>Ga0315331_10004395_pt1 | contig 10633 bp, 9 predicted proteins | sample M160m34915metaG_FD_203456 | JGI IMG/M metagenome (GOLD analysis project Ga0315331, IMG submission 203456) | Ammonia-oxidizing marine archaeal communities from Monterey Bay, California, United States - M1 60m 34915 | ecosystem: Environmental > Aquatic > Marine > Intertidal zone | place: USA... | reverse complement strand
GACACGTATCTTGGTTGGAAAATAAGAATACAGTACTTTGCGCGTAGCTTGCGCCACAGCTTTGTCAATGCACAATCAGAACCCGCGAGCTCGTCAAATGAAATCGAGGCCGGCCAGACCCCCCCCTAACGCGAAAATCCGGAAAATGTCCTCAGAAAAAAGTTCTTTCAAATCTCGTGTACGGAGTCTGTAGACGTTACTCTGCGGAAAGAACTTTTTTCCTGGGAACGGCTATCCTCAGAAAAAAGTTCTTTTTTTTGGTACAACTTTCTGAGTAAAAAGTGAAAAATGCTGTTTCTTATTGGTACAAAATTCTGAGTTGTCCTCAGAATAAAGTTCTTTTTTTTCATACAACTTTCTGAGTAAAAAGTGAAAATCGCTGTTTTTTATTGGTACAAAATTCTGAGTTGTCCTCAGAAAAAAGTTCTTTTTTTTTCGTACAAAAGTCTGAGTAAAAAGTGAAAACCGCTGTTTTTTATTGGTACAAAATCCTGAGTTGTCCTCAGAAAAAAGTTCTTTTTTTTGGTACAACTTTCTGAGTAAAAAGTGAAAAACACCGTTTTTTATTGGTACAAAATCCTGAGTTGTCCTCAGAAAAAAGTTCTGCTTACAAGCGCATGTTTTGAGCTCTAAATATCGCCCAGTATCGTTTGATTAAGCGCACGTATTCCCGTACGTATGCTTGTGTACTCGTTGGTTGCCGCAAACAAATAATAGGTGTCGTTATGGGTTCGAATGCGAACGTGGTCGGTGTTGAATATGCACGCGTAGAGGCAGTCGGGTGTCGCTAACATGGGTGTAAAAAAGTCAGCATCCACCATAGGTTGTAGAGCCGCATTGAATATGTGCCCGTTTTCTTTACACCATGTTGCGATAATCAGATCAATCCATGCGGCGTCATCAAGACCAGTTGCATCTTCATGCAGTGTGAAAAACCGTGACAGAACCCCGTGTTTTCTTGCAAGCTCCAAAACACGCGTGATATCCGCAAATGACACCGCATTCTTGAATAGTCGCCTGGTTGTTTCGTTGCGTGGCTCAAAGTGTGCGTTGTTGGCGGTTAGCCGCGCATAGTCTTCAGCAAAAGGTGTTTGCATGTTGCTGGAAAGTGGACTAGCAACTCGTCGTATATCGCACAATAACAACCCGGTAACAAACGCACCGGGTGTAATACTACGCATGTTTTGAGCTCTAAATATACTATTAATTTCGAAATATTCGAGCTCGTAAACGTTGTTTTGGAAACAGAACTTTTTTCTGAGGACAACTCAAGATTTTGTACCATTAAAAAACGGTGATTTCCACTTTTTACTCAGAAAGTTGTACGAAAAAAAAGAACTTTTTTCTGAGGACAACTCAGGATTTTGTACCAATAAAAAACAATCATTTTTGTTTTTTACTCAGACTTTTGTACGAAAAAAAAAGAACTTTATTCTGAGGACAACTCAGAAATTTGTACCAATAAAAAACATCATTTTTCACTTTTTACTCAGAAAGTTGTACGAAAAAAAAGAACTTTATTCTGAGGACTACTCAGAATTTTGTACCAATAAAAAACATCATTTTTCACTTTTTACTCAGAAAGTTGTACCAAAAAAAAGAACTTTTTTCTGAGGATAGCCGTTCCCAGGAAAAAAGTTCTTTCTGCAGAGTAACGTCTACGGGCTCCGTACACGAGATTTGAAAGAACTTTTTTCTGAGGACATTTTCCGGATTTTCGCGTTAGGGGGGGGGGTCTGGCAGGTCCTAAATCAATTTACAAGCTCCAATATTATAAAAAGATTCGCGTAACTTGACAAAGCTTTTTTGAGTGGACGCAAAAACTGGGAATTGTAATTTCAAAACGCTTCAAAGTGTGGTGCACGTCCTGTTGCAGTACATGGCAATTCTGCACCTCGAACAGTGATATAGTGGCACCAAGCCCGGTTTGGTCTTGCATGACGACAAGCTGTATTTGTTGTTAAGAATGGCCCGTGAAGTCACCGGATTTGAATTTTCCATTTACTAACACGGTATATCTTCCGTATAGGATTGTTGAAAGATTTTATCAGGGTTTGCAGTGCCACTAAGTCCGGTTTGTCTTTGCATTTCCGTCCACATCTTTTCCTGCACGCCACATTTGATGTCGCCAGTTCTGCCAACATCTGACGCTGCAAACATTCCCTCAAGCCATGGAACACGCGGAAAAACAACAATGTCATATGGGTCGACGCATCCCTCTTCCAGCCTTAAAAGACACGTTGCAACAAATGCGTAAATCTTCTTGCGCGACGTATAATATGCCGAACCGACAAGTCGAAACATGTAGTCCAAAATGGTTGTAATGAGCCATTGGCGCCGCGCGGGCGTGAGTGTGATGGGCTCAAATAAGCATTTGTTTGGTTGGTAGAATTTACCGACAATATCGCTGAGTTTTGACCCGCAATCCATGGCGACCGCGCGATTACGGATTATTTCCGCTCGTCTGCTCGCCACAATCTTGAGTCTGGCGGCCGAATCGTTCAAATACACTTCGATTGCCTTTGCTATGTGCTTGCGAATGGCGGGCATGCGATCCGTGTCGTTTAGTGTAGGTTTGCGCGCTGTGCGGCAATTCTTCTGACATGGGTGCTGATCAACACCCCATACCATTTCCACCGCTTGTGCGGACATGATTCCGGTAAATTTGCACACATATCCCTCGCCCGATTCATTTATGCACATGGATTGACACTCGCCGTGTTGTCCGCAAATGTGTATGGAAGTAGGGTTACGCTTGCATACGTAGATTGTCGTTTTGCCGTAACGCCAAAATGTGCATTTGCCCGGGTCACAATATATACCGTGTGTTGGGTCATGATACAAAACCTGGTTTTTGTATTCGGGTGTTTTCTTAAACGCGCTCACCGCTTTTGATATTTCAAAATGGCTCATTATGCCGTATTTGATCCCCGTGTGGTCACAAAAGAAGAAATCCGACGCCGGAATGTAATATTCGCCACGTGCTGGGCTTGTTTGCTTGGCTGTGTTATCACTCAGGCAGTATTGCTCGAAACCCCGGCCGCTCACGTGCACGTGTACGACATTTGTTCAGACACACACAATGTTGTGTCGACACACGACGCAGCCATCATAGTTGGCAGTGTGACAATTCCCGTCCGCCCCGACATGCGTGTCGTCCAATCCAATCGCGTCGCTTGGATAATGACGTTACCCGATACCGTGTATGATATTAAAGCATACCATTACTACGATACGTTACTCTATGTGATGACATCAAACTATACAACATCAGCCGTATCAATACCCGCATTCAGACTACTCTCGTCAACAGAGTCAGTGGTGGTGGCAAATCATCGTTCGCTTGTTTTATCCGGCAATACAACATATTCCGATTGTCACGGTGTATAAATTGTGTTCATACAGAAACTGGAATAACTTAAATTCCCATTTTGTAATGTAATGAAATTCGTGTAGATTCGCCGCGGGAATCGGGTAGATTTAATGGTTCTTTGATTGCATCATCCAGAATGGCTGCAGGCGCGTACGTTCGGGAGATGGCTCGTCCGGAAGTGGACATGCCAATGCGAGTGTAATATCTGCATCTAAGCGTGCCCAGCGCGCCAATAGGCAGCCTGATACAAACGGCAACGCGACGTCTAGCTCAATCTTGTAGCCCACGCGCACACACTGATAACCCTACGTTGTGTGAAATTATAACATAGTCCACATTTGTATACTGTTTTATCTTCTCTATATCTTTTTGTGCAGAAGTAATTGGGTTGTCTTTCCAGCCATCATCAGCAATTATAATGTATACAGTTGGATAAAATCTGCGAATACTTCGTACCAATCACGACGTGACAATGTCGTTCTTTGTCATTTTATAGCCAAATGTGTCAAAGTCCTGCTTGCTGTATTTGTTTATAAGTGCTATCGTGCTGTTTTCCAAATCAAACACAGTCGGCACCATATAACGTGCTTTGTTGACGCCGTGTTTCAAGACAATTTCGAGGTCATAATACTTCATAAGTTTGGGAAAGTCACTGTGCATATGTTCGTGAAAAATAACGTGCTGCGTTTCGTCATGCCGCACGTAATCATGTTGCGGCAAGAAACTTACACCGTTGTCAAATTTAGACATTATTTTTTCCCGCAGCCATTTGTTCATTATACGCGGGTCATGATGATCCTTTCCCTTGTAGCCGGTCCACGGACAGTGATATTCGCTGACTGCGCGTAGATAAGGGTGTCGGATGATCGAAAACGTATTGGAATTTATATAGGGATTCGGTCGCAGATCACGCGGAGAAAGGTGCCACAAACTCCCCTCACGCAAACCACGAATGTTAGACCAAGTCCAATTTGACGGGCAGTTATGGTTGGAATTACGTGGTGGAAATGTATACATTCCCCAAGCAACCATTTGCTTGCATGCCGCATTTTCTACAGATGTACCGCCGGTTTTTGTAATATGTACAAACTGTAATGGCATATTATTACGTGGTCCATCGACATTCAAAAACGCATTTCTTATGGATATATTTACTCCAAAGTCATGTTTTCTTGTTAAAATCGGAGGTATAACGAGTGTGCGGGCATGTTGCCCGGTCTCGGAACGAACCGCTTGAAATATAAGCACAAAAACATATAGAAAAAAAAACCCTGTACCCATACGCAAACACATCGGGTTGTACATGTTCCAGTTCCACGGGCAAATCGTTTAGGGTTATAGAGTGAGCCACATCAAATTCATACTTGGTAAATGACGCGTTTATACACTGTATTTTTTTCGTGTTTATACGTGATACACATGTGTGGTCGACGATCTGGTCTCACTGTATCCGATGCGTTTGATGTCCTTCCCAACACAAACCCAATCCACTGACGGTTTCTGAATCTGGTTGTCGGCTAACAGATGCGCTAGCATCAGGTCGGTCTGGGACAAAGCGTCATTCCATGGCGGGATTGGTCCAATGATATGTCGTTGTGTTGGTTTCCGTGTCAGAGGGTTTGTCGCGATCCGTGTGCGGGCCCTGTTTGGGATGGCAAACTGTGAGTCACAACACACAATCTTCCCAGTTGGCGTCGGAATAACAAAAGTGCCGTATTTGATTTTTTCTTCGTAAACGGCAACAAAAACACACGCCGAAGGCTTTGTGGCTACAATTCGCGCGGTCGATTCTTGTCTAAACGTTTTTTTATTGTTTTTTCGGATCTCGTAGTACTTTGGGTTGTAAACATTGTCAACGCTAATGTTAACCCTCGCGTCGACGGCTGGTATATCAACAGTTGTTTCCCTGTGGTATTTCTTAATGCTGGCGTAAATGACGGTAATTTTAACCACGTCCGGTTTATTTGGCACCAAAATTATATAAGTCCATGGTAAACTGTCGTCGCGTTCGGCGCTCAAACAAATTGTATTGTGTTGTTTTGACGTCACAACCTTGTACTGTGGCGTCGCGTGCACAGAAACAAGGTGTCGCCGACCGCCGCGCGGTAACGTGACTTTAAAATTGCGCGGCGGGGTTGCAAGCTCGATCGTTTGATATACAACAACGCCAAGTTTGCGAATTTCAAGGTGGTACGATACACATTCAATTCCTGCTGTACACTTGATTGTGCGATCAGTTTCTTGCTTGTTCATGTTGGATTATGAAATAAAAACAGCCTCTTCGGATTCTTGTTCCGCAAACCCGACGTTGTCGTTGACTTTGATGGGAAAGACATCGCGTCCAAACAACGTAATAAAAAACCCAACAACCAGGAGGGTTATACCTGACATGATACCAAATGCAAGCGGGAGTGGTTCCCCGTCAACAAAATTCAATGTTGCAGAAACACTCACAAATACGCAGACAACAACCAGCATGAGATTGACTTCGCGCAACGACACGTATTTGACAGCCGTCCAATCGGAAATTGCCCACCTCAGCGTCATTGGCGTATTCGTATCCCACATAATAGCCAAACAAAACAACACCACGCCAAACACAACGCCGAATCCACCAACAACCGCGCGCGCGCTATGTGATGGCGATATTCCTGCACACGTGAGTGTGAGCAGAACAAGCAACGCAGTTGCCAGTTCGACGCAGAGACGCAGTCGCTGATCGGGCGCTCGTTCGCGTGACATGGTATGGATAAACGTGTTGAATCTAACCATACAAGTTGGAAAATGTATTGTTAGAGTTCTTATTTGTTGTCATCATTTCCCATAAACATGTGCGAGTTTACACATGTGCGAACAAAGGCACTTTTGGTGCCGTGCGCCTGCGTGTTGATCCCCGGGCAACCCACCAATACTGGGTGCGCCGTTGAATATGCGCACGAAGACACGATATACGCAGTTGGCGACCGACTGTACAAAGGCCCAGTGTGTGACAACGGACACGTTATACTTGACGCCGGTCATACATATTACAATTTAAGGGAGGCAACAAATCTACAGTTGGAGGCGCTTGGGTGCAAGCAGCACATCAGGCGTCAGTCTGGTGATGGGATATTTCGATTTGTTGGCTTGCAGAAACCCCGCGTTGAAACGGCCGACCCGTTTCTTGATTTTGTCAAACTTATGTACCAGCTCCCGCCACAGACACAAACGCAAACGCACAACAATTATGTTAACTGTATCCACGACCATGCGCGATTGGCGATTGCCGATCTTGCCGAGCGTTTTGTTGACGATTTTACTGGTTCAATCGAAGAATCAATGTCAAAACACTGCAAGTTTGCAATTGTCGACAATCGATTTGTGATTCCATTAGAGTTTGCAATGGTTGAGCTATATACGCCGATGAACAAAGGGAAAACGTTTCAAAAACCGCGAGACAGGTGTGGAAACAGGTTCCACTCGTGTTGTTTTAGCATGATTCGTGGCAGTGGACACGTATGCAGGGGCCTCATGCCGCGTCTACTGCTGGCATTATATGTACGGCGACTAAAACACATTGCGTACCTCGCCGCACTGAGCTGCACCGTAATTCGACAGTCGTTCACGCGAGTACCGCGCAGACCATCCGCGCTACCCGTTGCAATCTACAACAACATTGTTGAATTTTCCGATCTTATTTACGACCAGCTGGATTTGAAATCGCTATTGGAACCGAAACACCGCACGCAACAGGCAAAGGTGGTGTCTAATCTGTTCACGGATCCCGGAACCCACAAAATTATCATGCCGTGTATCGTGCAAATACTACATTCTTCTGTGTTGTCCGGACGGCATCTCAAATTTCACGACCGAATGACTGTGGGCACCTATTTGGGGTCAATATACTCAAAGGCACAACTTCCCCACGTAATTAAACTGCTGGCTCGTTTTTTTACCGTGAATGGCATTGACGATAGCGATAAAACTGCATGGGAAATCGGGACTCACGCGAATACTACAAATTTAACATTTATTCCGTGTTCCAAACGATTCACTTGTCCGTACAAGTCACTCGGGGACAACTGTGTTGATGTTTGTGCGCGGCAGAGTGGGAGGACGCTTCCGCCAAAGGCATCAGCGTCTAATAAAATGTGGTCGCCGGAAACAGTTGCTCGGATCCAAATATCATACCAATAAAATGTTACATAATTATATGTTTCAGTGCTTCTTCGTATTCTGGTCCTTTTATCGTCCGGAGCAGCAACATCGCCCAATGTTCGGCGCCATATGTAACGTTAATCTCCTCGCCCGCGCCAATACACCTACTTGCCGTAACAAAAAATACCGGCACGCCAAACGATGGAAAAATAACACAGTATAACTCGGCGTTGTTGTCTTTCGACTTGTTTGCGTACACCGCTTTGAAATGCAAATACCAGTTTCGTGTTATGTCAGATTCACAACTGAGTTCGCGAATGATTTTTTCAAGCGAAGATACATTCACGGCGTCGTTAAAACTGGAACACTTGCTAATTTCGCAACTCATTGCAAGCCCGTTCTCGAAATCCGATGCAAATAATTGCGGCATTGAAATGGTCATCGATTCAGTACTGCTTGGTTTGAACAAACTACTAGTTTTCACGCAATGCACGGACTTGTCCTTCATAACCATTGTAATCGACACGTCCGGCATTAGTTTGCGGATTACATCGCCGATTCCATATGTGCTTTTTGCCACATCTGGGTTGTCATCATAGAAAACTTTATTTGAAACAGCAATATAAAGTAAATGGTGAACCACCGGACGTGATTTGGAGTCAAGCACAAGCCCGGCCTCAGCGCCCGCCACTACACCACCAACGTATTTATGGCAATCATCCGACACATATTTTGGATTTAACAAAGCCTGAAAGCCGCTCATAGTTGGAAAATAAACTCTTTCCAGCCATCGGCAATACAACAATTATTACGATCACCAGTAATAATACCCGCTTTTTCCAGTGTAATGAAATGCAGATCAAACCTTCCATTTGCATCTTTGCAATCACAACACCCCGTTTTGCGCAACATGTCCCACTTGACGTCCTTCAAATCCACAAGTTCGTCATTGATCGTGCGTACCAGATTTGCGTTGTATTCCGTGCGTCTGTACGTTCGAGTTCCGTTAAAATTGGCGTGCAATTCGACGATTCGTGGATCCTTTCCTTGCGTAACAGCGCTGAAATGCTCTTTGGATTCCAAAAACGGCTTGTAGGTCTCCAGTATATCGGCGAGTGTCGTACTAGAATCCTCAACGGGCGCCATTTTAACGTGATTGTCGTTAATATATGTTGGGTGGCATTTTGTTAAATCCGTGGCCGAGGAAATACAGTCAAGCTTGTCGTTGTACATTTTACTGATGTTTTGCAGCCGAGTCTTGATTTCAGGATTGGTGCACATACCCATGCAACGCATATCGATCGTTTCAATCGATTGCCGGTAGAATGTCCTCAGCAAGTCTTTCTTGGCCTCGAGTGTTATATCAGTCCCAAGTGTGTCTGGCCACTTTGGTACCGCCATACTGTTCTTGAATTCAATTGTACTGTTTACTGCTTCCAGGTAATTGCGCTTAGCTGCTTCGTCACTGGAAGAATTAGATAGAATGCGGAACAGCTCGTGCTCCTTGCAGACATGCGCGTACATCACATGCGCTTTTTCCATAAGCGTGAGTGTTTTGCACATGGCAAACATATGGTCGATGAATTTTTTCCCGGACAGTGGATACGCGGTATTCTGAGCATATTGGATGTATTTATCGCGATACTCGGCTTTGTATGTTGCAAGCAATGCTTCAACACTGTCCATCAATTCAGAATGATGTATTGGGCTCTTGAGTAGTTCGGCCACACATTCGGCTTCGTAAAAAAAATCCGGACGTGATGTGATTACATATTTGTTGGCAATAATATCCGAAACCAAACAAAAAAAATCAATAATGGCGTACAGGTTTTTTAGTGCTTCGCACGGTTTGCTTGGAATGTGGGAATCACAACCAAAAATATAGTCCATCGCCGAATATAGCGACTGCGAATCGCTGAAATTTCGGGGGCCGTAAATTGGCGTTGGTGTAGGGCAAGTTGGGTTGATAATTTCCTGTAGATCATCAATACTAGACTTTTGGGCGGTATCCTGAAGCCCTCTGGTGCTATCGTCATTTTCGTCATCAGTTTCCGAATCGCTTATTGGCGTCTGCTCGTTTTTTTGGACTTGCTCTGAATCAGATTCCGAATCGCTTGTTGGCGTCTGATCATCTTTTGGGGAATTCACTTGTTCCGCCTCGGTTTCAGTGTCGGAATACACTGACGGATCATTTGTGGTGACTTTTGCCGGTCCTGTATCAAATTCTGATTCGCTTGTTGACGTTGGATAATCTTTTTGGGACACACGTGTCACAATTGGTTCGGGCTCGTCATCCGTGTCATTGTCGGATGCAAGATTAATTACATTGCTTTCTGCGTCAACCTCCGTGTCCGAGCCTGAGTCATCAGAGGTAAACTCCGTGTCGCTTTTGTTGCCACGAATTATCTGACTTTTCTTTGCCATTCTCCCGGGATACAACTTACAACAAACACACGTTTATATGCAATGTCATTTATTAACATTGCATTTTATTAGTTAGCATACACAACAACGAGACAGAGGAATTGTCGTCCATACTGGCTGTTGGTGTAGTCGGTACGCTCGATAGGTTTGGCCGTTGAGCGTACACACAAGCGTGGGGAAAGATGTATTGAATCGAATATCGTAATTGGTTATCCGTACGTCTATATACTCGAGTGTCACTGTTCGGATGTACCCGTACAACACACTAGTGTTGCTTTTAATACACATGCGCATTCCAACACGGTATTTTGACATTCTGCTATAACGGAATGCAATATTATTCTTATATATCCCACCGGCACTATTTGTGTGATTTATTTTGTTTATGCGGCAGCGGACAGGTGTCAAGCGTAACAATGCACAGCAACATTGGTGTGTTTCCACAAACAAAAACAGCACTCTGCCCACGGCACGACGGCAGACAACTGCTTTAAACACGCCGTATCTGTTGCCGAACACGACCCGGTTGTCGTACAGTTTGCGTTACATGTCGCGGGCATAAATGGCACAGTTTCGTATGCCGGCGTTGTTGCAATTCCCGCAACGTAGCCGCGTGCGTCAACGGCAATGAGTTGGGTGGCCATGTACTTGTTTTTGGTGTTCCACAGTGCGGGTTGCTGAAGTTCGACATTTGCGTCA
>Ga0315331_10004394_pt1 | contig 10635 bp, 9 predicted proteins | sample M160m34915metaG_FD_203456 | JGI IMG/M metagenome (GOLD analysis project Ga0315331, IMG submission 203456) | Ammonia-oxidizing marine archaeal communities from Monterey Bay, California, United States - M1 60m 34915 | ecosystem: Environmental > Aquatic > Marine > Intertidal zone | place: USA... | reverse complement strand
GCCCAGCGAAGATATCCTGTTCGAGATCTACGATAAACAGATTCCAACAGGCATCAGCGACCGAAATCGATTGCGTCGCTGGTATCAGCGAACATCCCGGTCTCGTCCCGGGCTGTTGCAGTTCGACTTGAACGCGTTTGCCAGCGAAACGCAGCGTGAAGAAGGCAGTGCGGACTTTCCCGCGTCGGTGACGATGGGCACTATGAAGCTGCCCCTTAGCTACCAGCTTGATCCCGGGCGAGATGCGGACGGAGTGACAATCACGGTGCCTGTGGAAGGTCTTGCTCAGTTGGATCAAAACCGACTCACGTGGCTGGTCCCCGGGCTGGTGGGGCAGAAGGTGACCGCCCTGATTCGGTCATTGCCCAAGAATCTGCGACGGAATTTCGTGCCGGCGCCGGATACGGCAGAACAGATCGTGGCCGGGCTCGAATTCGGTCAAGGTAATCTGTTGTCAGTGGTTGCGCTGGAGTTGTCTAAGATTGCCGGTGAGCCGGTTCGTCCGGAGGATTTTAGTCAGATGGTGCTGCCGGACCACCTGCTTACGAATATACGGGTCCAGGACGGCAGCAGAAAAACGGTTGCTGAGAATCGCGATATCGACCAGCTGCGTCTGACTTTGCTGAAACATGGCAATCAGGAGGATGTGACGGCCGGTCGATCAGCGGAAGAAATGCAGTGGCATCGAACCGGGTTCACGTCCTGGGTTTTCGCTGACATTCCTGCCAGTATTACGATCGATCGGGCCGGGATGAAGATCCAGGCCTTTCCGGCACTGCGCGACGATAATACGTCTGTTGCGTTGACCTTGTGTGAAACCGCAGCCACCGCGCAGGCTTTGCTGAGACAAGGCTTACGTCGACTGATTCTGTTGACGGACAAAAGTCGCATTCGCCGGCAGGTGGAACACCTGCCTCATCTGCAGAAATTGCACCAGCAGGCGACAGCAGTTCGAGGTCTGAACCTGACTTCGCAGCTGCAGTTCCTGATGGTCGAACGTGCCTACCTGTCTCCCCGGGAAACGCCAAGGACACAGGCCGTTTTTGAGAAGTTTCTGCGAAACGGCCGCAAGCGTCTGGGCGTCGTTGTGCAGGAATTTGTGCAGCTGCTGCCCGGACTGCTGAAACAATATCTGGACACGCAGCGGATGCTGGCCGATGCCGACGGACCGGAGTGGAGCGGCCTGATTGCCGACATGCAGCAGCAGCTTCACCGTCTGGTGAATCCAACCTTCCTGGCAGACACACCGTGGCCCTGGTTGATTCAGTTTCCTCGTTACATGACCTGTATTCGTATGAGACTTGATCGATTGAATTCCGGTGGCCTGAATACCGAACGAACATTGCAACTGGATTTTTCCCGTTATGAAAATCGGTATCTGGCTCGTCAGACGCAGATGATTGAACAGCAGCGCAGCGACCCAATGCTGAATCACTACCGGTGGATGCTGGAAGAATTTCGTGTCAGCCTGTACGCTCAGAAGCTTGGCACTGCCATTAACGTGTCCGGGCCGCGACTGGACGAACAGTGGGAACGTGTGACTTAAACGGCGGAGACAGTCACCGTCGCTCCTCTCTCAGGCTCAGACATGCATCGGTCGAACCTGAAGTAATCTATTCGCTGGCAGCTGAGTTTGATTCAGTGCCGCTGCGTTTTCGTCGGGACAACGGTCATGCGTGAACTGTTTCGGACATTGCCGTTGATGTGCGTGGTGCTGCTGGTGCCTGTGCTGCCGTTTCTGTTCTTCGGTGGACAGCTGGAGCGGCTGCTGCAGAAATTTGCGGATGATCCTCCGTCGGCCCCATTAACGATGGTAGTCGTCGTCGGGGTTCTGGCGACGGATATTCTGCTTCCCGTGCCATCCAGCGTTATCAGCACTCTGAGCGGCTGGCAGCTGGGCTGGCTGCGCGGGACGTGCGCCACCTGGATCGGTATGAACCTTGGCGCTGTGCTGGGATTTGCTCTGGCACGACGCTGGGGACAACCTTTTGCACTCTGGTTTTCAAGCGGTGATGATCTGACACGCATGAAGAACATCAGTGACCGTTATGGTCCACTGGTGCTTGTGCTTACTCGAGCCATGCCTGTATTTGCCGAAGCAGGGGTATTGATTGCAGGAATTCACAGGCTGGCATGGCGCCGATTTCTGCCGGCCGTTTTCCTGAGCAATCTGGGCATTGCTGTGGCCTACGCAGCATTCGGTGATTATGCAGAAAAGCACAAGTGGCTGCCTCTGGCACTGGGTGTTGCCGTGGCGGTTCCCGTGTTGGTCGCTGCGGTGGCACAGCGGTTTTTCCCGAACGAGCCCAGTGAGGGCAAATCCGTCGGTGGCGAATCCTGCAAATAGGCTGCCGTCATGCTGTCGGCGCTACTGCTCCGATCGTACGACGTTCAGGGGAATCGATGCTACAATTGCAGCGATAAGCATTATGGTCAGGTGTACTTCATTTGCACGGCGAGACAGAGTGTGCAGTTGAATAAACCGCTGGCTGCGCACCTGTCCCGGCGGCGTTATTAAGTCCTGCAGCGGAACGTAAATTATGAAGTAATCCAGTGTTATCAGGATGCCGGACAGCCCCACAAGCAAAAATACGATCAGCAGGCGGCGGCGGTTTTCCGGAGCGGATGTCTTCCAGACGCCGAAGGCAAGAGCAACTGCAGCGACATGAATTGCCAGTCCAAAACAGTAGTACAGCGGGAAACGAATCGTTGCCAGCTGATCGCGAATCAGGGAGTCGAAATTCGAAGATGTCTGTTCGGCAACGCTGGTGATGACGTACAGCACGGCTGCTCCGATCCAGGCGGCGAGCAGCAGTCTGAGCAGCACAATTGATATTTGAAATGGTTTCTGATTTATCATTTCGGTTCAATAACTGAAGCTGGCGGCATGTCAGTCTGAATATCAACAATGAACGAAACATGGCTGCCGTGTCACAGAATCAGCATCGCGTCACCGTAACTGTAGAAGCGATATTGTTCGGCAACGGCCTGACGATATGCCTCCATGGTGAGATCATACCCGGCAAGAGCGGCTACCAATACTAACAATGTCGACCCCGGCAGGTGGAAATTCGTCAGAAGCTGGTCGGTGACGGTAAACTTGAATCCAGGTTTTATGAATAAGTTTGTGGAACCGTGCCAGTTCGCCAGTCTGCCCTGTTCGGCCGCTGCCTCAACGGTACGCACGCACGTCGTTCCCACGGCAACTATCTTGCCTCCCGCAGTCCGTGCTGAGGCAATGGAATCGGCAGATGTTTTGGGCACGTGTCCCCATTCCGAATGCATTTCGTGCTCAGACAATTTCTGTGAACTGACCGGGCGAAACGTTCCAATGCCCACGTGAAGAGTCACCTCGCTTGACGTGATTCCGTGTTCCGCACAACGCCGCAGTAGTTCGGGCGTGAAGTGCAGACCCGCCGTGGGAGCAGCGATGGCCCCGGGCTCATGGGCGAAGATGGTTTGATACCGAGTCTGGTCCGCAGCATCTGCAACCTTCCGCCCGATGTAGGGCGGAAGCGGCAATGTTCCGAATTGCTCGAGAAGCGAAATCGCGTCTCCCGGGCGGCTCGGCAGAACCCGCCAGGTGCCGTCAGCGAAGCATTCGACCAGTTTCAGTTGCAGCGCAGTTTTCGACTGCCGTCGTTGATCGCGATGATTCCGTCCGGGCTGATGTGCTGAGATCAGAGTGATGGATTCCCCAACGGTCAGCTTTCCACGGGTCTGGCCGGTGATTTTCCAGTGAGCGTCGGCCAGTTGTTCCAGAAACAGACCTTCCCACTTTCCCCTGGTCGATGTTCGAAATCCGAACAAACGTGCAGGCAAAACCTTCGTATTGTTAAATATCAGCAGGTCATCGGCAGACAACAGGTCGGGCAGGTCACGTATCTTTGCATGTTCGATGCGTCCCGAGTCACGTCGAACAATCATTAACCGTGAATCATCCCGCTTTGCTGCAGGTCGTGAGGCAATGAGTTCTGCGGGCAGATTGTACTGCCACGAGGAAATGTCGTCTAAGTCCGGCGCCACCATGGAAAAGATGATTCATTACTGGTTGTACAAGGTATGGGAAAGCACAACAGCTTAGCGTGTCGATCAACTCAATGGAGCCGCACGCAACGCTGTTGTAACGGCTTCACAACGCGTGCTTTTGCCGGAACTATCAGGTGACTGAAGACTCAGCAATTCCGTCTGTCACATTCTGCATCACTGAATTGGATATCGGTGGTGCAGAAAAGGCAATGGTGCGCATTGCGATCGGGTTACAGGACAAAGGCTGGCGGGTGCGAGTGATCAGTTTGCGAGATGCGGGCGCGATGATCCAACAGTTGCAGGCGACGGGGATTCCGGTCACGGCACTGGGGTGCCGTGGTTTTGCAGATATTCGGGCCTTCTGGCGTCTGGCGGCCGAATTCAGAACAAACCCCACGGATGTTGTGCAGTGTTTTCTGCACCAGGCAAACTTTTACGGCCGCCTGGCGGCTCGCTGTATCGGTCTGTCCGGACAACCACGTCCGCTGATGGTGTCCGGCGTCCGAGTGGCGGACCGACGAACATGGGTCGTTCTGACGGACCGGCTGACTCGATTCTGTTCTGACCACTATGTTGCAGTCAGTCAGCATGTAGCTGAAACTCATACCAAGTTGTGCCGGCTGAAGCCCGATGCCGTGTCGATGATTCCGAACGGGGTTGATGCTCCCGGACTAAGCATGCAGGCCCCTGAGCCGAAGCGAGCAGTGCTGCTGGCGGTGGGACGACTCACTGCACAGAAAGCGCCATTCGACCTACTGGAGGCATACCGCCTGCTGCCGGATGCTGTTCGCGGCAATTGTCAGCTGAAGTTTGTTGGTGAGGGCCCCCTCGCGTCGTCGCTGCAACGTGCGATTGACCAGAATCAGCTTCGTGACCGCGTACAACTTCTGGGATATCGCCATGACATCTCTGAACTGATGCGGCAGTCGACGATGCTGGTCCTGCCTTCGCGATGGGAAGGAATGCCGAATGTTGTGCTGGAGGCGATGGCGAACGCGCTGCCTGTAGTGGCTACATCGGTTGATGGTACCCGAGAAGTGATTGACGATGGCCGTACCGGGTGGCTCGTACCACCCGCCAGCCCTGTGGACCTGGCCGAACGCATCGACATGGTGCTGCATGATTCAGAGGCCCGCAATACTGTCTCCAGAAATGCACAAGTATTTGTGATGAAACACTTTAGATGGCAGTCAGTGATTGAAAGTTATGATCAGGTGCTGCGCGACTTGCGGGCTGGTGAAGCGCCCACGGGTACGCCGCGAACGTGAATTTGAATTTTGCGAAATTCGCCAATCCGTTACGCCACAACGACCTGCGTCCGGCCGCACCTCTGAGCTGCTCTGGATCTGACGGGCTTGGCTTGACCTGCTGTGCAGAGCGGTTAAATTCCACCCCGTGGTGAGTTGTGGGGAAAAGTGGAGATCGTGGTGGTTCGGTTGTAACATCCTTTCATACGGCATGTTACATCGAAAAATGTCGGCGGAACGTGAGCTGAAATGGCACTTACCGGGACATTTGAACGAATCATTGATGACAAGTTGCGATTAGCCGTCCCCAAGCCACTTAAGGATGCCTTTGAATTTGTCGATAGTGGCGAGTTGTTCCTCGCTCCTGGCAACGAAGGATGCATTTCACTTTACTCTTCGGAAGGATTCGACAGATTTGCCCTCCGGCTCGCCAATATCTCACCCGGTCGAGCCACTGTCCGCACGTTTCTTCGCCTGTTCTACGCCCGTGCTGAACGCGTGGTGTTGGACAAGCAATCTCGCATTCGCATCCCTGATCGGCTGATGACTCTGGCTGGATTGCAACGTGATGTTGTGGTGTTGGGTGTCAATGATCACGCCGAGATCTGGGATAAACGGCTTTGGGAACAGTTTCTGACTGGCCATTCAGCCCAGTACGACGATTTGACAACGGAAGCTCTCGATAGTTTTCTTTCTGAGCCGCCCATGGATGGGTGATCGTCGTTTTTCTGATGGCATTGATTCGACCGCAGGCTTCACCGGGCTTCGCGGAAGACCTGACGAGAGCATGGATGCTTTCGTCGCGGCACACGGCCTCTTCCTGAGGTCTAAGGCCGTTCGTTCTGACGACCACACGGATTGGTGCGAGGAACGAGCGGCCGGATGTGCTCGCGGTGAACCGACGTCGTTTACGGACGCCAGACTGAGCTTCTGTGAGTGACAGCGCCGCAGTACCGCCGGGTTCGGTCGCTTTTTGTCCGGCCGTTAGGGTGACAAGGCTGCTTTGGTGGCCCCGCGCCATGGGAATGTTCCGTTCACGGGACGGCCACAATCCTCGCAATACGAGGCAAAGTATCCGGAACGGACTCAAATAGTGGCATTTTTAGCCGTGTACTGCTAACCTGCACCGCTCTGTGTCGTCTGCTTAATTGCGCAATGAACGACCAAAAATCCACGGGTGCCAGCGGGTGTACCCAGAAAGCTTCAATGGAATCAATGGGACATGGGCAAAAGCCGATTAAGTAAACGTCGTGAGGTCGAAGCTGCGGAAGCTGCTGAAAAGAAGACTGGAAAGAAAAAGAAGAAGACGACAAAGACGACAAAGACGACGAAGACGACGAAGAAAAAAGCGACGAAAAAGAAGTCGACGACAACTCGTGCGCGGAAGAAGAAGGCAGATACGCCTGCTCGACGTCGAATTGTGTGGGTGCTTTACAGCAGCACGATGCGAGAAGAGGGACGTTACCTGTATCACGAGAGAGATAAGGCCGAAGAAAAACTTCAGGCACTCTTGGCAAAAGGAAAGCGACGATATTTCCTGCAGCCAATTAAGGAGCCATTGGATGCAGAAGGCAACCCAATGGTTCCCGACGAAGAAGAGCCAGTCAAGCCAGTGAAACCGGTTGCGGGAACTGCGGAGCCGGCGGCCGAGGCTGATACGGCGGAAGCAGCGGAGGCTGAGACTGAGGAATAATAATTTCCTGAAACGGGACGGCCAGAATGTTGGGTGAATCAGGCGAGTTGACCGGTCAGGGTCGTTTTCGTGCTTTGCTGAAACGCGTGGCTGCCGGAGACGCCGCAGCGACAGAAACGTTGATTTCCGAGTACGGCCGCCATATTTTGCGAGCAGTGCGGCGTCGGATGAATCAGGGAGTGCGCGACCAGTTCGATTCTCAGGATTTTGAACAGGCCGTGTGGGCTTCGTTTTTCGGACACCTTTCCGTGGTTGAGCGTTTTGACAGTGAGAATCACCTGGCAGCGTTCCTGATTCGCATGGCGTCGAATAAGGTTATCGATGCGGGTCGCAGAGCTCAGGTGCGTCCCGCACAGAATGCGTCGCACGGCGATGTTCGCGACGTTGTGACGGATCATCGTCGTCGCGTATCTCAACCCACACCAAGTCAGTTTGCCGTGGCCAGAGAGCAGTGGGGCCACATTGTGAAGGGTGAAGACGATCGACACCTGAGGGTGCTGAAGCTAAAGCGAGCCGGCGCGACACAGGTTGAGATTGCGGCCGCCATGGGTGTTTCTGAACGGCACGTTCGCCGGATGCTCTCTCGAATTTCCCAAAAGAGGCTGAGCGACACCGAATCGGCAAGCTGAATCTGTTTGGTCGTTTTGAAATCTCGATCGAAGTGGAGATACGCTGGTTTGTTGGCACGGAGGTGTTGGATTGCACTTTCACTGAACAGCGGTGGCAGCGATGGGCATCGGCAGCGAAATTTCGGAATCTGAGCGGCAGCAGGTTTCTGCTGAACAATTGGAAGCCGGAACGCTCGTCACAAAGCTCATCAATTCCAGCCCTGAGGAGGGTTTTTCAGCAAAGCATCTGCTGACTGCCTACCCGATGCTGCGGGCATTCCCGGGTTGTGTGGCTGATCTGGCGTACGAGCAGTACTGTCGGGATGTGGATGCCGGGAAGAACGTGACTCCTACTGAGTTCGTCAAAGACTTCAGCAACGTTCAGCAGTCTTTATACAGGATTCTCGAATTCGACCAGTTACTGCATGAACATCCCTCACTGGTCGAGGGAGTGCCCTCAGAGCGATGGCCCCAGCCGGGCGAAACGTTTTGTGAATTTCAACTTGAGGAGCAGATTGGGCGAGGCGCATTGTCTCGCGTTTTCGTCGCTCGTGAAGCCAGGCTGGGCCAGCGGCAGGTGGTTGTGAAGGTGTGCATCCGCGGTGCGCGAGAAGCGGATCTTCTGGGAAAACTGGAGTGTGAGGGCATCGCCAGGATTCATTCTGTCCATGCGGATGAGGCAACCGGGCTTGGCGTTATCTGTATGCCTTATCTGACGCGAGTCACAATGCACCACCTGACGGAGTGGTTGACAACGTTCGCTGAGGCGTCTTCCAGCTTTGGGGGTCAGAATGCTGCGGAGCTCATGCAGCACGTCGGTCGGTTGAATGACGTGGATCGCTCTCTGAAAGAGAAGATATCGGGCTTTTCCGGTTATGGTTTCGTCAATCGCACGGACGACTATGCGTCTGTCATCCTGAAGTGGGGCAGTACCCTGGCGAATGCCCTGGCCCACGCTCATCACAAGAATGTACTGCACCTGGACGTGAAGCCCGGCAACGTGCTGGTCCTTCCTGATCTGAGTGTCAGCCTGCTGGACTTTAATCTTGCTTCTGCTGAAGGAGACGACGTCAGGTTGGCGGGAGGAACACTGCCATACATGGCTGCTGAACAGTTGTTGATTCTGCTTGAGTCGATGACCGAACACAGTTGTGCCCATGACGTCCCGGCCCCGTCTCCCAATGCTGCTAACGAAGCAACTGACGTGTTCGGCTTGTGTGCCACACTGTGGCATCTTGTGGCGGGAGAGCCCCCGTTTGGTGTCACCGTCGACATGGCGTCTCGCCGTGATGCTGCAAGATCGATGCTTGAGCGACAGGAAAATGGTGTCGCCCAGAAGCAAATTGACAAAGTTGCGTCTGTGTTGCCGTGTGCTGCCGTTGAATTGCTGCTGCGGGGCCTGTCGTTTGACGGAGACAAACGACCTGCTCAGGCAAGTGAACTGTGCGAATTGCTGAATGGCATCCTGCTCGAAATCGAATCGACGAAGTTAACAGCCGTTTCAGCTCCGGCGAATTCAGAAGTATCCAACTCTGCCGGAACAGTGGTCTCAATGCCATCGCGGAGCAATCATCGGCGAGTGTGGACAGTTGCCGTCGCACTCGCACTGACCGCCGCACTCGCACTGATCCTGTTGTCTGACTGGAACAGTGGCGCACGGCAACCGGCCGACGTGACCCGTTCAAGTCAGCCTGCTGCTGAGTCGGATCATGAAAAAGCGTTTCGTGATGCAGTGGCGTCGATTGAAGCTGACAATATTGCGGAAGCCGCTGCAGTTGTGAAGCCCTATCTCCAGCAAAGTTTGAACTGTCGACGTGTCGATCTGTATTGTCGAACCTGTCAACTGCCGGCTCTGGTACCGCAGGCGAGTGGAATAATGCCTGAATCACCGAGGCCAGGAATCGACGACAGACAGATCCAGGAATTTGCCGAGAATCAGGCTCGAATCCGTGAGTCATGGGAAGACGTTCTGGCAGAGTGGGAGCAGCTGGCGTTTAACGGCGTGTTCCCCGTGCAGGCATGGCTGAATATTGCGTACATCCAACTTGAGTTCAGTGACTTTGAGGGGGCAAAGAATGCTTTCCGGCAGGCCGAAGCGTCAGGACTGGCGGCACCTAATGGCAGGCGCATGAAACGCATCGTTGAGCTGATGGAGCGTCAGGACAGTGGGCTGTTTCCGAATGAGAGGTCGCTTCACGTACTTGAACAGACCGCGGTCTACGATGGGTCGCGAGGCGAATTTCTGGCGTTCCTTTCTGCGTCTGTCAAAGAAATCGACAGCATGGAGGATGGCGGTTCAGCTGAGGCTGTCAGGAATCTATTCGCCTTATTCGATCAGCATAAGGTTCTCGTCGGTTCGGTCTCAGGCGCCGACGTGCTTTTGAAAAGCAGGCCGTTTTTTGAGAGCCAGTTTGGACGGAAACTCCGTGCATTAAAAAGTGTAACGACTCCGCCGCCACCGCACCGGATACACCGAGTGCTGCAGTTTCCCTGATCGGCACGTACGCCCCCGCTGATCGGTCGCACCCTGATTCATCAGAATTCCGGTATGCCTTTCGTTCCGCCGATGCGGGCGGCCGTTATGCAGTCGTTTTTTATTTCGTATGCGGGCGGACGCCCGTGTACGGACCGCGGCCTTGTCAAAATTAATGAGAAAATGAGGTCCGGATTTCCCCGGCCTGTGCGATGCCACGGTGTGGCAGGAGTTGTATTTCGTTATCGTCGCCGTTTACAGCATTTTGAACTGACTTGTGGCTGCAAAGAGTGTTTTCCGATAGCAGTTTCGTTATCGCTTCTCCCTCCACAAGCCAGGTTCGTTTGCGGCAATAAATAAAAGTGTCAGTTCAAAAGCGTTAAGTCGCGTGGAATTCGTTATGGATGACTCAGAAGCCACGGCAAGTCTGTCCACGGTTCATCTCTGTGTCGATTCCAGGCAATTTCGTCACCAGAATCGAGTGGGCGTGCGGCACGCGATGGTGGTGATTAACCGGATGATTCGGTCACCGCATAAGAGAGACCAGTTGCTGCACGATCGCATCTTTCGTGCTGCTGGTGTCGT
>Ga0315331_10004393_pt1 | contig 10635 bp, 19 predicted proteins | sample M160m34915metaG_FD_203456 | JGI IMG/M metagenome (GOLD analysis project Ga0315331, IMG submission 203456) | Ammonia-oxidizing marine archaeal communities from Monterey Bay, California, United States - M1 60m 34915 | ecosystem: Environmental > Aquatic > Marine > Intertidal zone | place: USA... | reverse complement strand
CCTGCTGGCCCACTTATAAATACTACCCTCGTATTGGGGTTCCTCATGATCTTATGAAATTGACTTTGTTTTTCTGTAAGTTCTATATGCCCCAACAAAAAAGAGTTTTTATATTTATATGACATGTATGTTCTTTTTTACACGAATAACTGAATGGTTGGTTACTTGTTTATAGAATTCACCACCCCCCCGCGCTGTGAGCGTCAAGTCATTTCTCAAAAATTCTCAAAAAACCCACCCCTACCTACCCGCCAAAAAAAAGAAAATAAAAGCATCTTTTCTCTTGCTTTCTATCTGGATCTGTGCTATACTATGCCCATGAAAGAAATTAAAACTTCCTTAGTCTCCGATCTTACATTCATTGAAATTGCTGATACTCTTCGGCCTGACCAATGGGCTGATTGGTATGTAGAGTTTTCTTACAAGGGCAAAGACTACGAAGGGTCTTTACAGGCTGGAGTTCACAACGCAGAAGATTTTCATCACGATCTAATCGAATACGTCGAAGAAAAATAATTCAAAATAATAGCAGAAAAAGCTTTTTTAAAATCAATTTTTAATGTATAATTCCCACATGACAGAAAACAAAGAATACTACCGCAGCGTAACTTGGGACGATGGTCGCACAGTTAAATTCAACGACGACTTCGAGGTCGAGGGCTTCACCAAGGTTACCGACATCTGGCCTTCCGAGAGTTCTGTAGCTAGGAACCTTGAACAGCGCAAGGCTTTGGGCGGTGGTAAGTCCTATGGCTACCGCTACAAGTCTATGCAAAGACAAGATTGGTATGTAGACTTCGATGCAAAAGCTTTCTGGGCCGTTGATAATGTCTAAAAAAAAGAATAAAAAACCCTTGCACAGAATCAAAATCTAAGCTATACTAAACCCATGACAGAGACAACCACTACCAAGACTGACCAAGATAAATTCTTTCAAGAGCGCAACGCAGCAACCGAAATGCGTGATGATCTTTTCTTCGTTGTAGGATGGCTTAAAGCTGACAATCCAGAGATCTCGAAAAGACTTGAAGACATTCTCAAAAACCACGACAGAAACAGAGTCGGCTGGTAATTCACCCAAACCCAAAACCAAACACTAACAAAAACAAAATCATGAACCATCGTTTAAACTACCTCAAGAACTTCGTCACTATCGTAATGATCACCCACCTTGCCGTGCTTGCCGTCTTCGGCTTGTTGGCTTACTTCGTTGGCTTACCTCAAGCCATTGATAACATAGGAGGATGGTATGAGACCAAAGCAAACGGAGAGGTCTACTATCATGCCTATAACTTCCTGCACTTCATGGCTCTCACTTACCTTCCTGCTATGGTGCTAGCTCCTTGCATTACTGCCATCGACTGGATCAATGACGCACCCGCAAGACGCAAGCTCAAGCGCACACCTAACACAATCACAGGAAAAGAATTAGTTGATATAAAACTCTAAAATAATCCTTGCAATAATCTCAAACTAAACTATACTAACATCATGACCGTTAAAAAACCCGCATTCATCTATTCCGTAATCGTTAAAGCCCTCAAGGATTGTCGCTTGAGGGAAGACCACGCTCAAGTAGAAGAGCCATCCATTGATAACTATACTGGAGCTGTAATCATTGACATGTGCAGGGCAGCAGTTAATCATAACCGCGACCTCCGTGACTTTCGCACAGTGTGCGAGGAAACACTGAAGGTAATCCTCCGCTTGCGTAGGGATTCAATACCAATGATCGGCCCGACTTGTCACAATGATCTCGTCAAGGAAGGTCTTATGGTTGAGGGCGAAGATCTGGCCACGAATAACATGAATGAAAAACTCTCGGTAGGGTAACCTGCCACTGTCATGGAGCCTCGTCACCCCAACGGGTGGCGAGGTTTTTTCTTGTAAAAAAACAAATAAAAAGCTTGACAGCGTAACTCACTGATACTCAACGAGTTACGCGCGGCGGCCCGCCCCCGCCCCGTAACTCCTTGATAACCAACGACTTACGAAGATTCCTCATGTATCATACTTTCAGATCAACGCAAGCATTTAAATGAAAAAAATTAACCTGTCTGACAACTTAAAAAAAAATCATTTTAAAGGTAAAAAAAGCTTTTAATTCATACGGATCTGTGCTATACTTCTCCCAGCAAGAAAGCTCTATAGTTTAAAAAGTAAAACATTCTCCGCGACCGCTTCAACAATAAGTCACCGCAACCCCAATGGTTCGGGCGAGAAAGATAAAGGTGCAAGTCCTTTTAGAGCGACCAATTTCCCTAAAAAAACAAAATAAAAGTTTGCACTATCTCAAAAACTAAAGTAGATTCTACTCATGACAGAAAAAGAACAAATCGAACACCTCAAAGATCAAATCTTCAAACTTCAAATGGTAATGAAGGGAGTTTCAGGCATCGCAGCAGCAAGGTCTTCATTCAAAGAGACTTCTGCCTTTAACAAGGAGACCTTCAAAAGAATCGAGAGCCAACTTGATGAAGCAGTCAAGGAAGTTCAGTTAGGGTAGCAAGGGTTTCGACGGGACGCAAGTCGCGGATGGGGGTTCGACTCCCCCGCTATCCACCAAAAAAAAATCAAAATAAATACAAAAAAAGCTTTTTACTCACTCAAATCTCTGTTATAATTCTCTCGTTATGAAAAACACCACTACCACTACCACCACCCGCTTCGATCACTCTCTCTATGGACTCAGTGATCAAGACCTCAAGAAAAAGCTCACCAATCGCGTTGTTATCTACTGGAACAGCGAAGAATCCTCCGTCAAGAATGATGGTGTCCGTCAGTTCGTGGTCAAGTCAATCGACTACACTGGTCACGCCAAGGGTTCGGGTCGCCGTTACATCCAAGGGGAGTTCCAAGACCTCGACGATGGAGGCAAGACCAAGTTCCGCACTCTCCACGTTGCGGGAATCGAAAAGGTGAAGGGTCGCGTGGCGACCGCTTACAAGCTAGCCAAATCAGTTTTTTAAGTGCATAGCGTGTTGCCCGTCAGTCTCTTCGGAGGCTGGCGGGTTTTTTTTGCATTAAATTGTTTTTTGGCCTTGACAGCCGTAACTCCTTCATACTCAGTGAGTTACGCGCTGCGGCCAGCCCGCCCTGCGTAACTCCTTGATACTCAACGAGTTACGTCACCTTACAAAATATGCAGTGTGATGCCCTGTCAAGTAAATATTTAGCTATTTGTTATTTGTTGTTCTAACCTGTAACCTAAGACAAAAAAAAGATAAAAAAACATTTGCACTCCTGCGATCTTCTGGTAGGTTACTCGCATGACAGTTCAAAACCCTATTGGCCAACTCGCCCCGATGACAGAATCTGACCTGCGCGATATGCTCAGTGATGGGCCTCGCTGCGGGAACTGGAACCCTACGCCCGATGAGGTGCAGGAGGTTCTCGCTGAGATCCACTCTGATCTCGGTGATCGCGATCCTCAGTGGTCTACTGATCAGGACGGATTGGACCCCTCAGACGCTCAAGCCCTCCAGTCTTACCTCGACGCTGAATAATCAAAAGAGACAAGACTCTCTTCAAGGCTCCCGAAAGGGAGCTTTTTTTTTGTGCTTTTATGTAAAAAAAAGATTGCCAAAAGCAAATTATCTGTTACACTACTCTCATGTATACGTTCAGCTACTACATCGTCGCCAGCACAGGAGTTTACACAGGAGTCGCGATGTCGCGTTCTCCCAAGAAGGCTTCTGAAGAAGCCTCGCGGATCGCTTGGGAAAATCTCTACGAGGGGGATGCCAAAGCTGAATACTGTTCGGGCATCTCCGTGGAGGGGTGGACAGCGTGGCGAGGTCATAAAAAAATCGCGGAATACATGGACATCTAACTCCTTGATAATCAGGGAGTTACGGGGCGGGGGTAGGCCGCAGCGCGTAACTCATTGATATACAACGAGTTACGACTGAAAAAAAATGAATTTAAATGCAGAAATCGCTTGCATATCTGGTGATATTTGGTAAACTATTTGCATCGAAGCTATTTAACCTATGCTTCTCTAACCTACAACAAAAACAGACCATGCTCAGAAAAAAATTAAAATTCAGCAAAAAACCTCTTGCACTCACTCAAAATCCTGTTATACTTATCCCAATGCAAACAAACACCATTACTGCCAACCTCACCCTTCCTACTAACCCTGTGCAACTTGCTTCTGCTCTTACTGGCAAGACAGTTCACTATACAACTAAAAAAGATTCTTCTGTTACCTTCGACAGAGAAAGGGTCTTCAAGGTTGAATCCGTAGAGGACGTTTCAATCTCTCAATCAACGGGAGATCAATATGTAAATGTCAAGATCATTGACCCTCAAGATGGTGGTAAGGAGAAATACAGAAACCTCATTGTAGATAGAATTTCGACTGTTGTGTAGGTGTGTAAACGCATAAGGGGTGGTAGGTGTGTGTGTGTCTTAAGTCCTGCCACCCCTTTCTACAACAAAAAATTTGACAAACAACAAACAATAGAATAAATTAGCATCATGCCTAAATCATCAGAAACACTTCGTATCGAAGTCAAAACACAGGAACAAGCCGCCATTCTTAACTATGCTCTTGGCTTGGTTCATCAGCACCTCGCAAGTCGTCTTGAGGAGGTAGAAGATAATAAACTTGATACCTTCTTAGATAATGTTAAGTGGACTCGCAAACACGCAAAGTCTCTTAATGACAAGTTTTCTCTTAGTGAGTTACAGAATTCCTAGGAGTTGAATTGGACCACAGAGAAATCATGGTTCATCTAGAAACTCCGAAGAACAGGTGGTAACAGTGACCAACTCTTAATTGACTGGCACTCGTCAACAAGCCGACCCTCTCTCACTCTTCTAGACAGTGAGGGAGGGAACCACTTTCTTGCTAGATGGGGTAAGTCCCGTCCTCCTTCGTCACTGGGGGGCGGGGCTTTTCTTTGGGAGTGTAGCTCAACGGTTAGAGCAGGGGACTCATAATCCCTTGGTTGTGGGTTCGAATCCCGCCACTCCCACCTAACTCCTTAATACTCAGGGACTTACGCGCTGCGGGCGGCCCCCGCCCCGTAAGTCGTTGATACTCAACGACTTACGCAGGAAAAAGAAACACATGTTTTTAAGTCTGTCAAGCAGAAAAAAATAAAAGAAAAAGCTAAAAAAGGGTTGCATCAAATCAATTATGTGGTAAACTTCTTGCATGTTGATACTAGCTAAAAACAAAGTCGATTCCGAGCAACTTGCAGAAGTCATCACTCCTGCCGCTACGGATACCCACACTCCAATCGGTCACGCACTCCTTGCGGAGCGCACTCGCAATGTCATCGCGAAGGCTGGTCTTGAGATCACTCAAGAAGAACACGCCATCGCGCGTGGCGGTCTCCGCTACTTCGGCGGCTTCGCCCTCAAGGGCGAGGCAATCGACGGGGATGATCGCAAGCTTGTGCTTGGTCTCCGCAACGCGCACGACAAGTCCTTTGCGGCTTCCGTGTGCATCGGCAACCAGATGATGGTCTGCGAAAATCTTTGCTTCTCTTCTGATGTGAAGCTCGCTCGCCGTCACACCGTCAACATCCTTCGGGATCTGAACACGGTCCTTTCGTCTGCCGTCAGTCGCGTTACCTCGCACTGGGCTGACATGGGCAATCGGATTGCCTCCTACAAGGAGAGTGAAATCTCTAAGGAGGCGGCTTCCGACTTGGTTGTCGATCTTGCCGAGATGGGTGCGTTTCCTGCGCGTTCCGTCTACAAGGCGATTCAGGAGTTCCGCAACCCTCGCCATGAGGAGTTCAAAGGTGGGACGCTCTGGACGCTCTACAACGGCGTGACTGAGCATCTCAAGGGTGGCGACCTTACCAAGTTGCCACAGCGCACGATGACCACGCAGTCTGTCTTTGACAGGCTCGCGGGCCACAAGCCCAAGATCGTCGAGGCCGAAGAGATTGCCTTGCCCGCATAGCCCTGCCGCTACCATCACAGGCCCGCATTCCGAAAGGGGTGCGGGCTTTTGCTTGCAAAAATAAAATGTTTTTTTAGTTGACACGGTATTCAAGCCTCATAACTCGTTGAATATCAACGAGTTACGGGGCGGGGGCCGCCCGCGCAGCGTAACTGCTTGATACTCAAGGACTTACGACTGAATTTTAATTCTTTTTTAATTTGACAGTTTTTTTTCTTTGGGGTATATTTTTGCCATGACTAAGACATATAATATTTCTCGACGAGGATCGCGCACAAACCCACATGACCTACCTTTTGATTTTGTATTTGAGTGGTTTAATGGGACAGAAGAAATAGGTATTTTCTGCTCATTACACGCAGCGATCACGCTTGCAGAAGAATTTGAAAAGTTCGGTTATAAAGAGTTGGAGGGCAGCATTCAATTTACCTCTGCAATTTAAATTAATTTTAATTGACAAACTAGAAAACTCTGTTACATTACCCACATGGCAAAACTACTTAACGATGGAAATTCCAAAACAAGCAAGGGAGAAAAGTATGGTTGGAAAACCTATGGAATACACCTTGCCCCATATAACCTATCAGGAAAAAATGTTTGTGCTTCTGCTTCTGCTGGTTGCGCTGCTGCTTGTCTCAATACTGCTGGTCGTGGATCAATGAATTCAGTTCAAAATGCCCGAGTTAAAAAAACACAGAGGTTTCATGAGGATCGGGATGGATTCCTATCGCAGTTATTCAAAGAAATTAAAAGCTCGATTAAAAGCGCTACGAGAAAAGAACTAAAGAGTTGCTTCCGTTTAAATCTTACAAGTGACATCCTTTGGGAGCGATTTGTTGTTGGACATTTTCCAGATACTCAATTTTACGACTATACTAAACACCTAAATAGATTCGTTCGTTTCTTGGAGGGCAAACTACCAAGCAATTATCATCTCACTTTTTCAAGGAAAGAGAATACTCCTGACACTTTGGTAAAGAGCTTGTGTGCAAGTGGTGGCAATGTTTCAGTTGTGTTTAGGAAAAAGTTACCTAAAACGTGGCTTGGAATAGAAGTAATTGATGGCGACGATTCCGATCTGCGTTTTGAAGATGGCAATGGCAAGATTGTCGGTCTAGTAGCAAAAGGCAAAGGAAAGAAAGACGAAACAGGTTTTGTTGTGGAGCCAGAATAAAGATCCCCTGCAAAAAAAATGCAGGAAAATCAAATAATTTTTATAGTAATAGTAACAGCAATAATAACAATATACTTTTCATGACAATAGAAGTAACACAAAAGGAAGTTTATGGAAACACCCTAACCTATGTGGCAGATGAATCTGTCAGGAATTCCATAAAGAAACTAACGGGAAGAAAAACTTTGACCGACTACGACATTGAAGCTCTCAAGGAACTGGGCTTCGTCTTAGTCCTCAAGCAAATGACCGTCAACATCTAGCCCATCTCCGTAACTCCTTCATAATGAGGGAGTTACGCGCGGCGGCCCGCCCGCTCGGCGTAACTCGTTGATAATCAGTGACTTACGACAGATCAATGTATAAAAAAAACCGCACAAACGTGCGGTTCTGTGGTATGCTTATTTGCTTATTAAGGCTTTAACCTATAACCTAAGACTGAATTTTATATGGACTGCTATCAGAATTATTAAGTTCATTTGCTACAACCTGAAGCTTGCCATATGTTTCTTGCTTTCTGCCTCTCATCCACATACAATCCCAACGCTGTCTTCGAGGTTTGCGGTGGTAGTATCGGTATATTTCTCCTGTGTCTTTATTAATCAGTTTCCATTTACCTTTAATGGTTTTTACTGTGCCTCCTTTCTCTTCAGGGGTATAGCATCTCTCAGGTCGTGCGCCCACCTTGATACACATCCGCTTCCACTCAGCGTCGTGACCATGCCCGCTGCCCGCAAGAGCGTGGGCAATCTCATGGAGAACAACGTCTTTAGATTCTTCTATTGTATTAATCAGAACCAGCTTCTTTGTAATACCAATTTCTTTTTTGTAGTATCTGCATTGCCCGTATCTGCTGGTGGCCTTATTGTCCCAGACCATTTTCCAGCCTATTCCTGCTAAACACCATTCTTCAAGCTTCTCTTGCGCGAACTTCTGTATTTCTATTAGCTTGTTCATTGATTTAAAGTAACTATTATTGTTATTATTACTAGGAATATAATCCACCACTGATATAGTGTCATTACTGGTTGATTAGGTGTTCGATGTGCTGCTCGATATACTGCTCGAAATCACCAATATTATTTAGGTGTTTAGCCCGCTCTTTGGTGGCCTTTTCATACGCCCCGCCAGCCACAGGAGGGTAGTAGTTATTGTCCTGCACATAGTAGTCCCTGCCGTGGAATTCACAAGAACTAATAGCTTCCTTTAATTCACTAATAGCAGATAGGATTTTAACATTCCCCTGCAATAACATTTCTTTTGATGTTCCATTAAGGTGAACTGTCGGTAGTGGATAGTTTACTGTTTCAGTCATGAGCAAACTATACTCCCCACCTACGGTGGGGTCAAGAATAAAAATGAATAAAAATCACTAAAAATTAAGAAAGTAATCACTTAAAAGATAAAATGCGGTTGCTAAAAAAACTAAATATAAAGTTGCTTCTATTCTGCTCATGTTTATTAAGGTTTTATTCTATAAACTGGGGTTCTTTATTTGTCGATTAAATGTGCAATTATCGACACGTTTTGTCTATATGTATTCTATATACACATATACTTATTAAGACAAACGAAAATAAACTGGCGATTAAATAACAGTAAATTATTATTAATTAGACTGAATCACCGAGAAAGCCCTTTTATTTGGTTGAATTAGGTTAAATTGAGGTGGGCTAGGGGAACCGAAAGAACTTATTTATTTATTTAGCGCGTAGGCGACTATCCTAAATTTCTTTCTTATTTGTTCTATTGATGCTAAAACCCTTATTTTATCTTGTTTTCTTTTATATTTACCCCTATGTATTTCTTATATAGATCTATTCTATTTTATTCTTTTAAAGAGTCTTTTAATTAATTATAAATGGAGAAGTAATTTAAATTGATTTTATTGTAATTTATAATAACTGAACCCTTTCAAACTGCTTTTCTTCTACTATTCCCAGCTTATCTTTTATTAGCTTAATTAGTATTGATATGGGTCTGCCTCCTGTCTTCTCTTCTTCATATAGCCATATGTTATTTGCACAGGTTCTACGGTTTGGATTCTCTGGAGTAGGGCAAAGGTCATTAGGTTTAAGCACTCTTGTTTTAAGCTTATCAAAATCATGTATATCATTCCACCCAAGAAGTTTTGCTGTAGCTGTTTTTATATTGCCCCGATATAAAACATCATACCACACAACAACAGCATTGTTTCTTTTGTATTTCTCCTTATGGGATGGTGCTAGAGAATGCCAAGCATTTGCTTTTATCTCAAATATCTGATCTTCTATCTGTATATCACTCCCCTTATTGGTAAAGTGCCTTGCCTCAAATTTAATTTTATCCTCTGGTATACCTTCTTTAATCAAAAGATTATAAAAACTATATTCCGCAATAGCTCCTCTAATAGCAGAAGATTGATTGTTGTGTTTATAGGCGTTTCTACCAGTCTGCTGTCGTTTTTTATTTAATTCAACAGCTTTTTTAGCTCCTATTTGTATTTCTTCGGTTTGTTTATCTGTAAGGGTGTTCATAAAAATGATTTCTTTCTCTTTCTTTTAAGCTTTTCTAAAACACGACGAAAAAGGAAGGCTCTAGTAGAGTAGTTGGGACCAGATTGTCCCCAATGAACGCTTGATTCTTCTAAATTTTTCTTATATTCATCTTCAAAAACCAATTTAAAAGATTGTATTTGGCCATAAGAGAACCCTCCAAGTTTTTTTACGCAAGCTTTTATTAAATCTTCGTGAAAGCAAGACCCAAAAATTTCTTTATAATCTCTATTAGTCCTAATTTCAAGCCAAGTATTATAATAAGGAACGCTTGTTTTTTTTATCCAAAGCCACATAGCGTCTTTACAATTTATGTTGGGAGCTTCTTTATGGCAGTGTTTGCATAATAAAACAAGATTACACGGTTTGTCTGAGCCTTTTAATGAATGGGGTATGATATGACATCTTTCGATCCTGTTTGTGGTTTTTGACTCGCATAAGTCGGCGCATCTCCAGCATCTACGTTCTGGCGAATCTGCCCAATCTATCCCCATATCGCCTTCATAAACTCTCGATTGCCAATAATCTACAATTTCTGAATGAGAAGGTAATCGTCTTTTTGTTTCCTTTTTCATTACTTAATTGTTTGGTAGCGGGAGTGGGATTCGAACCCACACTTTAGCGATTTTAAGTCGCTTGCCTCTGCCGTTGGGCTACCCCGCCAAAGGTTACCTTGATGCCGATTTGAAAAATAACAAAATCAAAGCGACAACAAATAACCAGAGTATAAATCCTATAGCATATGGTGTCATTGTTCTATGATTTTTTCTCCAGTGTATCGAGATAATTGAGTAGAGGATATCTCATATTCATTACTTGCCCCTCTTGCTACTGATCTGAACGTCATGTAGTCCTCTGGTAAAGCATGTATGTATAACCCCTTCTGTTCATTATAATACCCATTCTTCTCTTCAAGCAATTGAAGCATCTTTTCTAACTGGAATTTAGTTAATTTTACCCGAACATCAAATCTTTTGTATTTAGTAGGTTGTTTATCTACTGAA
>Ga0315331_10004392_pt1 | contig 10636 bp, 10 predicted proteins | sample M160m34915metaG_FD_203456 | JGI IMG/M metagenome (GOLD analysis project Ga0315331, IMG submission 203456) | Ammonia-oxidizing marine archaeal communities from Monterey Bay, California, United States - M1 60m 34915 | ecosystem: Environmental > Aquatic > Marine > Intertidal zone | place: USA... | reverse complement strand
GAAACGGCGGTTGATGGGCCTTTGCCGGTGGTTCCTTTTTTAAAGGGCGCCGATGGTCAAGATCCCTATTTGGAAGGGCATGAGTGCGGCGGGTGCGGCGCGATCTTTTTGGGCGAGCGCACGACCTGCTCAAATTGCGGTGCCAGGGATCAAATGGTGGCAAAGCGGCTCTCGAATCACGGTAAATTGTATTCCTACAGCATTGTCTTTAGGAGTTTTCCAGGTATTGAGGTGCCCTATATCTCGGCGATCGTCGATCTTGAGGGCGGTGGGACGTTGAAGGGTAATTTGATCGATATAGAGCCTGATCCTGCAAATCTAAGTTTTGATATGCCCGTTGAAGTTGTTTTCGCTGATGCATTAGGGCGAAAAGACAGAGACGGGAACAGTTACTTAAGCTATTTCTTTAAACCAGCCGCATAGGCCAGGGAGCGCAATATGAGCGATGTATATGTAGTCGGCGTTGACATGATTAAATTTGGACGATTTCCAGACCGAACCGTGCCGCAAATTGGCGCTGAGTCTGCGCTGCTGGCTTTGGATGATGCGGGTCTGAAGATTCAAGATATGCAGGCGTTATATTGCGGCAATCTTGGTCAAGCCAATGCCATGGTCGGACAAAGAATTCTTCAAGAAATTGGCCAGACCGGAGTCGCTGTCGTCAATTGCGCCAATGCCTGTGCGACCGGTGCAACCGCTTTTAGGGAAGCGTGGATGTCGATCAAGGCGGGTGTCTACGACTGCGTACTCGCTGTGGGTGTTGAGCAAATGGGCAAGGGCTTACTGGGCGGTGCGGGAGGCGGTGCGGGTATACCCAAGGAAGGCCTTCTAGGCTCAGGTACCATGCCGGCTGTTTTTGCTGAAGCGGGTATGGAGCATGCGAGACATTACGGCACAACTTTCGAGCAGTTTGCGAAGGTCTCTGTGAAAAATCACCACCATTCAACCCTTAACCCCAAAGCGATGTACCAGATTGAAACACCGCTGGAAACGGTGATGAACGCTGAGATGATTTCCTATCCGAACACGAAACTCATGTGTTCGGTTAATGTCGATGGTTCTGCGGCCGCTGTCTTAGTTTCCGAGAAGAAAGCCAAGGAGCTGGGTATGCAGAGGGCCGTCAGGATCAAAGCTTCGGTTTTGGCCAGTGATCCCTTTACCGATCGTGATCTTGTTATGCCGGATGTCAATGCGGTCACACGCATAGCCGCTAAGCAAGCCTACGAAATGGCAGGTTTGGGCGCTGATGATGTCGACCTCGTGGAATTGCACGATTGTTTTGCAACAGCTGAGATTCTGCATTACGAAAACCTAGGGCTCTGTGCGGATGGAGAGGCTGGTCGCATGATTGACGACGGCGAGGTCGCCCTAGGAGGACGCGTTCCTGTGAATGTGAGCGGTGGATTGCTGTCTAAAGGTCACCCCCTGGGTGCGACTGGGATTGCAAATATCTATGAGGTTTGTACCCATTTGCGAGGCGAAGCGGGTGGGCGTCAAGTTGAGGGTGCGCGGATTGGTATGACCCATGTCATTGGACTGGGGTCGGCCTGTGGGATTCACATCCTCGAGAAAGTCGCTTAAAAGCAGCGTTGGATCGAAAGGGCCGGGTATAACCCGGCCTTTTTTGTGTGGGAGGAAATGATGCGGATCGGTGTTGTCAGCGATACCCATAACAATCTTAAGAACTGTCGACGCATTGTCGAGATCTTTAACGAGGTCGGCGTAGCGTGCGTGATTCACACTGGAGACATTACCCAGGCGAAAACGCTGGATGTGTTCGCGGACTTAACCATGCCTTTGATGGGTGTCTTTGGTAATAATGATCAGGAAAGGGAGGCGCTCGAGTCTGCGATTGAGCAATACGGGTTCGAATTTCGTGAACCTCCATGGGTGTTGACCTTGGCAGGCCGTTCCATTTGTTTGGTGCACGACCCCCTCGAATTTCCGTCCTCAGAACAGCATTGTTTTGATTTGAGATTGCACGGGCATACCCATCGCTTCTGTGAGGATCGAGTCGCAGGACAGCTGACGTTTAATCCAGGAGAGTGTGCGGGCATGATGCTCGGATTGAATGCCGTTGGCATCGTCGATCTTTCTGCGCTCACAGCCGAGGTGAGGAAATTTTGAGCGAAAAATTACAACCAGCTTATGGACTCTTGTCAGAGCTTTCTCTTGTAGACACAGGTTCGCCGCCGCCCATCGATCAGTGGAATCCAGAGCGACGCTACCCAATTGATATGGTCATCAATGAAAACGGCGAATGGTTTTACCAAGGATCGGTGATCTCGAGGCCGCGCCTGGTCCGCTTGTTTGCAAGCGTGCTGAAGCGGATTGATGCGCATTATTACCTCGTGACGCCAAGTGAAGCCTGCCAGATTGATGTGGCGGACGCGCCCTTCATAGGGATCGGTTTAACGAGAAGTGGTTCAGGCACTGAGCAGGCTTTAGTACTGCTGACAAATGTGGGGGATAAAGTCGAAATCGGTATCGAGCATCCTTTGCTTTTCCGTCAAAGAGCAGGAGTGCTCATCCCTTACGTACAAGTTCGACCAGGGCTAGACGCTAAATTGAATCGAAATACCTACTACGACCTGATGCAGTCTCTGATCGAGTCAGAAACGGCGCCCGGGTTATTTGGTATTTGGAGCAAGGGTCAGTATTTCGAGGTATCCACCCCAGATGTTGGTTGTTGAGCCGCCGTCCAAACAGGCGCTTATAAGACTATTGCGCGACTTGGCCGAAGGCCAGCAAGATCGAAGAACAGTGTTTAGCTGGCAGCAAGCGCTACTCGCCCAATATGGATGGCAGATTCCTTTGTCGGTCTCAGAAGGCTACTGGTATTTTTACAGCCTTGGATCGTTGCTCGATACGACCTATCACGGCGGGCCGCTGATACGAGAACAAGATTTGTCGGAATACCGCAGCGACCTCGAAGGCGTGGAGTGCAGACAGCGGGTTGGCGAGGTCGCTCGTTACCGAGCGCACCAGAGACCTGGTCAAGAACTGATGTGGCCGCTCTTTGAGTGCGCACGGGTGGGCAAAGACCTGAACAGACTAGGGTTTAAATCTGTGCGGGGTGTCTTCGAAAAAAGAGAGGCAGTGGTCGAGCAGCTCACGGTCCGTTTTCGGGGTCAACACTTCCTGGTGCTGACGCATCCAGATGACCCCGAAGGGAAAATCTATGTTCTAGGCGAGATGCGCAAGCAAGCCGAGTTGCCTGAGTTGGTTGAAAGGCTCGGTCTTAGACAGCAGGGGTGACGCTTTGGCCTACGGTGCATTAGAGCAGCTTACATATTGCCATAATTCGGTCCGCCCATGCCCTCGGGAACAACCCAGTTGATGTTTTGAGAAGGATCTTTGATGTCGCAAGTTTTGCAATGGATACAATTTTGCGCATTGATTTGAAATCTTGATCCTTCCGCCTCTTCAACAATCTCGTAGACGCCAGCTGGACAATAGCGTTGGGCGGGCTCGTCATACTTGGGTAGATTCACTGCAATTGGAATGCTGGCATCTTTGAGCGTCAGGTGGCAGGGCTGGTCCTCCTCATGCGACGTGCTGGTCAAGAAAACGCTGCTGAGTTTATCAAACGTTATGACGCCATCGGGTTTTGGATAATTGGGTCGTTTACAGGCTGACTGGTCCTTCAGCTTGGCGTAGTCAGGCTTGGGGTCGGTCCAAGTAAAAGGGAGCTTGCCCCTGAAAATGTACTGATCAACCCAGGCGAACATGGCACCGACCAGCATTCCAAATTTGTGTTGAGCGGGCATGATGTTGCGCGCTGTATGCAATTCCTTGTAGAGCCAAGAGGCCTCATAGAGTTCGGTGTATCGAGTCAGTGCTTCTCGACCTTCTGATCCATTGGACAGTGCCTCGAAAACAGCTTCCGCGGCAAGCATGCCTGATTTCATTGCTGTATGAGTCCCTTTTTGCTTTAGGTTGTTTAAAAAGCCCGCATCGTCTCCAACAAGAAGTCCACCGGGAACAATCAACTTTGGCAGCGCTTGAAAGCCACCTTTGACCACGGCTCGGGCGCCGTAGGCGACGCGTTTACCACCTTCAAGTGTTTTTCTGATTATTTTGTGTTGTTTGAAGCGTTGGAACTCATCGAAAGGGGATAGATGCGGATTGCTATAGCCCAGGTCAACAATGAGGCCGATGGCAACTTGATTATTTTCAAGGTGGTAGAGGTAGGAGCCCCCGAGGGTTCCTCCCGGACCAAAATCGAGGGGCCATCCTACGGTATGCACGACTTTCCCTGCTTGATGTTGGCTCGGGTCGACATCCCAGACTTCCTTGAACCCGATACCATAGTGCTGAGTATCCGAGTTTGCATCGAGTTCGAATTTTGCAATCAGCTGTTTGCCAAGATGGCCTCGGCAGCCTTCGGCGAAGAGGGTGTACCGGCCGTGCAGCTCATAACCGGGGACGAAGCTTCCCTTTTGCTCGCCGTTTGCATCAACACCCATATCCCCGGTTGCAATGCCTTTCACTGAGCCATCCTCATGATAAAGAATTTCGCTGGCCGCGAAGCCGGGGAAAATGTTTACTCCGAGTGCTTCCGCCTGTTCTCCGAGCCATCGGCATAGATTTGCGAGACTCGTAGCATAGTTGCCCTCGTTGTGCAGGGCAGTAGGGATGAACAAAGAAGGTAGACGCATTCCCTGATGGTCATCAGCCAATAAGTAGACGTCGTCGGCTGTGACCGGATTTGTGAGCGGTGCACCCATCTCTTTCCAGTCGGGAAACAACTCATTGAGCGCGGTAGGTTCTACAACAGCGCCTGATAAAATGTGCGCGCCAATCTCTGAGCCCTTTTCAACTAAGCACACTGAAAGCTCGCGATCCGCCGCGATGGCGAGTTGAGAAAATTTGATTGCGGCGCTCAGGCCAGCGGGCCCGCCGCCTACAATCACGACGTCAAATTCCATTGATTCGCGTTCCATGGGTCGTTTCTCCGATTGGGGGCATTGTGATGGGCGCTATTGTAAGAAAAGTCGCGAGGGAAGGGAAATCAAGGGGTCATCAAAAAGCATCGATCAATGACGGTGATTGTGAGTGATAAAGCCCAAGTCGCAGTAAAAACAGTGGGTTGAGTCGTTTTGACGGTCTGCTCAGCGGATCAGCGAGCTTGTAAAAATGATGTTAAAACGGCAGAATACGCTCCTCAAAAATACGCCAGAAGCTCGTGGATCGAGGTGCTGGGTCAAATTTTTTCACAAAGCAGAGGATGTCCATGAAAATTCTGGTTACAGCCAAACGCGTGGTCGATTACAACGTCAATATTCGAGTTTTGGCAGATCAATCCGGCGTGGATCTTAACAATGTTAAAATGTCGGTAAATCCTTTTGACGAGATAGCGATTGAGGAAGCAGTACGGCTCAAAGAGGCGGGCAAGGCTGAGGAAGTGGTTGTAGTGTCAGTGGGTGCGACGCAATGCCAAGAACAGCTCAGAACAGCTCTGGCCCTGGGTGCAGACCGTGGAATCTTGGTGGAAACCGACGAGGACATGCAGCCTCTGGCTATTGCTAAAGTGCTAAAAGCAGTGATCGATAAGGAATCCCCCAAGCTCGTTATCACTGGAAAACAAGCGATCGACGGGGATAACTCTCAGACGGGCCAAATGCTGGCTGCTCTTGCAGGACTTTCCCAAGCAACCTTCGCATCCGAGATAGAGCTCGAGGAAGACTCGGCGACAGTAACCCGGGAGATCGATGGCGGATTAGAAACGATTTCAGTGACGCTGCCTGCGGTTGTGACAACCGACTTGAGACTCAATGAGCCAAGATATGCCTCTTTACCGAATATTATGAAGGCAAAGAAAAAGCCCATCGATGTAATGAGCCCAGCTGACCTTGGGGTGGATGTGGCCCCTCGAGTGAAGACTCTAAAAGTTGTGCCCCCAGCAGGCCGAGCTGCGGGCATCAAAGTTGAGTCCGTTGAAGAACTGGTTGATAAATTGCGAAATGAAGCGAAGGTGATCTCATGAGTCTTTTAGTTGTTGCTGAACACGATCAAAACACGATCAAGGTACCCACCCGGGTAGCGGTTGCTGCTGCCCAAGCCATTGGCGGTGAGATCCACCTATTGGTGGCAGGAGAGGGATGTCAGGGCGCAATCGATGCTGCTGCACAGATAGAAGGGGTGTCAAAGGTTCTGGCGGCTGATCACGCCAATTACGGACACGCATTAGCTGAAGAAATGTCTGCTTTGATCGTTTCTTTAGCGGAAGGGTATACCCACATTTTAACTGCAACGACAACCTCGGGCAAAAACTACATGCCGCGGGTCGCGGCGCTCCTGGATGTCGCGCAGATTTCAGACATTATGGCTGTGGAATCGGCAGATACGTTTCAACGTCCGATTTACGCCGGTAATGCGATCGCAACGGTCCAGAGTTCAGACGCAGTAAAGGTACTAACCGTTCGGGGGACAGCATTTGACCCGGTCAGTGCTGAAGGCGGTAGTGCGAGCATTGAAGTGCGAGAAGGGCCAGCGACCGCTGGGCTCTCGTCCTGGGTGCGTGAAGATGTTGTTGTCTTAGAACGTCCAGAACTGACCGCCGCGAGCATTATTGTTTCAGGCGGACGCGGTATGCAAAATGGCGAAAACTTTGCAATGCTCGAGAGCGTCGCTGACAAGCTAGGCGCGGCTATTGGAGCCTCTCGAGCCGCTGTGGATGCAGGCTTCGTGCCCAATGATATGCAGGTGGGGCAAACCGGAAAGATCGTCGCGCCCGATCTCTACATCGCCGTAGGTATTAGCGGAGCGATTCAACATTTAGCGGGTATGAAAGACAGCAAAGTGATTGTGGCTATCAATAAAGATGAAGATGCACCGATCTTTCAAGTGGCAGATTATGGACTGGTTGCGGACTTGTTTAAGGCCGTGCCAGAGCTGGACGGTCAGCTTTAAAACCCTCAACACGTCTGTGGTGCCAGAGAGCACTTAAGGTCGATTCAAAGCCTCCCGTTGGAGGCTTTGTCTTTTCTGATGCTGAGGTTCTCGAGCGCTGAAGTTTTTAGGTTTCAGTGTTTTTAAACTAGCCAAGCTCTAAAGCTGAATGCGATCAAGTTCTCACATGACAGCGGCCTTAACTTATAAACCTTCAATCTATAAACCTGCAATCTATAAATCCTCAATCGATAAAGCCTGTCTTTTATAGAGGCTTTAATTTTTAAAGCGCCTAATGAGTAAAGCATCGAGTGTTAGAACGTAGGTCCAAAGCAGACAAACGCCAGGACGCTGCACTGATCCCGGCGTTTGTCAGTGGTGAACAAGCAGATTCAGCGAGGCTCGGTGGGTAACGTCGAATCCCCGCAACGTTTTGAGGCTGGGCCAACCTTGATGCGGCGCACCGCAGAAGGGAATGTGCAGACGCCTCACTTCGAAAACTCCGTAGACTGACACTGTAATTCTGTACGGGCGTAAGGCAACCAAGAGGCGTTCTAAGGGCTCTCTGTCGCCTCGCCTTGCGAATTGGCCTATCGGCTATCCTTGAATTAGGATTGCTCTGCTAGCCATTCATCGTCACTGTCGGCGGTGAGATGCTCGAACAGAACAGTCGATAAGTAACGCTCTCCAGTGTCTGGAAGCATCACACAGAAGGTGCTGCCCTGGGGTGCTGCCTGGGCAACATTGAGCGCGCCGGCCATGGTTGCGCCACAAGAGATTCCGCAGAAAATGCCTTCCTCCGCGGCGAGACGCCGAGCCGTTTCAAGGGATTCGTCATCTGAGACAAGGATGAGCTCGTCAGCGATGCTTTGGTCGAGCACTTCGGGGATGAAGTCTGGTGTCCAGCCCTGAATTTTATGCGGCGTCCAAGATGCACCAGAGAGCAAGGCGGCTTCTTGGGGTTCAACACCTATGACTTTCAGATTGGGTCGAGCCGCCTTTAGAACCTGCCCAGTGCCTGTCATGGTTCCACCTGTGCCCCAGCCACTGACAAAATAGTCGAGTTCATGGCCCGCGAAATCGCGCAAGATTTCGGGTCCTGTGGTGTTGCGGTGATAGGCTGGGTTAGCGGGGTTCTCAAATTGTCGCGCGAGGAACCAGCCGTGTTCCGCAGCTAGGGCTTCGGCCCGGGCAACCATGCCAGATCCTCGCTCGGCTGCCGGCGTTAAAATAACGCGTGCTCCCAGGGCTTTCATGATTTTTCGACGTTCAATTGAAAATGTCTCAACCATTGTCGCGACAAACGGATAGCCCTTCGCTGCGCAGACCATGGCTAAGGCAATTCCAGTGTTGCCGGAGGTTGCTTCGATGACGGTCTGACCTGGCGTCAAAGTGCCCCTTCGTTCCGCATCCTCAATAATGGCAATCGCCAAACGATCTTTCACAGATGCCATTGGGTTGAAGGCTTCAATTTTGGCATAAATGGTTTGGCCTTTGGGCGCCATCCGATTGAGTCGTACTACGGGGGTATTGCCAATCGTCTCTAAAATTGAGTGATGAAGCATGATGGGGGTCTCCAGTTTTTGAATGGGTTGCGAAAAAGTATTTGGCGTCGAGAACTTAGAATCTTCGTGATGTGTACCAGTTTACGTTTCGGCTGGTCGCATCGATCTGGTCGACAACATCTAAAATCATCGCAAACAGCGCCATTCGGATTAGAACGCCGTTGTCTGTCTGACGAAATATGGCAAGATTTGGATTGTCGTTTAAGTCATTATCAAGTTCGTTAGCATCCTCGCGTGAATCTCGAGGCAGCGGATGCATGATCACAGTATTCGGCTCACAGAATTCGGTATAGATCTCTTGATTGAGGCGAAAAAGACCCTTGTACTTTTGGGCTTCGTCTTTCGACTCAAAGCGTTCTTCTTGGGTTCGCGTAACGTAAACAATATCTGCATGTTGGATACCCGACTGTAAGGCATGCGATTCTGTAACGGTGTGGCCCTTGTTCTCGAGGGCAACAATGTATTCCTCGGGTAGCTTCAAGGCCTCGGGTGAGATCAGTGTCAGCTGGATATTTTGATAAGCCATCAAGAGTTTACACAGTGAGTGAACCGCCCGACCAAATCGCAGATCCCCCACCAGAGCGATGCGCATACCATCGATGATCTTACCTTGATGTCCGAGTTCTCGACTAATGGTGTAAAGATCAAGTAGGGCTTGACTCGGGTGTTCATTCGCTCCATCCCCGCCGTTGATCACCGGCACGCGGCTGGCTGTGGCGAATTCAGAGACTGATCCACTTTTCTCATGTCGCATTACGATCAGATCGCTGTAACCTGAGAGCACCCTAGCGGTGTCGTAGAAAGATTCTCCCTTGGCGAGGGCTGACGCTTTGATACCGGTTGTTTCTCGAACTTCTCCCCCTAGCAGGTTCCAGGCGCAGCCAAAACTGACCCGAGTTCGGGTACTGGGCTCAAAAAACATATTGCCAAGGATTGCACCCTCTAAAACACGGGTCACGCGTTCGCGACGCGCGTAAGGCGCCATGGAGTCGGCAACGTCAAAGATTCGCGCGATGTCCTCGCGTGAAAATTGTTCAACACCGAGAATGTGGCTGCCAACGAAATTCATAAAACGGAGTTACGTCCTATCTAGATTGCTGGATTCCATGATCATTGATCTAAACCACTGATTGGCCTGATCTTTATCTGTGCTCTCGTGCCAATAGAGGTGGGTTTCAAGATCGCTTGCATCAAAGGGTAGGTCAAACACTTGGACCGGTCCAAGGCTTGTCAAAAAACGTGCAAAGGTCATCGGGACGGTCATGGCAAGATCGGTGGTCGTGACCAGCAGCGGTGACGACAAGTAGTGCTGCGTTCTTAACACGATGTTTCTTTTCTTACCCATTTTGCCCAGCGCAAGGTCAACAATACCGAGGCCACCGCGGCGAGATGAGATGTGAATGTGTTCCAGGGAAAGATAGTCGTCGAGCGAGAGTTTATTCTTGATCAGTGGGTGGTCCTTTCTTATCACGCAAACCTGCGGGCTCTGGCGCAAGGCAACATGTTTGATCTGCGGGTCCGGGGTGAGCGGCACATCAATCGCAAGATCGAGATTACCGGACGCAAGTTCAATATTGAGGTCCCTGCGCCTAACCTGATAACACTCAATGGCAACCTTTGGTGCTGCGTCTTTGAGCTGTCTCACAAGCGGAGGGATTTGGATGGCTTCTGTTAAATCATTGGCGGAAATTCGGAAACGTTTTTCAGATTGCAAGGGATCGAAGTGCTCGCTGTCTTGAACGCTCGAACGAACGAGGTCGAGGGCTTGCCTAACCCCTCCGATGATATTCTGGGCGACCGGCGTCGGGATCATACCATCGGCAGTTCTAACAAAAAGCGGATCATCAAACAGAGTGCGAAGGCGAGACAGAGAGTTGGACACCGCGGGCTGGGTGATACCGATGATTTCACCGGCTCGGGTTAGATTACCCTCGGTGTAGATCGCATCAAGCACAACAAATAAATTAAGATCAATATCACTGAGTTTCATGTTGGTCGACCCCAGGATTTGTGTAGTGAATGTTATATCAGTTCGATCCTAATTAGAAGGGTTGCGGATGATATTGAGGTGAATTTTGTGTCGAGACTGCTACAATTCCGGCATCGGAAAGCGTGCCTTATTAATGAGTACGAGTTTGTAAAACAGCGCGCATAAGATTCCGAATTGATACAAATTA
>Ga0315331_10004389_pt1 | contig 10637 bp, 1 predicted proteins | sample M160m34915metaG_FD_203456 | JGI IMG/M metagenome (GOLD analysis project Ga0315331, IMG submission 203456) | Ammonia-oxidizing marine archaeal communities from Monterey Bay, California, United States - M1 60m 34915 | ecosystem: Environmental > Aquatic > Marine > Intertidal zone | place: USA... | reverse complement strand
GTACGACGATGTTGAGAAACTGCAGGGTATCCATGCAGATGGGGTCGTTCGCGAATCCGGACGCGTTGTCGTCACTTCAGACGCGTCCCTGACGACCATCGTAACATCACACTCCGGAATAAAACGGATTGATGTCACATCGCCGGGGAAGGGCGGTGACATTCAGGGGCGGCAGGCATGGGAGTTCAGCGGTACGACCGGACGTCTTGTTCTGCAAACACGTCCGGTAGAACCGCGTCTACTGGTTGATCAAAACAGCCGAATTGTATTCGGTGATGACGAAATTCGTTTATCGACTCGACTGACTTACACCGTGGAGCGGGCCGGGGTCTTTCAGCTTGAGCTGACGTTTCCGGAGACGCTGACCATCGACAGCGTGCGAGCGGACGGCATGAGCGAGTTTAACGCTGATAAAACATCAGGCAAACTGTTGTTGTCTCTCGTGCAGAAACGAATCGGCAGAATCAACGTCGACGTTACAGCCCACCAGAGTTTTGATGCTGCTGCAGAGAATACCGAAACGAACATTCCCACAGTTGTCCCCGGCGGAGTCGAACGTGAAACGGGCCGAGTTACGCTGTTCGCGCCGCAATTTCTGGACGTAGCAACAGTCAACGAAAAGCTGAACGGCGTTTTCCCGGCGGAAGTTGCCGAGCCGCGTGCCGTCGGTCGAGCGGTGCGAGTTTCTGCGTGGAGATATACTCAACGTCCGTTCAGCCTCACCGTCCGGACTTCGCCGCGTCCTGCTCAACTGGCTGCGAGTATCGCCACGACGGCGAGCGTGGACCCGGACGTGATCAAGATCGAGAGCGTGCTGCAGTTCGACATCAGAAATGCCGGCATTGATACCTTTCGAATTGCGGTCCCGGTGTCGATCGTTGAGGAGATTCGATTTCGGTCACTGAATTCTCAGCACGTCATTCAGCAGCGTGATAAGTCAACGGAAGTTATCGACGGCTGGGTCACATGGACTCTGGTTCTGCAGAACGAAGTGACCGGCACAGTCAAGCTGGGGGCAGACTGGGACGTTCCGATTAAGGAACTGGACAACATCACTCAAACTGAGTCGCTCACACTGGAACCGGTCCGTATCCTGCCCCCGTTTTCTGAAAAGCAGGGGGATAAACGTAAAGTGTCTCTGACCCAGACACGCGGCGAAATCCGATTACTCCGTCACGAGTCGCTGTCGATTACAGCGGACGGTGAGGGAGCGACGATGGAACAGGTCGATGTTCGTGAACTGGAATTGTTGCCTCCGGACGGATATCTGGCGTTCCGGTACTTCTCTCAGCCAACGGCGACGACAATCACCATTCGAAAACATGAGATCCACGAAGTTGTCGGCACCGTCGTCTCGCGGTCCGCCGTCGAAATCGTGACTGACAAGCAGCGCCTCGCCAACTACCGCTGCCGTCTGAGAATCACGACCAGTGAACGACAGCGACTGCGAATCGACGTACCGGCGGGAGCGGATCTGCAGGCACCGTTGCTTAACTCCAGCCGCACAGCGTTTGAGGCCGCGACAGGCGTGAAAGCGATGCTCGGGTGGGACCCCTATTTCGTCAACATCAGCCGTACTGGAACCTCGGACGAGGAATTCCTGCTGTCATTCCAATTCCGCTGCCCGATTTCTCTGCCCGACAGCTACCCGTACGAAGGACGCGGAAGTAGACAGACATTCCGGGTGCCGTCGGTGGGCGACGCTGGTGGCGGGACAGTAACGCAACAGTCGCGCGTCGCCATCTGGACGCCCGAAGACGTATCTCTGGTTGGTGAACCGGAAAAATGGAATATTGCCGGCCGGCAGACGTGGTCGTTCTGGAACCCGCTGAATTCTCCCGCAACGGCACACGAAGCAGCAGCTCTGAATAATTGGGTCGGTGAAAGCAGCGGAGCTCCGGAATTCGCTCGTCAGGGCAATGTAACCGTCTACCGTTCACTTGGCCGACAGACCACGATCTCCGTTGTCTGGTGGAATCGTCCGTTCCTTGTCGCCGTGATCAGTGGCGCACTGGTGTTCGTCGGTTTCATTCTGCGGCACACAACATGGGAAAACCGTATCACATTAACGGTGCTTGTATGTCTTGGTGTATCCGTTTGGTCACTGAATGACAGTTCCGAAACACTGCAGTTCGTGTCGGCAGGTTCGCTGGGGCTTGTAGCCGTGGCGGGCATCTGGTTGACCGGACTGTTCCTGGGGCATAGCTCAGGAGCAGGACCGAACTCAGAATCTAATCGCCACGATCCGCCGACAGACGCTCATCCTGTGGACGATCACCCGTCAACACCACCTACGGATCCACCTCCCGCCGTTAATCCCGTTGTTCCAGACAATGTTCCGTCAACGCCGGCTGCGGCAGTGAGTCCGTCTCCCGACGTGGCGAACTGGATGAATGACCTGATGGGAGGCAAGTAATGTTCGGATTGAACACGGCGCAGACCGCAGCACACAATGCTGTCTCCAGACCCTGGGGTACGTTCAGTGCAGCATTGACCGTTATGGTTCTGCTTGCCACCACAACAACCGCCCACGCACAGGACAAACATTCTGAACAGAAACTCGGACGCCAGAGTTTTATCCCCGCCGATCAGCTCGACACCATATTTGAACGATCTCCGCACGGAGTCATGTTGCCGCGTGCAGAGTTTCAGGATCTGCTGCGAAAAGCTCAGAATGCTCAGGCGCACGCTGCAGATATCCCGGCGCAGACAATCATGCGTTCCGTTTCGTATGACGTCACACAGCAGGCAGAACACGCGATCGTCCGACTGACAATTGACGTAGAACAGTTTGCGAACGACTGGCAGGCCCTCGAAATCCCCGTCGGAAATCTACTCGTGGAAGAGGCGACAATTGCAGGCAATCCAGCTGCACTCGGTCGCGATCAAAAACACGCCGACATCGTTACCGTATTCAACCACAAACCAGGTCGCTTCACACTGCAGATAACTTTGTCCACTGCACTGGGCAACGTTGGAAGTGATCGACTTGCCGCCTTTCAGGTGCTCAGCGGTGCACCGGCAGAGTTGAATGTTGTCTGTCCGGCCGAACAACATCTGGAAGTCAATGACCTTCAGCTGCGCCGTCCGACCGCCCTGGATCAGCTCGCCAATTACCAAATCCCGCTTAATTCTCAGAATGCCGTCCGCCTGAAGTGGACGTCGCGACAGAAAAAGACCGACACACAAACTCTTGTATTTGCCCGGACAGATGCACAGGTTCAGATCAGCAGCGACACATTAAGATGGACGTCAGAAACCAGACTGTCTGTATTCGGAAGTTCTGTTAATCAAGTGGTGGCGGTCGTTCCCGCGACGCTGGAAATCACGTCAGTGGATTCCATGGGACTGGAATCATGGAAGTTGGAAGACGATCCGGAACGAAAGAACTTCACACGGCTGCTGCTGGCATATCGTCAGCCGTTTTCAGATGACCGCATCGTAAAGTTATCGGCGGTCGCCCCGAACCAGCCCGAACGTTCGTCTCAGATTCCGTCCGTCGAATTTGTTGATATCACGTCTCACACCGGGCGACTGTTCGTCGCCCATGAAGACCAGCTGCGACTGATGTCGACTGTTGGCGGGGGCATTCGACAACTAAGCACAGCGGAAGCCACTGAAGCGCGCCCGCAGGACGAAGTGTTCGACTTCTGGCTGCAGGATTTCCTGTTGTCTGTAGCCGTTCGGCCTCGTGACCGCGAACTCTTTGGCGAAGTCAACTCCGTGCTATCCGTTGCGGACACTACGGCCTCGTTTGAGTGTGAGATTACAATTGAGACACTGAATACGCCATTATTTGAAACCGCGTTGACGCTGCCGGACGGGTGGCAGATGGGCGCCATAACCACACCAGACGGCGTACCGCTCGCGTGGCGATCCGGCACAACGACCAGTCAGATTGTCGTCGAACCGGAAACTCCGATTGAGCCAGGCGCATTATTCAGTTTCTCTATTCCGTTTGTGCGCACGATTTCGGATCCCAATGAGACGCAGACAGTCACTCTGCCAGTCGTGACTGTGGCCGACACGCTGATCGTCGGCGGCACGTATCAGATTTCGGCAGCGTCAGATATCACCATCGCGCCAATTGATGTGGCCGGGCTGTCGCCGATTGGCGATGAAGACGGCACGCTCTTGTTTCGCACACAGGGAACCACCTATTCCGGAAAGCTGGCAGTCACAAGGAAACCAGTCCGAATCTCCAGTCGTTCGGTGCTGCGTTCGTGGATGGACACTCACCAGAGTACAGTTGAGGCGGTCGTCACCTTAGACATCACGAACGGCACCGCTCGAACGTTACAGCTGACACTGCCGGAGACGCTGGGCGAACAGGTACAGTTTGATGTCGTATCTATCGCACAGGTTCCCGGTTTCCACGATCAGCAGGTCCCGGCGTCTGTGACGATTTCAGAACAGACGGTCGCAGATGCGGAAAACAATGAGCGAACATTCTCACTGACCTTCGACAAACGGATTGCCGGGGCTCTTACTCTCAAGACCCGGATTCAACGGGCACGCAATGGCGGACAAAAACTGACGGTTCCCTTTGTCAGGGTCACTGGAGCCGTCAGACAGCACGGTCTCATTGTTTTTGAAGCGTTGCCGGAACAGCAACTTACCTCGGTTAAAGGAAATGATTCCGTTTCCGGCCTAACGATCGCTGACGCGGGATTGGTGGATCCCCCGCCGGCGGCTTCCGGTCGTCGCATTGCACTGGTCTACCGATATATTCAGCCGCAATACTCACTGAACCTGGAAGAGACTCGGTTCATGACACAAACAGTTCCCTCAGCGGTTTGCGAACAAATGACGAATGTGAGTCTGCTCAGTGAAACAGGCATGATTCAGCGTTCCTGCACTGCAAGGTTTCGCTGCGTTGGTGTGCAGACACTTCGTTTCACACTGCCGCAGTCCGAACAGTCGTTTCTGTGGTCGACGATCCTAAATAGCGAAGCCGTCGAGGTCCGGCGTGACGACAACGATTATCTGGTGGCGATCCCCACGAACAGCGAGCAAACGGAACATACGCTCGAGATTATGTTTGAATCCACAATAACCGACGCCGCGGTTTTTGGTACGACCACTCAACAGTCGCTGCAACTGTCAATCGACACGAAAAGCGGCACCGCATCGCCTATTGACGTGCTGGAACAGAAGTGGGATGTCCGGTATCCGGACAACATGATGATGCTGGCCTATGACGGCGGATTTCACCCGCTGCATCCACTGGAGCAACCCGGCTGGCTGCAGCATTTGGCAGGCAAATTCCGTCTACCGACTGTTTACGACACGACAAATCGACTGATGACCGTCGGCATAATTCTTCTGACGCTGTTCATCGGAACAGCGCTCGTGTGTCGACGGCGATGGAAAAGTCTGGGCGGCGTTTGCCTGCTGGGAGTGTTGGTTGTGTCGATATCGCTGACTGGCTCCAGCGATCAGGCATTTCAACAGACAACCCTCAGGTCCGATCCCTACGACGCCGCGATAACACTAGGGATGAGTGAGGAATTTGAGGCTGTTGTCCCGACAGAAAACTTCGCGGCACCTGCCGCGCAACCGACTCCGGACACACTCACTCGAAATGACACACCGTCGAGTACAATGAGACGGGAACGTATCGCCGGGGATGGTGCGACTCAGAAGACGGAACAAGAGCCGCAACTGAACGGTGGGGCGTTCGGCGGAATCGGTGGCATGGGCAGGGGTGGGGACCGGGAGACTGTCTCGGCCGCGTCTGCACAAGCCGATACGCCAGACTTTGATTTGGCACTCGAAGGGATCATTTCAACGCAGAACGATGATTCAGACTTCAACAGCGCAGCTCCTCCACTGCCGGGGATTCCGGGGACACGCGGCAGCATTCCGTTCTCCAGACGATCGGGTTCATCACGTCTTTCGATTCGTGCAGCAATTGCTCAGCCCGCCGACTACCGTTCACTGCAGTTTCGATCAATTGGCACGGGCCCCGATGCCGGAACGCTGCAGGTCGTCGTCCAGGGCAGACACCACTTGAACTCCCTGCGACTGATCGCGGCGTCCATCGTCGTGCTCATTTGCCTGACGTGCCTGGGCAGGTCGCCAATGGCCAGAACATGCATCGGCGTGCTTCTGTTTCTGGGGGCTGCAGCTGTTGTCCCTCTGCTGCCAAATCAATGGCAAAGCGCAGTCGACGGCGTGGCCATCGGCACGGCCGCGGGTATCGGGATTTGGATCATTATAGGACTGGCGGCCTGCGGCCGTACCTGTCTGTCATCGTGTTGTCGCGTTATGTTTAAGTCTCGCAGCGCCGCTGTATCCACCAGCATGTTGGTGCTGATGGTGACAGGCCAGCCGGCCACAGCGGCTCCTCCAGCAGTGTCGGCTCCGTCGCCCGCTGCGGTCCTGTCCGGTGAAGACACGACGGTATCACGTCCGAACGTTGTGCTGCCATACACGTCGGGCCGACCGGAACTGCTGGCCGACCGGGTTTTTCTGCCGCGAGACGAGTTTCTGAAACTGTATCGCTCGGCCTTCCCGGATGAAATCGGTGGACGGCAGACAGTTCCGAAGACAGGAGTTTCCGCCGCATTTTACAAGAGTGATGATCTGAGACAGGTAAAGGACTCAGCCTGGTCGCAGACATTTTCTGCGCGGTACATCGTTCGCAGCTTTTCTGACAGGCCGGTCAGTGTTCCACTGCCGCTCGGGAAGGTCGCTGTCCGGTCCGCTTCTCTGAACGGCTCTGCCGCCATTCTGCTGGGAAGAACAATGGCGACACCGGTCCCGCCATCTGCAAAGCAGGCAGCTCAGGAGGCCGACAACGCCCGGCAGCAAGTTCAGCAACGGGCCCCGGAAAAGATCAGTCCTCCGGCCGATGATACGACCGTCTATTCCATCCATATTCCTTCCGCAGGTCTGCACGTGGTGGATATTGTGTTTGAGGTCACCGCCACTGTTGAAAACTCAATCGGCCGCCTGACGCTCCCGTTGCGCCCTGTCCCCGCGGGAAGCCTGCTGTTCAATCTTCCGGACGACGGACTGGAAGTTCGAATCAACGGTCGCAGGAATGCGTTTCGCACGAATGGGCGGCAGGTCACTGTCCCGACATCAACCGCCACAGATACACGAATTGACTGGCGGCCGGCCAGCACTCAAAACACTACTGACACAATTTTCCACGCAACCGCCAATACAGCGTTAACAATCAATGACTCCGGACTGACACTGCAGTCGTCCATTATGATCAACTGCCGACAGGGACAGTTGTCGGAAGTCGACATCGCTGTGCCGGACAATTATCTGGTGCAGCAGGTTGAAGGTGCTGACGTGGCTGGCTGGAGTTTAGAGTCTGTTGCAGCGTCAACCGCAGACATCGATCAGCCACCAGTGGAAGCCGACCAGCGTCTTGCAGGCAGCAGTGCGTCTCGGCCGGGGAACCGAGACGCTTCGGACATCTTGCGGATTATATTCAAACGCCCCGTCGAAGAGCAGACATCGGTCAGCCTGAAACTTTTTCAGCGACAGGTCACGACTGCTGACAAGTCCGATCTGTCGGTGCCCGTACCTGCGGTCAAAGCAGCGTCACGAGACTCGGGAAACGTCACCATCCTCGCAGGTCGTGAACTGGAGGTGCGAGTCAACTCATTGTCCGGGGTCAGTCAGCTCAATGCAGCGGATTCTCAGCTTCCCGCAGGTGCAGACAAGACGTTACGGCGCGTTCTTGCGTGGCGCTATACGCGGCACCCGGTTGCCATTACGACCAACATCTACCGAAGGGCGGATCGTCTCGTGGTCAATGCGCTGCACGGGGCCCAACTGGAATCACAGCGACAGCTGTGGACCAGTTTGATGACTGCCCATATCACCGGAGCTCCGCGTCGCCGACTGGAGATTGAGGTGCCTGCCAGCTTCATTGCTCTGGATGTGAGTGCGAACGGCCTGGACGACTGGTCATTCACTCAGTCTCAGAAAGCCGCTGACTCCAGAATTTTGAACATCCGGCTCGCCACCGCAACAACCGGTGCAGTCAGCGTTGTCATTCAGGGGCAGGCCGATCGCAGCAACGGACAGTCAGAGGCCAATCTGGTGCCACCGCGCCTAATGGGCGCCGACGAATCGAGAACAACGCTAAGCGTGTGGCTGGACGCCTCTTCGGAGATCGCCGAAGCGACCGCCAGCGAATGGAAGCGAGTCGGAAGCGGTACTACCATCGATTCCAGGATTCTCAAGCTGCAGGCTGACACCCCCGACATTTCATTTACCAATGCTACCGCCGCACCAGATCCGGTCACATTGTCATTGCGACAGGCGCCTGCATCCCTGATTGCGGAATCTGTATCTGTGACCAACGTCACCGATACGTCCATCGAACTCACTCTGGGCCTGAACTGGACGATCGCTCGAGCAGCAACTCAGGAACTTTCGTTCTCACTGCCGCAGGCACTCTCCGATGTTTTTGACTTTCAGATTCCGGGACTGCGTCAGCTCCGAAAGCAACCGGTCGACAACGACCGGGTTGAATTCACTATCCACCTGCAGCAACCCGCCAGTGAACGCTTTTTTGTACTGGGCACGGGAACGCTGCCGCTGCCCGATTCACGGCAGATTCTGGCGGACCCTCCCCGGTTTCTGGTAAAACAGGATACTAGGGCGTCCATCGCCAGCCAGTCACACTTCTGGGTCGTTGTCAATCAGTCTGCGGGACTGCTGGAAGCCGTCAACGTGAACACAGACGGCGACGAAGTGTCTGCCGATCAGATCAAGACCAACATTCCCGCCGGTTTCCTGCAGCAGTCTGTCGCCATCCGTCGGCTCCGCAGCAACCGCCCTAACTCTCCGTGGCAACTGAAATTCCCGGAACGTCAACAGGTTTCTCCTGCCGTCATCGCACTGGCCGCCCATACAACGGTCATCGCGGAGGATGGAACCTGGCGTTCACAGCACGTGCTGCAGGTGCGCAACGAATCGCGTCAGTTTTTACCGATTCTGCTGCCTCAACGCAGCCGGTTCCTGTCTTGCCTGGTCAAAGGAAAACCCACGCGCATTGTTTCTCGCCCGGAAGGTGGTGAAACACTGTTCCTGATACCTGTCCCTCAATCAGGCGAAGTCTCTACCCCCTTTGAAGTTCGCATCGCCCTGGCCGGCGCATTCGCACCGGTCGGAAAGCAACTGGGCGGGATCAACGTCGACATTCCTGTTCCCGTATTTCCTGAATATCGGGACTTCCCGGGCTACGGAATAACCGTGATGCGGAATACGTGGAGTATCCATGTGCCGGACACGTGGCACAGCACACCGCACAAAGACCCGCGCCACACTAACGTCGTGATCGCAGATGCAGCCGACTTCGAGGATGCCTCGCTGCTGTCAGTGGTAGACAACGTCAAGTCGATCATCAATTCCGTACAGTCTTCGAAAGGCAAAGGAGAATACGGGCGGGCTTATGAGACATTGCAGAGCCAGCAGAATATCCTTTTTTCACAACACGGCAATACAGCTGCTGCAGAGCAACAGCGAGAGCAGGCGCTTCAGGATCTGCAAGGACTGTTGGGCGAGCAGTCGCAGCCTCCCGACTTCGCAAAAAACAAATGGCTGTCCGGCTCGACCGTGCCCGACAGTGTGACGAATACGTATTTGTCCAGTGAAGCCCTCGGTCTGAACAAATTTAACAACGACAATAATGCTCTGTTTATTGCCGGCAATGACCCCCGGAGTGTGGCAACTCAGCAGACACAGCAGGAATTCAGATTCGCGTTGCCCGCTCAGGTTGAGGCCGACGTCAGCAAACGATCGAAACTGGATGCGATTAAGAAGCTGGCGCCGCAACTGAAATCGCAGTCCGCAGAACCATCGTCTGAATCACAAAGATCTCAACTGCTGAAACGTCGCGAATCAAATGTCAATGAGCAGGCCGACAGGGTGCGGGCGAGGTCTGCAGAGGGTGCGCAAACGTTGTGGTTCAAAGAACGTCTCACGGAAAACATGTCGCAGGCCGGTCAACAGGGGAGCACTCCGCAACTGCCTCAGTCGGGTGGCCAGCAGGCAGACTCACCCGTTGAAGCCCAGTCGTCGCCCTCTGCATTGTCGGAATTCGGGGTGCGGCAGGATCAAATATCGGCGACCCCGGCCGCTGTCAGCCTGCTGTCTTTGAAGTTCCGCATCCCGGAAGCGGGCATTCGCCACGACTTCGTCCGCACGGGGGGCAACGCGGCACTCAGGCTCACGGTTCGCAATCGCGAATCGATCGGTACCAGCCTAAGCCTGGCATGGACCATCGCCTGCGTAATTGCGGCAATCATACTGCTCAGAAGCCTCAGACTCGGCATGTCGGTGCTGATAAATCGTCTCTTGATACTGGCCGCTCTGGCTGGTCTGTGTGGCTGGTTGTGCCTGACTGACGACCTGCAGTTACAGTCACTGTTCATCTGTGTAACGGCTGCCTTCTGCTTCAGTATCGGCCAGATTCTGGTCAGCTTCCGAACGCCAAGGACAGACGGGCAGTCAACGTAATACAACACACACAATCGTCGCTGTGATCTGACTGCGAACTGTGAATTCCCGCATATTCAGTGCACACCGTTACGCTTTCGGTTTTCTTTTTGAACCAGCTGACCGCAGGCAGCGGCAATGTCGTTGCCGAGCGAATAACGAATGGT
>Ga0315331_10004387_pt1 | contig 10641 bp, 8 predicted proteins | sample M160m34915metaG_FD_203456 | JGI IMG/M metagenome (GOLD analysis project Ga0315331, IMG submission 203456) | Ammonia-oxidizing marine archaeal communities from Monterey Bay, California, United States - M1 60m 34915 | ecosystem: Environmental > Aquatic > Marine > Intertidal zone | place: USA... | reverse complement strand
GGTTAGAGATATTAATTGTATTTATTCCTATACTCATATTTTTAGTAAAGCAATTTTTCCCTATGGCGTCAATTATATTAATTTTTGAATCTTGATTTAATTCAATTGTAATAAAATTTGAAGTTGGATTTGGATAAATTGAAAAAGATATAGTTTCATTATTAATAATAGCAGTGACTTCATCAATATCATCTATATCTCTAGGGAGAATTTTGAATTCTCCAAAACTATAATCTACTAACCCAGTTACATCATAAACTTGGTTGGCAATAGGTGTAAATGGAAAGAAAAAATCATCAACTATTGCCGGTCCAGAGCCATCGTTAATTATCCAGTTGCCAAAACCAGCATTAGGGTTGGTGCATATTGCAGAACTTACAGTAACTAGACAACCTTCATATAATTCTGAATTTGCAGCATCTGAGCTAACAAAATTACTGCTAAAGTTATTTCCTGAAGAAACAATTACTAGGTTGGAAAGGTTTTTCAATTCACTTAATTCATAAAATTCATCAACCTGACATGAAAAAGTAATTGAATCTCCAACAGAGACTACATTTAATGTGTCGAAAACATAAATACCAGACCATGCACCAGATCCACTGCTTAAATAAAAAGAATTGTCGTATCTCACGAAATTAACAATACCGCCTGTATTTACTTGCTGACCGCTATATGGAGAATCAGCAGGAATAGCAGTAGAGTATTGAATATCATAAATTGAGATTATGTTGGGAGTTGTTGCTCCCTCGTTAATAATAATGTCATCAACCTCATAAGTACTTCCATCAGATGCTCCTCCCAAATACTGAAACGCAATTGTGATTGTAGATGGTGATGAGCTAATATAAGATGATAAATCTAGGTTTCCTGAGCTTACAAATGTCCAGCTATTCACATCAGTATCCATAGAAAACAAAGAAGTTAGGTCTGTCCAAGTAGCAGAAGACGGTGCTCCGTTTACATAGTCTGTTGAAATTAGCACAGCCAAATTTGTACCATTGTATCTTTTTGTATGGTTGAAAATTAAATTTGGATTTGTAGCAGTTGAAAGATCTATAATAGGACTAATCAACCAACTTTCTAAAGGGTTATTTGAACTAGTTGCATTGTCGTAATTAGATATTTTAGCAAAAGAGGATCCGTTAAAATCGGAGTGAAACCAATCATATCCATTTGGATGTGCAGTTACAATTTGAGTTGTCCAAGCATTGTTTTGATTAAGTGTTCCACCTATAGGTTCAAAGTCTTCTGTAAAATAAGTTTGTGTATATGAGTAAAAGAATGAGCAAATAAGTAATATAAAGGCAGTTGTTGTTTTCATTATTCTTGTATTATTATGTTATCTAATTCCCATGTAGCTCCGTCAAAATCTGATCCGACATATTTAAAAGCAATGGAAGTAGTTGATGAACTGTAAGCAGATAAATCAATGTTTCCACTATTTACAAATGTCCAATCTCCAGATTCTATGTCCCATACAGGAACTGAGCTGGTAATGTTTTGCCAAGTACCTTGAGCGTTTGGATTACTAGAACCATCGTAATCTGTAGAGATTAATAATTCTAAAGGATCTCCAGTGTACCTAGTGACATTGTCAAAGGTTAAATAGGGTGCTGTGGCTGCTGTTAAATCAACTAATGGAGAAACTAACCAGCTTTCACAAGCATAATTACTTCCATTGTCATAATTGCTTGCTGCAGCAACTGGATCTGAACTGCCAAATATTTCCCATTCTCCCCAGTTCTCTGTAGTTGTTGTGCCTGTCCAAAAACTTCCCCATCCACCAGAATTGATTAATCCATCGTTAAAATCTTTAGTTAAAATGTAGCCGGTGCCCCCACCTCCGCCTCCGCCACCAGAGCATCGGTTTTCAGTAAGTTGCACTTCGTTTATATCTCTAATGTATAGCTGAATATCATTTCCAAAAACACCAACAATTGCTATAATTGATCCATTTCCATCAGGAACTGTAGTTCCGGCAAAATTAGCATATCCACTAGTTCTAACTAAAATTGTATTGCCGTTACAATCTGTGAGTGTTCTATTTTCACTAAACTGATTAATTGCATCTGCATAGCTATATCCCAATTCATCATCAATAAATTCTACATCGTTAAGCTCTATTAAATAACCTTGTAAAGCAGGAGATATTTGGTTTACTGAATAATTAGTGGGGCTAATGTATTTTTGTGTAGCTTGTTTAACAATGTTTTTATCTACATCTACTGAGTCTAGTTGAATCATTCCGTTGTAATCACTCAAAACAGTACCGTTTAAATTAATTCTAATAGAGTCTCCAATGTATAAGCCACCAGATGCTAACAATCGTAACCTAATGGCACCTGTTCCATCTTGAATATAGGCTTCTTTATAGAAATTCCCATCAGTTTCTTCAGATGTTACGTTGGCATAAATGTTATAGTCTTCTGTAATTGATAAATCTGTTCCTGGATACATTGCTTTTAAAGCTGAAATGGTGATTACATTTCCTTCAGTAATTACAGTCATCGGAGGATTGTCATATTTCTTTCTGCAAGAAAATAAGTTGCCTATGATTAAGGAGATAAAAATTAAGGATAAGAATTTGTTGTTTTTCATAATATTAAAATAAATAGCTTAACATGGCAAAGTAGGTCAGTCCATACATGTAACCATATTTGTTTGGAAATCTGTCAATGTCATTAGCATCATACCTAAGTTGTTCATATCCACCCGTCCTAAATTGAGTGTTATTGAGAACATTGTTAATGTTGATATTTAACCTTATGTAAGAGTTGTATTTGTAAATTTTCCAGCTCTTACCACCATAGATGTTTAAAGTAGAGCCGTTGTCTAATTTTTCAGGTTCTAATATTTGTCCAACTTGTGGGTCAGATGAAATATACCCAGCTAATGATTCTTGAGTCCTTCGATCGGGATTAGGTGGCATGTAGATTTCAGCAAAGTAATTGAAATTGGCACCTAAATACCAGTATTTTGGAGCATTGTATTTTAATCCAATTGAAGCTGCTGTTTGAGGCATTCCCCCAATTTTATAATTTTTTAAATAGATGGTTTTATTTTCTGCTATTAGCTCTTGTGAATTGTCTCTAGTTATTGTAGCAACAGGTCGAGAATTATACAAGTAATCTCCCATAGTAAATGCACCACTAACTTGCCAGGTACTTGCAATTGTTTTTTCTAAACCTATCTCAATACCAGTAAAAAGTTGATCTACGTTAGTCATCATGTAATTTACAAAAGTTCTGTATTCATCATGGTAGAAAGAACGAGCCCATGTTTGATCATTTACTTGAGAATAAAAGCCGGAAATTTTAGCTTTGAAATTTGGATACCTTACGTTGTAGCTAATATCTGCACCTATGCTTTTTGTGCTTTCTAGATTAGGTACAATTTGATCTCTTGTTCTTGGTGAAACATATGCATTTCTTACATATGGTGCATCTGTTTTAAACATACCATTTAATGATATGAAATGTCTTCCTGTAATTTTATATAATACACCTAATTTAGTTCCATAATTAAGAAAACTATTTTTCTCAGCTGTTCCTAATGAATTTTCTGGAAAACGTCCATTTTGCATTTTTCCTTCTCTCCAAAATTTTGTTGTAGATGCAGTAATTCCTACGAAAAAGTCAATTTTTTTTAATTTACCTTCTAGCTGAGAAAATAAGTTGTTTTTATTCACATGAATATCGTAATCATATCCAAATCGATCACCTTTTCTTATGATATTATTGATGTTCTGTAAGTCGTTTTGTGCAATGTTTTCATCTTCAAAATCTTGTTCAGCAAATTGATCAACATCAATCCAAAAGTCTCCACCCAATAAATCATCCATTAACTTGTAATTATGACTGGTGTAATGATCAATGTTTAAACCAACTGATAAATTTAAAACCTCTGATAATTTTTGATTGTAAATAGAATTTAATCCAAATTGTCGAGGGTCTAATCGATATTCTTCTATAATATATTTGGACCTGTTTTCTGTAAGAACTCCACCAATATCGCCATTTGGATTGTCAACTGAGTAAAGATTTTTGTAATTGGCATTGTACATGCCGTCCCAATTTAGTTGTGTTGTGTTAGGATCATTTGAAGACCAATTTTCTTGTACAGAAGCCATCATTTGAGGGTTGTCAATAAAATAGCTAGGTAAGTATTTGTAATAATCTGGTCTTGGATCTTGAGCGTCATACCAATTTAAATTCGTGTTCCCTGTTTTCCCATATACAGCATACATTGTGGATGATAATTTGATTTTTTCGTTAATGGTCCAATAATGAGTTAGAGAGCTGTATGGTTTATGATTGTCTCTTAATCTTGAATTCCTTTTCTTTTGTGAACCATCTGCTTGTGTTTGATAACCCCAATATGGATTGTAAAAGTTGTTGCCAGTTAGTTCATAAGCTTCCTGTAGAGCAATTCCTTGTCTAGCCTGAACTGTAGGAGCAGCAAAATTTACCAAGCTTAGACTGTGCTTTAAATTTATTTTTTTTTCTATTGCTAACAGGTATCCCATGGCACTGTAATAGGTTCCATCAACGTATCCTTCTTCAGATGTTCTTGCAGAAAGACAAGCTGAAATGGCCCATCCTTTGTCGTTTAAACCAGAGTTATAGGAATACATTAGTCTGTTTCTGTATGCTCTATTAGTTGATGAATAAGAAATTCGATGTCCACTTCTTTTAGAGGATGGTCTTAAAGATATTGATGAAAAACCAGAGAGTCCTCCAAAAGTCATTTGAGAAGATGAAATACCATTTCTTGTTTCTGGGTATCTCGTCATGTCGTTTAGTCCACCCCAATAGCTCCATATAGCCCATCCGTTTTCTGCGTCATTAACTGGAATACCATTTAAAAGAAGGTTGGTGTGTTCAGAACTATATCCTCTGTAACGAAACCTTGCAGCACTAAAATTAAAACCTACTTGTGAAGCGTAAACATCTCTTGAAGATTGAAGAAGACCACTAATGTCTTGAGATTGAGACTCATTTTCTAGTAGGTTGGCTCCAGTTGTAAAAACAGGTACTAAATTTATTAACGTATCATTTGATTGGGTAGAATCTTTTTGAGCATGTAGAGATGAAAGAGATAAAAATGTTAGAAAAGTTAAATTGAAAAATAGGTTTATTTTCATGACGTTTCTAAATTTTGTTTTCATATTATTTTGTTAACTTTTTATAAAAGCCTAACAAAAATAAGCTTTTATTGATATCTTCGAAATCATGAAAATAAATTATGTTTTACTGCCATTATTATTAATTCCTTTTCTTGGATTCAACCAAAAGTTAGATAAAAATAAAGAATATCAACTTGCTTGTTTTGGTTTTTATAATTTAGAAAATTTATTTGATACCATTTCAGATCCAGATACAAATAAAATACTTCAAGATGATTTTACTCCTTTAGGATCCAAAAAATGGAATTCGAAAAAATATTATTTAAAGTTAAACAACATGGCAGAAGTAATTAGTAAGCTTGGTGTCTCTTCTGCTTCTCCAGATGGTGTAACTATGTTGGGTGTTTGTGAGATTGAGAATAAAGAAGTTTTAATTGATTTAGCGTCTAACAAAAAAATTAAATCTAGAAACTATAAAATTGTGCACCATGAAGGTCCTGATAGAAGAGGAATTGATTGTGCTTTATTTTACAATTCAAAGTATTTCAAACTAGAGTCTAGCAAATCATTTAAATTAAAAATGCCAAATGACACAAATTTCCGTTCAAGAGATCAGTTATTAGTAACCGGAAAATTTATGGGTGAAAGGATGCATTTTATGGTCTTTCACTGGCCCTCAAGACGAGGTGGTGAAAAAAAAAGTAGGCCTAAAAGAGTTCAAGCAGCAATTCTTGCAAGAGCTATTACAGATTCAATTAGAGCTACAGAAAAAGATGCGAAAATTATTTTAATGGGTGATTTTAATGATGATCCTGTTTCAGCTTCAATTAAGGACTTTATTAAAGCTGAGAGAGATGTTGAAAACCTTAATCAAGATAATTTTTACAACTGTATGTTTGAAAAATATAAAAAAGGAATAGGATCACTTGCATACAGGGACAATTGGAATTTATTTGATCAATTTATTATCACCCCGTCTTTAACTACTACCAACAGTGATTATAAAAGCTTTAAGTATTTTTCATCAACTGTTTATAATAAAGGCTTTCTTAAAAACAAGGAAGGAAATTTTGCAGGTTATCCATTTAGAACATATGTTGGTTCTACATTTATGGGAGGTTATAGTGATCATTTCCCAGTTTATATATATTTAGTTAGAGAAAAAATAAAATGAATAAAAAATTAATTCCCTATTTACTTATACTTTTAATATTTACATCTATTTCTGCTGTCAAAGGGCAAGAGGTTTTAAAGATTATGTATTATAATTTGTTAACCTTCCCTCAGACTCAACCAGATAGAATAGATACTCTAAAAAAAATAACTAATTACATTCAACCAGATGTATTTGTAGTTAATGAATTGAATTCTTTCAGTGGAGGAGTTCAGATTCTTAACAATGCACTAAATGTTGGAGGAATTCAATATTATTCTAGTGCTGTTTTTTATGATGGACCTGATACAGATAATTTACTTTTTTATAATTCTAATAAGCTAGGATTGGTTTCTCAGTTTCAAATTCCAACAGCTTTAAGAGATATAAGTGAATATGTACTTTATTACAAAGATCCTAATCTTTCAATTACTCTAGATACAACTTACTTGTATTTTTATTCTGTTCATCTAAAAGCAGGTAGCCAACAGTCTGAAATGGCTCTTAGGTATATAGAAGCTCAAGAGTTCAATAGCTATTTAGTTAGTAACAATAGAACAACAAACTTATTTGTTGGAGGAGATTTTAATATTTATGATAATTCTGAGCAAGCTTGTCAAGAAATTTTAAATGGCGGAAATGTTACTTTAGTTGATCCAGTTAATAAAATGGGTAGTTGGCACAATAACATTGGCTACCAATCTTATCATACTCAAAGTACAAGATCAAATACTGGTGGTTATGGTGGCGGATCATCTGGAGGAATGGATGATCGTTTTGATTTTATTTTTGTTTCTCCCGATGTAATGTCAGGATCTTCAGGTGTTGAGTATGTTGATAATTCATATAAAGCAATTGGTCAAGATGGCCAACATTTTAATGGAGATATTAATATACCTATAAATAATGCGGTTCCTGCTGATATAGCATCTGCCTTATTTTACATGAGTGATCACCTTCCAGTAAGAATGGAAGTTTCAATTGGTGGTGATGTGGGTATATCTTCTTATGTCGAAGTTATAAATAGGGTTTTTGTTAATAACGACAATAATTTAATTGTTTATCTAAAAGATGGAGTAGTTTGTGATAATTTAACTATATATGATATTTCTGGAAAAAAAATTTCTAATAATATCTTCAAGAAAAAAAATTATATAAATCACAACTTGAGTTCTTTATCAAATGGTGTCTACATAGGTTCTCTTTTAATTCATGGAAATTATGTTAACTTTAAGTTTTTAAAATCAAATTAATCTCAAAATATTAAGCATGAAAAATATTAAATTAAATGTTCCGATTATAGCGGGAATTTTAATCCTTTTAGTTGTAATGGGTTCTTGTAAGAAGAAAAAAACTGCTCCAACATTAACGCTAAATGGCGACTCAGCTATTACAATGTGTGTTGGTGATGAATATATTGAAGCTGGGGCTTCAGCTGTTGATGCATATGGTGATGATGTTGAAGTTATGATTACATATGGGTATTTGGATGTAACTAGTTCAGGAATTTATACAATAGGTTATTCAGCTACAGATAAAAATGAAAATGTTTCTACAGCTGAAGTTACAATTACCGTAGAAGTTTGTGCAAGTAGTATGCTTGGAGATTATACGATAAGCTCTGATTGTCAGGCTCTAGGAATTGATCTAATTTCTAATGATCAATCTATTTTGCCTGGGTTAAATCAAAATCAATTCATAATTGATAATTTCAATTTTGCAATCAGTCAAATTACTGCTTCTGTTGAGGGTTCAAACATTACTGTTCCTCAAAATACTTTCACAATAGGATCCCCACCCGTATCGACTGATGTTACTATTTCAGGTGTTGGAACTGTAAATGAAACAGGTACGGAAATGGTAATTAATTATACATATGATGCGGGTATTGCAGGAAGTGGAACTTGTACTGCTACATACACTAGAAATTAATAATATATTTTAATTTAAAAAAGCCTCCAATGTGAGGCTTTTTTTACGCAATAAAACTGAAAACTTGTTGGTAGAAATCTAATGGGTTTTCTGCATGTAACCAATGGCCAGCATTATAGATTGTTTCTATTTCTGAATTGGGGAAAAGTTCGAACAATTGATTGTAATCTTCTTCTAAAATATAATTTGATTTTTCACCTCTTAGAAATAGAGTAGGTGTTAGACAAATTTCGGAAGGAAGCTCGATTAATATCTCACTTATCTTTTCGATTAAAACAGGGAGGTTCATTCTCCAGGCAAGCTGATTTTTATTTTTCCAATAAAGGTTCTTAAGTAAAAATTGCTGCACTCCCTCTTCTTCAATGTATCTAGACAATAGCTCTCTTGCTGTCGATCTAGTAGTTATTGATTTTACATCTATAGATTCAAGACCAGCAATTATCTGCTGGTGATGCATAGGATATTTTTTCACTCCAATGTCTGCAACAATTAATTTCTCAAATTGAAATGGGAATTTTTGTACAGCTCTCATTGCTACTTTACCTCCCATTGAATGACCAAGAATTATTACTTTTTTTAATTCTTCTTTAATGATGATTTTGTTAATGTCTTCTGCCATTAAATCATATGTAAATTCAGAAGAATGGGGGGAATGACCGTGATTTCTTAAGTCAATTAAAAACACCTCAAAATCATTGCTAAACTTTTTACCTAAAGATTGCCAATTGTCAGAATATCCAAATAGCCCATGAAGTATAAATAATGGCTTTCCAGTCCCATATTTACGGTAATTTAATTGCATAATTTACCTAGATATAATTTGATGGTTTTTTCCAATCCATAAATTAAAGAATCTGAAATTAGAGCATGACCAATGGATACTTCTAATAAATTAGGAATATTTAAGTTGAAGTAAGTTAAGTTTTCCAAACTTAAGTCGTGGCCTGCATTAATTCCAATGTCTAATTTATTTGCTAATTCTGCAGCTTTAATGAATTTTTGAATGGCTTTTTCTTTGTCTGTGTAATATAGATTTGCATAACTCTCAGTATATAATTCAATTCTATCTGTACTTGTAGCTAATGCGCCATTAATTATTTTTAAATCGGGAGCTACAAAAATTGATGTTCTTATGCCTTTGTTTTTGAAAACTGAAATTATCTTTCTTAAAAACTCTTTTTCTTTTATTGTATCCCAGCCATGATCAGAAGTTAGTTGATTCGTGTTATCTGGAACTAGGGTTACTTGTTCTGGAACGATATCAAGTACTAAATCAATGAATTTTTGTTCTTTAGGATTTCCTTCAATATTAAACTCAGTTGAGATGTGATTTTTTAATTCATATACGTCTTGATATTTTATGTGTCTTTCATCTGGTCTAGGATGAACTGTAATTCCCTGAGCTCCAAATTTTTCAATCAACTTTGTAAGCTTTATTAAATCCGGTGAGTTTCCTCCTCTTGCATTTCTTAGAGTAGCTATTTTATTGATGTTTACGCTAAGCCTTGTCATTTTAAAAGTATTAAGTTTTGACAAAATAAAACTAAAGCTACTAGATTTCGTACTTTTAAACGAAATTTATATTAAATGTTAGCAAGAGATTTAATTAAAGATGATGTTCCCCCTATTAAACCTTACGAATCTTTGGAAAAGGCTCTTAATTGGATGGATGAATTTCGAGTAAGCCATCTTCCTGTTGTTGATGAAGATAAATATTATGGTTTGGTTTCGGATAGTTTAATCTATGATAGTAATCAGCCTAATCTTGCAGTTTCCGAATTAAACCTTGCTTTATATCGACCCTTTGCATTAGAAAATTTCCATTTTTACAGAGTGATTCAACTTTTAATTGAACATAAACTGAGTGTAGTTCCTGTTTTAGATTTAGATGAAAAATATTTGGGTGTAACTACTATTTCGCATTTAATGAATTTTCTTGCCAAAACTGCTTCTTTTTCAGAACCTGGTAGTGTTATTGTCTTAGAAGTGAATCAGTTTGATTACTCACTTTCACAAATTTCTCAGATAGTTGAAAGTAATGATGCTCAAATACTAAGTAACTATATTACATCTTTTAAAGATTCGAAAATATTAGAAATTACAATTAAAGTAAATAGAAAAAATATTGAACCGATTTTGCAAACATTTGTTCGATATGATTATACAGTTAAAGCTTCTTTTTCAGAAGATGATTTTGAATTAGATATGAAGAATAGGTATGAAGGTTTAATGAAATATTTAAATATTTAATATTGTTACTATGAAAATTGTAGTTTATGGAAACCAATTTAATAAGGAAGCCTCACCTTATGTTGAACAGCTTTTTAATCTTTTAATTGAAAAAGGTGTTCAAGTTTCAGTTAATAAAACCTTATTTGAATTCTCTAAACAGTTTTTCATACTTGACAATAAGGTTGCTGTAAAGAAT
>Ga0315331_10004385_pt1 | contig 10644 bp, 7 predicted proteins | sample M160m34915metaG_FD_203456 | JGI IMG/M metagenome (GOLD analysis project Ga0315331, IMG submission 203456) | Ammonia-oxidizing marine archaeal communities from Monterey Bay, California, United States - M1 60m 34915 | ecosystem: Environmental > Aquatic > Marine > Intertidal zone | place: USA... | reverse complement strand
TCCAACGGGGATCCCATTTTCCTTCGCGTAGTTGATGAAGTCCGCCACGATCAGGAAATAGCCTGGAAAGCCCATGCTCTTGATCACGCCGAGTTCGTGGTTCAGACGCTCGACATAAACCTTGCGGTCGCCCTCGAAGGGCTCATCCCGCTCCATCCCCAACTTCTCGCGCAGGCCTGCCCACGCCTGCTCCTCCATCACATCTTCGAGGCTCTTGCCCGCCGGAACCTGGTAGTCCGGCATGTGGTACTCATCCATCGGAATCTCGACGTCACAACGCTCGGCGATCTCGAGGGTCGAATCGATCGCCTGCGGGAAGTCATGGAAGACCTCGCGCATCGCATCACCGTCTTTGACGTAGAAGCCCGCTCCGTCGAAGCGGAAGCGCTTATCGTCCGAGACGTTGGCCGCCGTGCCGACGCAGAGAAGTACATCGTGATCATCGTGATCGTGCTCATCGAGATAGTGCGCATCATTCGTCGCGACCAGAGGAATCCCCATGTCATGATGCATCTTGAAGAGTTCTTGGTTCACGATCTCCTGGGCGGGAATACCGTGGCGCTGGACCTCGAGGTAGTAGCGATCCCCGAAGAGGCGCTGGAAATCCTGCGCCAGCTCCCAGGCCTTATCGGGCTCATTCGCGAGGATGGTCCGGGGCACGGGTGCCGACAGACAGCCCGAGGTGCAGATCAATCCCTGGTGATGCTTCTCGAGCAGCGACCAGTCGATTCGCGGCTTGTAATAGAACCCTTCGAGATAGGCTTTCGAAACCAAGGTCATCAGGTTTTGGTAGCCAGTCGAGTCCATCGCCAGTAGCAGCAGGTGGTTGATCGCGTCGTAACCCGTCTCTTCGCGCTGCTTCTTTTCGCGGTCGAAGCGGGATCCGCCGGCGAAATAGACTTCGCAGCCAATGATGGGCTTCACACCGTTGGCACGAGCCTTCTCGTAGAACTCGACCGTACCGAAGAGGTTCCCGTGATCCGTCTGAGCGACCGCCGGCATATTGGCCGCCTTCGCCCGTTCGAAAAGCGGATTGTGTTTGATCGCCCCGTCGAGGAGCGAGTACTGAGTGTGTAAATGGAGGTGAACAAAGGGCGCCGGCATCTCGTTCCCTCAGTCCCGACCCGATGTGGCCGTCACCCGCTCCGTCGACGAGACCGACCTCCGAAACCACGCCATTTCAGAGGCAGCGCTAGCCACGAAACGCCTCCGCGTGCTTCTCTCGCTCGACCTTGGACATTCCTGCCGTCTCGTCCATGAATCGGTTCCGCCCCTCCCGAGAATCGAAGACCCAGATACAGACCGTGTCTCGACTGTGGTAAATCGCCTTTCGTTCGTCATCGATCTCACAGATCTCTGCAGGGATCTCCGCTCGAATGCAGATCATGTCATTCCCACTCGATCGTGGCGGGAGGTTTGCTCGAGATGTCGTAGACCACCCGGTTGATGCCCGAGACCTCGTTGATGATCCGGTTCGAGATCCGAGCCAACACGTCGTAGGGCACCTGGGCAAAATCGGCGGTCATCGCGTCGGTCGAAGTGACACAGCGAATCGCCACGACGTTCTCATAGGTCCGATCGTCCCCCATCACCCCCACGCTCTGCACCGGCAGGAAGACCACCAGTGCCTGCCAGATCTCGTCGTAGAGTTCAGCGGCCCGGATCTCCTCGACCATGATCGCATCGGCTTCCCGCAACGGCGCCAGCCGTTGCGGCGTGACTTCTCCCAGGATCCGGATGCCGAGCCCGGGGCCCGGAAAGGGATGTCGACCGATCGCCCGGGCTGGCAATCCAAGCTCTCGGCCCACGGCGCGGACCTCATCCTTGAAAAGTTCGCGCAGGGGCTCGACCAGCGCGAGCTTCATGTCATCGGGCAGCCCCCCCACATTATGATGGGTCTTGATCGTGACCGATTTGCCCTTCACCGAGACGCTCTCGATCACGTCTGGATAGAGGGTCCCCTGCACGAGAAAGTCCACGTCGCCGCGGCTCTCCGTGATCCGGGCGGCCTCCTCGTCGAAGACCTCGATGAATAGATTCCCGATGATCTTGCGCTTCTTCTCCGGGTCGCTCACTCCCTCGAGCGCACCCAGGAAGCGCTCCGAAGCGTCCACACAGATCAACTCTACGCCGAGCGCCTCCGCGAAGAGCGACTCCACCTCCTGTCGCTCGTTCTTCCGCATCATGCCGTGATCCACGAAGATGCAGGTGAGTTGATCCCCGATCGCACGATGGACGAGCGCCGCAGCCACGGAGGAGTCGACCCCTCCGGAGAGCCCGCAAATCGCCCGCCCCTCGCCGACCTGAGAGCGGATTGCCCCGATCGTCGTCTCGACGAACGAGGTCATGGTCCAACCCGCTTCGCAGCCACAAATGCCGTGTACGAAATTCTCGAGAATCTGCGTGCCGTGTTCGGTGTGCACGACCTCCGGATGGAATTGCACGCCCCAGAAGGGCCGCGTCGAAGAACGAACGGCCGCGAAGGGCGAGCCCCCGGAACTCGCGATCACGTGCATGTCCTCGGGCAGCGAGAGCACTCGATCCCCGTGACTCATCCAGACGACCTGTTCCTCCTCGACTGGAACCCCTGCGAAGAGCGGGTCGTCGCGCTCGATCTTGAGGCGGGCCCGGCCGTATTCCCGATCCTCGGCGGATTCGATCTGGCCCCCTCGCTTCTGCACCAGGAGCTGGAGTCCGTAGCAGATCCCCAAGACGGGCACGCCGAGTTCGAGGACGCCGGGGTCCATGTCCGGCGCATCGGGCTCGAGCACGGAGCTCGGCCCACCGGAGAGGATCACCCCGGAAGGTTGGAACGAACGGATCCGCTCCAGAGAAACATCTGCGGGAACGAGTTCACAGTAGACTCGACTCTCCCGGACGCGCCGAGCGATCAGCTGGGAATATTGCGCGCCGAAGTCGAGGATGAGAATCCTCGAGGGCTGTTCTTCGGGTCGAACGGACATCAGGTATCGGTCCTGGGCCGCGAAGCCGCTCCAGAGAGCACAATCTTCGGCCTTGGTCAGGTTCGCTCGGGCGAGGATCCCGATCGAGCAGTTCTGCAAAATGGCCCTTGCGAGCCGTTGCGTTCCGCCCGAACACGGGCTGGGGGGGCGGCGGAACCCGGCGGCAGTCGAGGCGCTGAGCCTCTCGGCTACTCCATTCGGTAGTTCGGTGCCTCCTTCGTGACAATGACGTCGTGAACGTGACTCTCATGAAGCCCGGCGGCCGAGATCCTCACGAAATTCGCATTCGTACGCAGCGCGGCGAGATCGGCAGCGCCGCAATAACCCATGCCTGAGCGGAGGCCTCCAAAGAGCTGGTGCAACGACTGAGAGAGGCTCCCGCGATAGGGCACGCGGCCCTCGATCCCCTCTGGTACCAGCTTGTCGTTCGCCACTTCACTCTGGAAATATCGGTCCCGGCTACCCGCCGCCATGGCACCGAGCGATCCCATCCCGCGGTAGACCTTGTAGGACCTCCCTTGAAACAGAACGACCTCGCCCGGGGATTCATCGGTCCCTGCGAAGAGCGACCCGATCATGATCGTCGATGCCCCGGCGGCAAGACCCTTGACGACGTCGCCCGAAAACTTGATTCCACCATCCCCGACGATCGGCACGCCCGACTGCGCCGCGACCTCGCAGGCATCACGGATGGCGGTGAATTGGGGGACGCCTACTCCTGCCACGACGCGTGTCGTGCAGATCGATCCGGGGCCGACGCCCACCTTCACCGCAGACACGCCCGCCTTGATGAGCGCCTCCGTCCCTTCGGCCGTCGCGACGTTGCCCCCGATCAACGAAAGGCTCGGGAAATGGCTCTTTAGCTCGCCGACCGTCTCGAGGACCCCCGAGGAGTGGCCGTGCGCCGTGTCGACGATGACGACGTCCACCCCGGCGTCGACCAGAGCCTGAACTCGTTCGAGTCGATCGGGCCCCACGCCGACGGCGGCTCCACACCGGAGCCGGCCGAGATCGTCCTTGCAGGCGTCGGGATAGCGCTCCGTCTTTTCGATGTCCTTGATCGTGATCAGGCCGCAGAGTCGCCCCGTCTGATCGACGACGAGAAGTTTCTCGATCCGATATTCGTGAAGCAGTTCACGGGCCTGCTCCATCGTCGTCCCCGGCTCGACCGTGACGAGGTTTTCGCTCGTCATCACGGTCGAGATCTCGGCAGACACGTCCTTGACGAATCGAAGATCGCGATTCGTCAGGATGCCGACGGCCTTGCCCTCCCGCGTCACGGGTACTCCGGAAATCCGGAAGCGACTCATCACCTCCAGGGCCTCCCGAATCGGCTGCTCGGGTCGCATCGTGATCGGGTCTACGATCATTCCCGCTTCGGAGCGCTTGACCTTGTCGACTTCCCCGGCCTGCTCCGCCACGGTGAGATTCTTGTGGACGATCCCGATCCCGCCGTTTCGGGCCATACAGATGGCCGTCTCGTGCTCCGTGACCGTGTCCATCGCGGCGGAGACCAGGGGCGTATTGAGCTCGATCTCACGCGTGAGCTGGGTCCGAAGGCTCACCTCGCCCGGCAGCACCTCCGACGCGCTCGGCACGAGCAATACGTCGTCAAAGGTCAGCCCCTCACGGATCTCCGGTTTCCCCATCTCCGATTCGCGCCGCCTGTCATCTTCTGAGAGAGCGGTCATGGAATCGCTCCTCGTGATCCGGAAGACCGACCGCACCGGCTGCGAGAGCCTTGAACGCTCACGCTCCCTCCCGGGGCGGGTCTCGAATGCGCGAGGCTGCGGAACAGGAGGAAACTCGGAAGAATCCGACCACTCGCCCCTTCCCCGCGCCACTCGATGCCGGAGGATAAACGGAGGCCGGTCGGGTTTCAACACGCCCGAGATCATCAGTCGAGCTGGCGGCTACGGAGCCTCTTCGAAATCGCGCTCTGCCAGCGTCTCGAGGCCGACCCGAGCCAGTACCGCGAGTTCCCTGGCGACGGCCTCCGCCAGCCGGAATGCCGTCCGCGGCGCGTCCTCGGCCAGCCGCGGCAGCGATGAGCGGCCGAGCAGATAGACCTCGGCCGTCCCGTCGGCGATCGCCGTCACCTCACGTTTGCCGAAATCGAAGAGCGAAGCCATTCCCAGGTGAGCGGGCGCCTCGAGCACGCCCAGCACCGATCCCGTGCGTCTGCTCTTCAGCTTCAGGCGCCCCTCGGTGAGGAGCACCAGGCCCTCGCCCTCTGCGCCCTCCCTGAAGATACTCTTGCCGTCCGGCAAAGAGCGATGGTTCAGCAGCTCGACCAGACTCTCCCGGTCGTCCTCGCTGAACTCAGCCATCAGAGAGAAAAGCTTCAGATCGTCCGGGTTCACGGCGCAATCCTTCCAAAGAGGCTGCGCAGAAGCGACCGGGTGCCCTTCCCGCCTCGAGTCGGTAGCAGGAACAGGCTCGACTGGTCGATCAGCGAGAGATGTCCACGTAATTCCTTCGCGGAGACCCGCTCCCCTTCGCCGAGCATCACGACGTGAAAGCTTCGCGCCTCCCCGTCGCTCGAGAGCACCTCACGAACGGGGCCGAGTTCGGAATCTGAAAAGCCTTCTCCGGCCCCCAACAAGAAGAGCGTGCCGAGCGCTCGATGGCCCGCGAATCGCCAGATCCCCTGATGGGCCGGACGCGTCGGAAGGTGGATGAGATCGATTCCGAATTCTTCGTCCACGTGGATCCGAGCGATGGACTCGAGATCTCCCACCCCGACTTCCCCACGCGCGAATCGCGGCGAGAGTTCGGCCTCCGGCACACTCTCGAGCAGATGAAAAAACCCCTCGACACACCGCTCGTTGGCCGATGCGACTAAGAGCTTGCAGCTGGGTGGCGCGGAGCGGCGGGCCAGCCCTTGCCCTGCGAAGTGTCGCAGCCGGCGTGTCTCCGCTTCCTGAAAAAGCGAGGTGTCCTCGCTCTCCGGCGACAGACTCCGCGCCCGTCCGAATTCGACCAGGCCCCGGTTGGCCAGATCGTGCAGCGCTCGGAAGACCGGATAATCGGGCAGCTCACTCCGCTCTACGACGTCCGTTACGCAATCCCCATCCTCGATCAGGCCGAGTATTTCCTGGCTGAGTGATTGCAGGGCGACGGGCTCGGCACCCGGTTCTGCGACCCGCTTCACCGGCGACTCGAGCGGCGGGAGCTTGGCTGCCAGACGGTTCCATTCGGCGATCTGCCTCAACCCTTCCGCTAGCAGTATGCGAGTCGGAGCCTTGATCGTCACAGGACCGTCGTTCGCTCCGGGCTCGAAGAGATAGTCGCCCGAACGCCAATCCAGCATGCGGAAAAGGGCTTTTTCCCCTCGCGCCAGAGCCGAGCCGGCAGAATGAACCTCCCCCTCTTCCAGGAGGATCCAGCCATCCGGCGAAGTTCCGTCCTCGAGATCCGGAGCGAGGGTCAACCGGCCCGTCGAGCGGCGCTCGTTCAACGTCTCGAGAAGATCACTCAAGCCGAGCTCAGCGAGCGAACCGTCGAACTCACGCTCGAAACCCGTCTTCTCCTCGAGCGCCTCGACCCTCGCCTGGCGTTCGAGCAATCGGGCCACAGCCTGCTGGACCTCGTCGGCAGCCGCGTCCGACGGGAGTACCTCGTCGCCGATCCCGCGGAAGGCGCGGCCTTTCGACTCCGCTTCTCGCTCGGCCCCCAGGAACAGGAATCGCGTCGCGCGGGTGCGCGGATTGGCTCGTAAGATCTCTGCGAGTTTCCCGCTATCGAAGAGAGGGAGATCCTTCCGCGTGATGATCAGTTTCGGCGACTCGGCCAGTGCGATCTCAAGGGCCCCCGCACCATTCGGCGCGATCCGGCAGACGTGTCCGGCGGCTTCCAGCTCCGTTGCCACCCGTTGCCCTCGACCCAGATCACCATCCGCGATCAGGACGAGGTCTCGGGAGCGGTCGTCCGAGAGCGAAGTCGGAAGCGCGTAGGACATCGACATGCTTTGCGACCTAACCCGGCAGCACGATCTCGAGCTCACGCTGGAGCTCGAAAGCCAGATGCTCGACCAGGACACGGTCGGCCGTCTGGAAAACAGCCGTTCGAGCCTCCGCGAGCGTAATCTGGCCGATCATCGCATAGGCCGGGCCGTCGCCGAAATACACAACGAAGGGCCGTCGCGGGTCCAGACCCACCTTCGTGATGCAAGTGACCTGCGGATGCAGCTCACGAGCCTCTCCGTCAGCGAGCAGCACAATCTCCGTACGGGTAGGCTGGTCGCGAATCTCCTCCAAGATCTCGAACACATCCGGCAGCCAACGCGCGCCGGGCGACAGAAAAAGGACCCCGCGCTCGGCCGGGCGCCGAACGACGTCCTCCAAGACGAATTTCAGGATCTGACCTTCGACCTCGATCGACTCGATCGTCCCGAGTTCGAGCATCCGATCGAAGAGCGGATCGACTCCCTGCCCCTGCGCGAGTTCTGGGCGCTGAATCAGCAGGCTCTCACGGGCCTCGGACACGCGCGTTCGCAACATCTCCTGGAGACCTTCGAGCCGGGTACCGTCGGCGGGGAAGCTCACACCCGCGAGCCGCACGACCGGAGCCTCTCGTCCTTCCCACTGCGCCGCCAGCGCCTCACGAACCCTCTGCCCCAGCACGCCTGCGCCCAAAGCATCGGTCTGAGGCAGCAGCAGCTGGAAGGCCCCTTCGTCGGCTTCCGCCATCACGTCCGTAGAACGCAACGTTCCCCCCAGTCGGCGGGCCGCTTCCGCAAATAGCGGGTTGAGATCGGAACCGCCGCCGGTGTCGTGGGTGGACCAGTCATCGGACTCGAGGCGAACGATCGAGAATCGATGGCCGAATCGGTTCGCCTTCTGGATCTCGTTACGAATCGCGTCCTCGAAATAGGCTCTCGAATAGGCGTTCGTCTCCGGATCACGCAAGGCGCGTCGTTCGACCGCGCGAAAGCGCAACGCGTTGAATGCTGCGACTCCGGCAAAGTCACAGAACTTCTCAGCATGCGCGCGATCGTCGGCCGTGAAATGTTCGTCCCCGAGTTTATCCGAGAGGCGCGCGACCCCGAGAATCGTCTGCCCGACTCGAATCGGGAGGTAGAGCGCCTCCCCGACCCCGTGGTCCCCTCTCAGCTCTGACAACACCGACCGTGCTTTAGAGAGGCCCGGACACCAATTTTCCTCGACGTCGGAGAGCAATACCGACGTCGGCACTTCGGTCGACCTCACGAGCCCACGAACCCCGGTCCTCGTGAATTGTTCCTGTGTAGGACGCTCTGCCAGCCACAGGACGCCCGACTGCGCGCGAGTTTCAAAGCACAGCCCCTCGATCAGCTGCTCGGACAGCTGTCCGACCCCGAGCACCGGAAACAGGCTCGCGGCGCGCTCCACCAACGACAGCAATTCCATGAATCCCAGATTCTCATCCAAGAGCCGAGCATGCTCAGAACGTAGGCGCCGATCCTCGAAAATCTTGTCGATCGAGTCCACCAGTTTCGACCGATCGAAGGGCTTCATGATGTAGTCGATCGCGCCGAGCTTCATCGCTCCAACGGCGACCTTCACGTCGACCACCCCGGTCACCATCACGACATCTTGCTCGGGGAGCCGCTCTTTGGTCCTGCGAAGCAGCTCAACGCCATCGATACCGGGCATCACGAGGTCGGTCACGACGACGTCGAAGTCCTCGCGCTCGAGTAGGTGAAGAGCCTCCTCCCCCGAAGCGCAGCTATGCACTTCGTAGCCCTCCTCCACGAGCAGCCGTTCCATCTGCTCCCGGAAGTAGCGCTGGTCGTCGACCGCGAGTATGCGCCCTTTGCTCATCACTCCCCTCGCATCCACCGCGTCGGATGCACGGAAATTCACGCGATGCTGCTGCGCCCAGCCCACGGGCGTGCAGCTTCTCTGTCCATCGGCGCATCCCGGCATCGACTTCACCAAAGATGGAGCCATTTCCGCTCAGGCTGGGGAGGAGAATGCGAAAACCCGGCTGATCTCAGAACGGGAGGGGCTCCAGGGGCTCCGCGAGCAGGCTGTGGGGGCTCGCGCCGACGATGCGCACGGTGACTCGGTCCCCCGGCATCAGCCCGTGATCCCCCGGGAGATCGAGATTGACGACCCGATTCTGGGGATCTCGTCCGGACAGCTGATTCCCACCGCGCTTGCTCTTGCCATCCACGAAGACGACGCTGGTCTGGCCCACTCTGGAGTGGTGGTACGCGAGAGTTTGCTCGCGCTGCTGTGCTTGAAGCCGCTCCAGTCGTTCCTGAGCGAGTTCAGGGGGAACCTCCGCGTCCATCTCTGCCGCCGCGGTTCCGGGCCGGGGCGAATATTTGAAGCTGAAGCTGTCCACCAGAGCCGCGGAGCGCACGAGGTCGAGGGTCTGCTCGAAGTCTGCCTCGGTCTCGCCCGGGAAGCCGACGATGAGATCCGAAGTGATGGCCACGTCCGCTCTCGCTGCTCGGAGCTTACGCACGATCTCGAGATACTGCGCGCGCGTATAGCGCCGCCGCATGCGTTCCAACACGCGATCCGAGCCGCTCTGGACCGGAAGGTGGACATGCGGACAGAGCCGCTCCAACTCGCCGTGTGCTTCGACCAGCGCATCATCGTAGAAGAGCGGATGGGGACTCGTGTAGCGAATCCTTTCGATGCCCCGCGTACGGTCCAGCCGGGCCAGCAGGGCCGGAAAAGGCATCGTCCCGGCCGCTGCGGATTTTCCTCGTCGCACATCGTGCCGCCCATAGGCATTCACGGTCTGCCCGAGCAGAGTCACCTCCCGGATGCCGTCTTCCGCCAACGCCACCACCTCCGCTTCGATCGCCGCTGCCGCGCGGCTGATCTCGCGCCCGCGGGTGGACGGCACGATGCAGAAAGTGCAAAACATGTCGCACCCCTCCATCACCGTGACGAAGGCTCTTCGACGCTGGCCCCCGGCCAGGGGGGGGCGGTCGGTCGGAAGGTCGAATCGGGCCGAACTCGCATCTTCGCCGACCCACGCCGATCGCCGACCTTCCAGCGCCCGCTGCAGAAGCACCCCCACATGTCGGAGGTTGTGCGTACCGAACACGAAATCAAGATGGTCGAATCGGCCCAGAAGACGATCCCCCACCTGCTGGGCGACGCACCCTCCTACCCCCACGATTCGCCCCGGCCGTTCGGCCTTCCAAGCCCGAAGCCTCCCCAGATCGCTGTAGAGTTGATGCTCTGCCTTGTCTCGGATCGAGCAGGTGTTGATCACCAGAACGTCGGCGTCGCTCTCTGTCCCGGCCGGAGACAGTCCCGCCGCACGCAGCGAACCCGCGACTTTCTCCGAGTCGTGGACGTTCATCTGACAGCCGTAGGTACGGAGGGCGAAGCGCCTGTCTTGCACAGCTCTCAAGCCTCACCGCGAAGGTCCGTGTAACACTCAGATCGCGTAAAACGAAGGTCGCGTGACACAAAGGTCGCGTGACACGAGAGTCGCGTACACGAAGCCCGCGTAAAAGATTGTCCGGGGGTCCCGCAGCCATTCCGAAGGTCACCCTGACGCGGGCCGGCTGGGACGCGCGGAACGTACCCGAGAGACCCTGCGACGTCGATCGAGACGCCGCTTCCGCGGACGCCTGAGCGCGCCCGCGATGACCTCATATTCCTCCTTCTAAAAGCGACAAAAACGCCCGTTTTTGCGCAGCTTTTAAATGAATCTAAATAGACATCAA
>Ga0315331_10004384_pt1 | contig 10644 bp, 10 predicted proteins | sample M160m34915metaG_FD_203456 | JGI IMG/M metagenome (GOLD analysis project Ga0315331, IMG submission 203456) | Ammonia-oxidizing marine archaeal communities from Monterey Bay, California, United States - M1 60m 34915 | ecosystem: Environmental > Aquatic > Marine > Intertidal zone | place: USA... | reverse complement strand
TACCGTCGGAAGATGAGGAATTCATGAATCCGATGCAAATGGAATACTTTCGCCAAATGTTATTAAACTGGCGTTCTGAACTCATCCAAGAGGCTGGCGAGACTTTGAATAATCTCAACTCTGGAAACCTGCAACAACCAGATATGGCGGACCGTGCTTCACTCGAGACAGATCATCAACTTGAGTTACGAACCAGAGATCGCGAGAGAAAGTTGATAATAAAAATTGATGAAGCCTTAGCGAGAATAGAGAATGGTAGTTATGGGTTTTGCCAAGATACAGATGAACCAATCGGTTTGAAACGTCTCATGGCGCGACCCATCGCTGTCCTTAGCTTAGAAGCCCAGGAGCGGCATGAGCGACAAGAGCGAACACACCGAGAAGACTAATAAGGTACTGCTCTAAATTATATTTCAATAAATCTTTGCCGATATTTGCGGCGAAAGTTGTTAAAAAGGCATTAATATCTGTAACACCTCTGCTCCATAGCGCATCTGTTGAAGGTCATTTAGCTGCCCTCTGCCGCCATAAGCGATTCTTGCTTCGGCCATTTGGTCATAATTTACAGTGTTTGCGGATGCTATGTCTTCGGGCCGTATTATCCCGCCTACTACAACTTCCCTGATCTCAAAATTGACTCTAATTTCTTGACGGCCAAAAAGAACAAGATTGCCGTTTGGTAATCGTTGAGTTACCACAGCGGCTATTCTCAGATTTACTGTTTCTTCTCTATCGATCCGGCCTCTGCCATCATTTGCTGTTGTCGCATCCACATCTAAGAGTGTTGCATTAGTAACAGGTTCTGGCAGAACAGAACCAAATAAATTTTCAAGGCCAAAAAAATTCCCAATTCCAAAATCCTCCGAGGCTGTTCTATCTTGGCGTGTCCGGTTATCCAACTGGGCTTCGTCCTCTATGGCTACGACAACTGTGATAATGTCCCCCACTTCACTAGCTCGTTGATCTTTGAAAAAGGCTCTTGATCCTTCTTGCCACAATGAATTGGGTTGGCGAGTTGCACGCGTTGGCATTGGCATTGGCATAGATACAGGCTTGTAACCCTTCGTATGATTGGGGTTCGCTATGTTGGTCAGTTGAGGTGAGGTTCCGACTTCTGCAAGCCGATCAAGCGTTGTACACGATATTACTAGTAAAGAAAGCGCAACGACAAGAGCCACTTTTGGGCTAAAGGTTCTAATTGTATGAAACATTATTCGGTAATCCTTTTCTTGAAGCACCGTTGAGGATAGCACTTAGTTTGGAATTATATTTCGGGGCAGTTGAATAATCGTAAGGTTTGGAGCAATCACTTTTGCTTCGATAATCTTCTTGCTTCTTGGATTTTTGATCCGGATTATATCGTTCAACGATCCGGATTCGATGGATATTCCCCTAGTAGAAAGAGACATGGTAGCATTTCGCAATTGAACCGTAACGAAATCCCCTTTACTCACCAATTTTAGAGATTCCACGTCAGATAATCTAATTATTCTGCCTGCTATTAGTGGTCTTCTAGCTACTTTGCTGACAAGCTCTTTAACTGAACTAATGGTGTTATAATTAGTACGTTTCACCCTAATGTTTTTCCATGTTATGTGGGACGGTTTGATGATATCACCGGAACTGAGGTGAGTGTTCAAAACTGGCATAGAGATTAATGGATGGGTTCGTCCTGTAAGGCTTACCTTTGTTTGTTGGGTGTTTCTGGATAAGATCAGTAAACTAGCTTTAAAGAGCCTTGACCTGTCGTCATAGTGAAGCTCAGTGATTGTTGGTTGGATTTGTTCCTCATCTGGTATGAGGATTCTTTTTTTTGTATTGAATAATTCAATTTCAACTTCATAATTTAAGATATGAGAGCTCAACTCTTTTTCTAATAAGTCGTAAATGATATCGGGGTGTAGTTGCCGACTTGCTCTTGTTACAATGCGAGAGCCCCTATTTGATCGAGGTTGCCATGATAGTTTAGATTTTTTTATGAAGGTCTCTAGATCTCGAAATCGAAACATTAGTTTTGAACCTACACGGGGCGCTGAAGCAATAACTCTATCATCGTTAGGGGCGACATTAAAAAATAGGTCACTCATCCGTACTTCATTATTTCTAACTATAATTTCCCGTTCTGGTTTTAAGTAAACGACAGCCGCAGCATTGGAGAAATTATAATTACTTTCAAAAAGTACCGAAGTCATAACAGAGATGATTCCGAACAAAAGTGAAAATCTAATTTTTCTTAACATTTCTTGCTCCCTAAAGGGCGTATTCATTCAATACAACTATCGGACATTATTTACTGCAGCCATCATTTGGTCCGCGGTCTCTATCACTTTTGAATTAAGTTCATAACCGCGTTGGGCGGTTATGAGGTCAGTAATTTCGTGTACAGCGTCGACATTTGAGGACTCAACGAACCCTTGGGAAATTGTTCCAAATCCATTAGCGCCAGGATTGGCTGTAATGGCTGCGCCTGATGCTTCTGTTACCTTTAACAGATTGCGTCCAATATGTTCTAAACCCGCTTTATTTTGAAAGGTAGCTATTTGTATGGTGCCAGCTACTGTCTCAGTGGTTTGACCGTCAAACTTTAGTAAAACTTGTCCATTTTGATTTATTGTTATGCCCGTTGCTGCTTGATCTATTACAACACCCGGCAATAACTGAAAACCTTCGGAGTTCACAAGCTGTCCCGCATTGTTCAGCTGAAAAGAGCCATCGCGGGTGTAACCGGTATCACCATCTGGCAACTGGATTTGAAAAAAACCTTCACCATTTATAGCAATATCAAAAGGGTTATCAGTCAACACTAGTGAACCTTGTTCAGATATGCGGTAAGTTGAAGCTATTCGAGTTCCGACGCCAAGTTGAATTCCTGACGGTACAATTGTCCCGGCATCAGACGAATTACTTCCAACTCGTCTTAAGTCTTGATAAAGCAAATCCTGGAATTCAGCCCGATGCCTTTTAAAGCCTGTTGTCGTCATATTAGATATATTATTGGAAATAACTTCAACATTGGTTTGTTGAGCTAGCATTCCGGTAGCGGCTATATTTAAAGCTTGCATTTTTATTTTCCTCTATCTTTGCAGTGTCCTATTACGTTCCCTGAGCTTCACGGCCTAGGCGCCGTACTACGTTTTTTTGTCTTTCAGCTTCTTTATCTAGGAATTTTCCTATTGACTCATATGAGCGTTGAATATCGACTAAACGAACTAATTCCTTTATCGCTGTGACGTTAGAGCTTTCTAGGGACCCTTGATGTATGGACGAATTTTCCGCAACTGCTGTCTCTTGGTCAGTCTCATATTTACTGCTTCCTTGTTTTCTTAGAAGCTGGGGATTAATAAATTCGACCAATTGAACCTTAGCTATTATTTCGTTCCCTACGGAAATTGTGCCGTCGGCGGATATTTGTACTTTGCGTCCATCTTGAGGGATAATTATCGGCCCTCCATTTTCATCTAATACGGCGTCACTTTCGCGGGTTACTAATTGGTTTTCGGCATTAAGTGAGAATGCCCCGTTTCTTGTATATTTAATGCCGGTTCCATCGTCTACAGCGAAAAAACCAGGGCCACTGATAGCAACATCGAAGTCATTTTCCGTGACTCTAAAGCTACCAGGCTCAAAACTTATCGAAGCTCCATGATCAATGACAAAATCTAACTTGGCATTTGGACCAGCAGCTGTTGGTGCTACGCCATAAATACTGAGTTCGCGTTTGAATGAAGTAGTGTTCGCATTCGCTATGTTATTTGCCACTAATGATAGTTCTCGGCGAAGCGCGGTTTGGCGTGAAAGGCCTATATAAATAGCATTTTCCATTGAGAAACCCCCATTCGTTTCCAAATGCGTTTTAAATCTTGCCTTTGTTTAAGCACAGGTTGTGCCAAAAAAAATATTAATTAAAATCAATGGGTTAAAGTTTGTTGCGGAGCCATTGTTTTGATGGTAGGAATTTATAGGTATTAGTCACGGCATTAATTGCCGCATATAAAACTCTCGGTAAAGATTAAGTCACGTATAAAATAGCTACAGGTAGCTCTTAAAAGAGCCGTATATACTGTATGTCGTGTTACCCTTTCGGATATTTGTATTTTATAGTACACTAAAGTAACGGGCATGAGCATTGCATACCAATACTCTACGGTGCGTGGTAAAAACAGTAAAAGCACGATTGTTTTATGCCAATTGAGGTTGAAGTTAAGATAGCTTAGGAAAAGTCTGATGGCCGATGAAGCCGAAGAATTAGTTGAAGATGAACTAGGTGAAGAGAGCGGTGGAAAACGCAAAAAAATTGTTCTTTTTATAATTTTGCCAATACTTTTGCTTCTCGGGGTTGGTATTGGAGCTGCGGTTATGTTAGGGGCTTTCAGTTCTGACCCGCCTACAACAGACGAGAATACGCAAGTAAAGGAAGAAGAGGTTGAGGCTCCAGTTATTCAAACAACGTTTTTTGAAATTCCTGATTTAATAGTTAATCTGAACACTAGTGGCCGTAAATCAGCGTTTTTGAAGATAAAAATTTCATTGGAAATTACTGACCCTGCGGATATTGATACTATCAATCAGTTGTTGCCAAGGATTGTTGATAATTTTCAGGTTTATCTTAGAGAATTGAGGATTGAGGACCTGCAAGGATCAGCCGGCATGTATAGGCTTCATGAAGAATTATTGAGAAGAGTAAATATTGCCGTGCGTCCGGCAAAAGTGAAAGACGTATTGTTCAAAGAAATGTTGGTTCAGTGAGGTAAAAATGGCTACTGACGAAGAAGCTTTGGCTGCTGAATGGGAATCTGTTGCTGAAGAAAGTGCGCCAACTATGGAGCAAAGCTCGGAACCCGTTTTAAACCAGGCTGAGATAGACAGTTTGCTAGGCACAGATGATTTAGAAGATGAAATTTCTGGCATACAGGCCATCGTCGATTCCGCGATGGTGTCCTACGAACGATTACCAATGTTGGAGATCGTTTTTGACCGACTTCTAAGAATGATGTCTACCAGCCTAAGGAATTTGACCTCAGATAATGTAGAGGTCTCCCTAGATAGCATCACGTCTATAAGATTTGGAGATTATTTAGAGACAATTCCTATGCCTGCGATGATCAGTGTATTTAAAGCTGAGGAATGGGACAACTTTGGTTTGATGATAAGTGACTCTGCCCTTATCTATTCAATAGTAGACGTGTTATTAGGTGGTAGACGAGGCACTGCTGCAATGCGTATTGAAGGGCGTCCGTACACAACTATCGAAAGAAACCTCGTCGAAAGAATGGTCACAGTGATTTTAAGTGACTTGTCTGCAGCTTTTGATCCGATTAGCCCAGTAACATTTCGTTTTGATCGACTAGAAACTAATCCAAGGTTTGCTACCATAGCAAGACCGGCCAACGCTGCAGTGTTGGCGCGTTTGAGGATTGATATGGAGGATAGGGGTGGGCGTGTAGAACTATTGCTACCTTACGCTACTTTAGAACCAGTGCGAGAGCTTTTATTGCAGATGTTCATGGGGGAAAAATTTGGTCGTGATTCTATCTGGGAAACACATCTAGCTAATGAACTTTGGAGTACCGATGTGGAATTGGATGCTGTTTTAGATCAAATAGTGTTGTCTTTAAATGACGTAATGAATTGGAGGCCTGGATCCCAAATATTGCTGAATGCGGTTCCATCCTCGCCTATAAATCTACGATGTGGCGAGATACCATTATTCGTGGGCGGTATGGGACAGAAAAATGGAAACATGGCGATAAAAATAGATAAAAAGTTGCGGAAAATGTAAATGGATTAGGGCGGAACCATGATCTGGTCTTTATTGATAGAGAGTTTATTAGTGTTGCTTCTAGCAGCCACCATTTATTTTGCTATTCGTTTGAATAGGCGCCTGACGGTGCTTCGAGTTGAAAAGGAACAACTTGAAAAATTAATTACGCAATTTGAACTTGTGGCGGATCGAGCACATTCTAGTTTGAGCGGATTAAGAGCTACTGCCGATCAAGTAAAAAGCGATTTGGATGATGCCACTAACAAGAGCCATGCAATGAGAGATGAATTAGCATTTCTAATAGAAAGGGCGGATATAAATGCTGAAAAATTAGCTCAGCTTTCCAGTCCCAAGACGGGTAAGTTGGCGCAAGATAGTGTGCCTGATAATGAGCAATCGGTTATGATCAACAACTCGCATGAAAATATCGAGAGTATGCAGTCCGTGGGTAAGGAACGCGATAATGAAGAAATATTTGATCAAAATATGGGAGTATCAGAAGTTGAACGTGAGCTAATTACAGCGTTGAAAAGAGCACGTTAAATGGCATATGGACGAAACGGACGTGTTATATCGGATAGGAAATTGGATCATCCATTAGATAAGAAGCTTCGAGAAAGGATCGAAAACATTCGCATGACTGGGCCTATCGACAAATACAGTAAAAAAAGCGAAGAAAAAACCTCGAAGAAAAATAAAAAAGTTAATCAAAATTTCCATTTTAATTTAAGATTATTGCCTGTCGTAGTTTTGGTAGTGTTTCTAGTTTTAATAATAAAGATCCCCAATATATACAGAACAGTTGAAGGTCTTATGCTGGATACGAGGGTAGTAGCTTATGCAGAAGCTCAAGAAACAAGAGATTCAGAAGAAAAAAAAACCAGAAAGGTACCCAGCGGAAAAGCTTTAAAAAATGATCTCGAAACGAAAGATAAAGATGAGAAGCCGCTTGATCCGGTACTATTTACCCGTTCTGAGATCGAACTTTTGCAGGAGTTGTCTCGGAGACGAAAGGAGTTAGATGGTCGTGAAAGGGCAATTATTCAACGAGAAGGATTGCTGATGGCGGCTGAGAGTCGACTTGAGGTGAAAATTAATGAATTAGAACTAATAAAAACAGACATCGAAACGTTAATTACCAAGTATAATGCGCAGGAGGAGGAAAAATTCAAAGGATTGGTATCGATATATGAGAAAATGAAACCAAAGGACTCCGCACGAATTTTTGACCAACTCGACATAGAAATTTTACTGGAAGTATTTGAGCGAATGAAAGCGTCAAAATCAGCTTCAATCTTGGCTCAAATGAAAGCGGCCAGAGCAAAAGAGATCACCTCTAGAATAGCCGAGAAAAGAGAAATGCCGGAACTTGGTTTGAAAAAATAGTATTAGTTGAACATCAGGGAAGTTAGTTTTGTTCATTTTGTAGCACTGAGCAGGGTAGATATTTTATGCCATGCCATTTTTGCATGTTTACCTAGGTGCTGGGTTTAGAAATAAGCAAGTCGTTATATATTTTGTAAAAATTTAGAAAATTTTTAAATTATGCAGCAGAAAATTGAAAAAAAAGAGCATAATAGCGCTTCAATTTCTCAGATATTTTTGAGTCTTTTTTTGCTATTATTAGCATTTTTTGTTTTTTTAAATTCAATTTCTTCATTTGAAAAAAATAAAAGTTATGATGTCGCTAAAAGTGTTCGTGCAAACTTTGCAAATTTCGCAGGGAAGGGAGATAATATCGATTTAATTGGCAAGGTGAAAAACGACAAAATTAATGCCAATACAGTGAAGATTTTAGAAAATACATTCAACTTTGTTGTTCCAACTATAGCCGTAAAGCAACACCATCAAGCTGATAATATTGAATTTAAAATACCACTTAAATCACTTTTTGTTTTGTCGTCTGGGTTACTAACTAAAAAAGCTAAAGTTATTCTCAATGAGATCGGTGGTGTACTAAAACTTAAAGGGGACAAACAACCCATTAAACTAGAGATATTTATGGGTTATCGGTTTTTATCAAGCGGTCTTAAATTAGACGAGGAGGTGAAATCCAAGGTGACTTTTTTGGTTGATGCATTATTACAGTCAGGGGCTCCAAAAGGTCTGTTTTCAATTGGGCTGGAACCCGGAAATAAGGAAGAGATACGCTTTAGATTTTCAATAGTACAGCGCCAAAATGGTCATCACGATGGAGCTTCATGAAAAATGATTAGTAATTCTTCTAATCTCCATATTCACAAGTCTTTAGGCGGGAGATCGCTTGATCCACTAAAGAATAAGAATAAAAACGATAAACCCGTGTGGTTAATCACCTTTGTTGATTTAATATCGCTACTTTTAGCTTTTTTTCTGATGCTTTATTCTATGTCTTCTATCCAAAAGAATGATTGGGCCGCATTTTTGGCATCACTAAATAAGCACGAGGTCCTTATGAAGGAAAAAAAAGTGGGGTCTAAAAAAGATGCAGAATTGATACGCCCTGCTGAAATCTCAAAAGGCTTAGAAATTAAGTATTTACGTACGATTTTAGAATCGGAGATTGACAGCAATGATTTGCTGAAGTTTGTGGAGTTTTTTGAAAAAGGTAATCAACTAGTTCTATCCTTCCCATCAAGTTTGATTTTCAGGCCGAGTTCTTCCGAGTTATTGCCAAAAGGAAAGCAAGCTTTATTTGCTCTCTCAGAAAAACTTTCCAACTTGGAAAATCGGGTGGAATTATTTGGTTACTCCGACCCTAACCCAATTATAAACAATCAAAAATATAAAAATAACTGGGTTTTATCCCTTTTCAGAGCCTCGGCGGTAGCGAATGCATTGATAAAATCTGGTTATAGAAAACCTTTAAATATTGTTAGTTTGGGTGATACGGGGACCTCAAGAATTGATGGTGTTTCGGGACAAAAAAGAAAATATCGGCGGGCTAGAAGGGTTGATATTGTTATTCATTCTGAAAGAGATAAAAAATGACTGGGAAAGCGCAATTTTTTCCCCGTATTAGCCTCGTTGTCAGCCTTGGGCTTCTCTCTCTGGTAATGGGAACTCCATCTCAGGCTAAGATAGACGGGAGCTCAACATCGGAATTTGAACGATTGATTTTCACCTCGCCTACTAAGGTTAAATATTCCTCCCAAAAATTTGGATTAAAACTTTTAATAGAATTCAGCAAGCCCATTGAGGGGAACATCACATCGGCAACAAAAAAACTTGGAAAATTTGTCAAACAGGCAACGATGCAAGATTCAGGAAGAGAAGTAGTAGTTGAGTTTACTGGTAATCACAAATTTAAGATTTATAGGACAAAAAATTCAATCTACCTCGATGTAGGTGCTGCAAAAGCCGTCACATCCTCTTCTGAAAAATTAAAAAAAGGAAAGGCCATCAAGGAAAGCATGGCTATTCCAAAAGTAAGAGTGAGGGCGGGGCAACACAAAAAATATGCTCGTATCGTTTTTGAATGGCCGACTGCTGTAAGGTATTCAGTCACGTCATCTGCTTCGAAAGTTGATCTGACTTTTAATAAATATTCCGAATTGGATCTCAGTACTGTGAAGAGAAAAGGGTCAGATCAATTTGCTAATATTAATTATACAAAATCGAATAATAACGACCTAATTGTCTCTATACCAAATACAGCTGGCACCCAATTCAGACATTTTCTAAGTGGACAAAAGGTGGTTGTCGATTTTCTAAAAGGAACGAAAATTAAAGCAAAAGAATCCTCCAATGAAGGATTGATCAAAGAATCTGAAAAAAAGATTAAAGATAAGGCAGGGGCAAAAAACAGGGGGGGTATAGAGAGGAAATTAGGTTTAAGGGGGGTGGAGAAAAATAATATACCAGCGCGACCATCAATTAACACCCAAACTTTAAAAACTGCAGAAGGTAGTTCTGGACAGCAAATGCCGAAAAAAGCAAGCGCAAGTGAATCAAACCTCTCTAACCAAGCTCAAAATAATATTGCGAAAGTTGTTTCTGATTCAGGAAAAACGAAAAATTTAAAAACTGATACCTCTAAAAAAGATACCCTAAAAGCAAGACTGCAAGATAGTCCAGAACAACAGAAGCTTGAACTGCTCACCAAAACTAACTGGTCTATAAAAAGATCGAGTGGGCGTAAACAAATATCTATATCGGATTCGAAAGTTTCCGTTCGATTACTAAAAAAGAACGATGTTGATTCATTATACTTTGACTGGAAGGAAGGGGTGCCAGCAGCTGTTTTTGTTAGAGCTGGAAAATTGTGGGTGGTTTTTGGAGGAAAGGCACAATTTGATATTTCCGGTATCCAAAGTAACGATATGGGTATAATTAGTGATTTTAAGCAGCTTCCGATGGGAAACGCTTCAGTCCTTGTTGCTAAAATTGCTCCGGGAATTTCTCCAACTGTTTGGAGAAAAGGAGAATCGTGGGTAGTTGATCTATCACCCCGGGTGCAACGTCCCGATGTCGACCTAAAGCTGGTAACGCAACAAACAAGTCCGCAAGGACCAAGAGTTTTTGTATTGGCTGACGGGATTGGAAAATTTATTGAGACTTATGATCCCATTGTTGGTGATAGGCTTTTTATCGTTCCTCTCTCTCCGCTCAGTAGAGGAATTGAAACGCCACGTAGGTTTGCGCAATTTGAGATCCTGAAGTCAGCGCAGGGCCTTGTAGTTCGTCCCTTAATTGATGAATTAGAAATACGTGTTATGCCTGATGGAGTAGCCATTACTGCCAGTGAGTTTAAAGGGTTGGAGGTTTCTAAGCGACAAACAAAAATTAGTCCAACAGAAACTCGAAGAGCTCAATTAGATGGACTTCCTAGAGGGTTGGAACCGGGCCGAATTTTTAATTTAGAGGCTTGGACTCAAGGTACCAAACCCAACGAATTTCTAGAA
>Ga0315331_10004383_pt1 | contig 10644 bp, 9 predicted proteins | sample M160m34915metaG_FD_203456 | JGI IMG/M metagenome (GOLD analysis project Ga0315331, IMG submission 203456) | Ammonia-oxidizing marine archaeal communities from Monterey Bay, California, United States - M1 60m 34915 | ecosystem: Environmental > Aquatic > Marine > Intertidal zone | place: USA... | reverse complement strand
AATATACGATTAAGAATTGGGAAACTAGTGACGAAGCGGTTGATGCTCGACGAAGACTTGTGCCCTATATGATCGAAGCTGGCCGCTTTGATGATGCTCGTAGCTTTACGCTGGGTATTCCGGAAGGGGCTGCGGAGCGATTGGAGTCTGAATTGCGTTTGGGCCGAGCGATGTGGTTGCGGTATCGTCAACGAACGGCGGAAGAGAAAAAACTCAAGGAGAATCAATCTAATCCAGCGAGACTTGCTGAGTTGGCAACCGAGATTCCAGAATTGTTGGCAGTTGCTGCTGAAATGTTGACTGCCGGCACAGACCATTTAGCGGCCAGTGCAAAAACTGCTCGAATTACTTCTAGTTCCGTCAACGGTTTGTTGTCGGCTTGTCAGTACTATATTCAAGTGGGTGAGGCAGCCAAGGCAGTCACTCATTTAGAAGCCGAAGATTATGGTTTGTTGACGTTGATCCGAAATAATGACCCCGCTGCTAGTAATTCTTCACTAGCGGAACAAAGTTTTCGAATTGCTTTAAGTGGTCATATTGCCATGCTTGGATCTGGTGAGGACGCCCAAGCACACATTGACGACGCCAAAGCAATCATGGCTGAGCTAAATGATCTCGTTGGCGCAACACCGGATGGACAAAAACGTTTGGTGAGCATTTATTTTACATTGGCTCGAGAATTAGAAGCTCAGTTAGCAGCCGCCAGTGATGATGCTCAGCGTCAGGTGCTCGCTAATGGCTTCGAGACTTTTCTCAATGAAGTTAGCAAGACGTCAGACCAGTTTACCGTTCGGCATTGGGTTGGCGTTACGATGCAAAGTCTTGGTAACGGGTTTGAGGTCAACGGTAAGATGACACCGCAAGCCAAAGCATATTATGAAAAAGCGATCGCGCAGTTTAGCGCAATTAAAACAACAGGCAAAGCAGATCCAACTTGGGTGCACGAAGACCCAGCGACAGCGAAAGCATATATTGGTTCGATTCGCTTGAATTTGGCTCAAGTTATGAAGAAGATTGGTGATTATCCCGCAGCCTCGACAGAGCTTGCCTACATTTTACTAGCGACACCATCGAACGTCAGCGTTCAAATAGAAGCCGCACGCACTTATAGCGAATTAGGTGCATTGGAACAGGATACGGCTAAATATTTGCTAGCCATTGGAGGGGCGCGTAAATTGAAAAGTGGCGACAACCTAATTTGGGGTTGGCGAAAGATAAGCCGGTTAACACAGGGCAAAGATTCGTTTAAAAACGAATACTATGAGTCTCGTCTGGGGATTGCTGATGCCCGTTTGGGTTATGCGATGTTGAAGACGGGTGAAGACAAAAAGAAATATTTAGGCTATGCCAAATTAGAGATACTCAACACACATAAAATATACCCAGAACTTGGAGGGCCGGAATTCAAGGCCCAATTTGATACGATGTTGCGGAAAATCCAAAAAGCTCTAGGGGAAAGTGTTACCGGTTTAGCAATCAAGTAGAGTTAGCCTGACGTGGCTATGAGGAAATTGCTGTTTTCGCCACACTGCGGATGCCAGCGGATTGATAAGAAGATAAATAGGAATATTACAAATGGTCAAACGATTACAACTAATGAAACTCCTGCTATTATCGAGTCTCTTTTTGGTCACAACGACTGCTTTACAAGCTCAGGTTAAGGACCAAATTTACTTGATCAGCAGTCCTGGTGATTCGGTGAAGGGTTTGATTGACTCGATTACGAAGAACGAAGTCACCGTGCGAGTTAATGGTGTGCCGCGTAAGTTGGCCGCCAACGACGTATCGCGGGTTCAATTTGTGGATTCCCCTACGGAAGTCTTGCAAGCGTCTGCGATGTTTCGAAAAGGACAGTTAAAAGATGCTCGAGTGGAACTTGCCAAGGTGAATCTTGATGCGATCCAGAATGATTTTGTTAAACAGGATGTTGCTTATATGCTGGCTGCGATAGATGCTCACAGTGCGTTAGCTGGTGACGGTGATAAAATACAAGCGGGCTCGGTGTTAGTCACGTTTTTGCAACAACACGCTGATAGCTACCATTATTATGAAGTCGTCGAGTTGTTCGGTGATTTAGCGTACGCGGTAGGAAGTTTTGACAAAGCAGCTGAACAGTACACTATTTTAACGACATCGCCTTGGACAGCTTTGCAAATCAAAGGGACGTTGCGTTTAGCGAATTCAACAGTTGGTAAAGGCGAGTTTGCCAATGCGTTGGTTATGTTCGAGAAGGTGGCTGCGGTTCAGGCGACAACGCCGTTGATGCAATTAACTGTTTCTGAGGCAAAAGCAGGTCAAGCAAGGTGCTTGGGAGAAACGGGAAAAGCAGTAGCCGGCATCGCGCTGGCGGATAAGTTGATTAAAGACAATGATCCGAAAACGCAAAAACAGTTGTTTGCTCAAGCATATAATGCTCAAGGTGTTTGTTATCGCAGTAACAAACAGCCAAAAGATGCTATTCTCGCGTTTTTACATACCCACTTAATATTTAACGAATCTGCGGATGCCCATGCGGAATCACTGTATCACTTGTCGCAACTGTGGAATGAAGTAAGTAAAGCGGATCGTGCACAAGACAGCAAACGCCTACTGCGAGAAAAATATGCGGGCACATTTTGGGAACAAAAATCTAGAGCAGAATAATCAACAATCATTCGCTCCGGAGCTTTTATTTCGGCGATCATTCGGGAATAATACAGAGTCGATCACATATCTTTAAAAATAGATTAATACTAACATTTTACTTATGCGGTATTTTGGTACCACACTCAATAATGAGTTTTAGATTCAAAGAACGGAGACAATAATGGTTCAATTAGCAATTCCAGCATGGCCCAGATGGATTTTGACAGGGCTAACGGCATTAGCGCTAGTTGTCGGTTTAGGCGATTCGCTTAGCCTTAACATGACATCGGTGGTGGTTGCCCAAGAAGAGGCGCTGCCTGAGGAAGACGCGCCTGTAGAGGACGTTGCGGAACCAGCTCCGGAAAATGAGGGAAATGAAGCTGCACCGGACGCGGGCGCGGGTGCAGGTGCTGCAGAGCCGGAGCAATCTTATTTGGCTTGGGTGTTTGATGCACTTGGTGTCAGCTACATGTTAATTTTTCTTGCACTTTCTTTTACACTCGTAGCCCTGTTCGTGATGAACTTGATCACCGGTGCTCGTAGTAAAGTTTGTCCAGTACATCTAGTCGAAGATTTTGAAGAGATGCTTGACAACAAGCAATATCAAGACGCTTACGAATTAGCAAAAGAGCATGAATCTGTACTAGGCTCTGTTTTATCAGCTGGTTTAGCAAAGCTGTCAGCTGGGTATCCTCAGGCTATCGAAGCGATGCAGGAGATTGGTGAAGAAGAGAATATGAAGCTTGAGCATCGCTTGAGTTATATGGCTTTAATCGGAACGATTTCACCGATGGTTGGATTGTTTGGAACGGTTCACGGGATGATCTCCGCGTTCCAGGTTATCGCAACAGGTGGGTCGACGCCGGAAGCTTCTGAGCTTGCCGGTGGTATCTCAACGGCTTTGTTTACGACTTTGCTTGGACTGGCGATCGCCATCCCAGCTATTGCTGCTTATAACATTCTCAAAAATCGAGTAGCACGACTGATGCTAGAAGTTGGTATTCTCAGTGAGGGGTTGATGGGGCGGTTTGAAGGTGTGGGTAAAAAATAAAAACTGATGCGAATAAAAAAACAAAAATCTGAGATCCTTGAAGGCGATTTGACGCCAATGATTGACATGACGTTTCAGTTAATCGCTTTTTTTATGGTGCTGATTAATTTTACCCAGAGCGAAACTAACGATATGGTTCAATTGCCAGATAGTGCATTGGCGAAACCACCAGATTCGCAATTGGAGAATCTAGTGATTATCCATCTTGGCCAGGACGGTACGGCTGTTATGAATCAAACCGAAGTGAATTATCTCGGCCTCCGTCCTTATCTGGACGTCGAATATTATCGCATTGACGTTCAAACAACTGACAATCCTAAGGAAACGACGATAGTTATTCGTGCTCACAGGGCAGCCAAGGGGGGGATGGTGCAGGAATTAATTCAGATTTGCCAAGAGGCTGGTTTTGAGAATTTTGCCTTGCGCGCCGAAGAAAATATTAATAATGCTCCCAAATATATAAGTCCGTTAGGGGGCTAACTGAGACAATAATGAAAATACGTAATACTGGTGGCGACGGTGAAAAAATTGAACTGCAGATGACTCCGATGATTGATATCGTGTTTCAATTGCTTGTGTTTTTTATTATGACGTTCAAAATTGTGGCGATGGAGGGTGATTTCAATATCCGTATGCCGGCGGCATCACCACAAGCTGCGCCTCCAGATCAAATGGAGTTTCCGCCGATGAAATTATACTTGTCGGGCAATGAAGATGGTACTCTGGCTGGCATTCGCTTAAATGAAGAGAGTTTGCCAACGGTACAGCAATTGAATTCGCGAATTCAAGAGTTGATTGGGATCGATGGAGGTCCGAGTCGAGACACAGCTGAAATTGAAGTTGGTTTTGATTATGATTTGCATTATGAATGGGTGATTGGTGCAATCACCGCGGTGTCTGGGACCAAAGACATGAATGGCAATGTTGTGCGATTAATCGAAAAGATTCGTTTTAATACACCTGAGTCACCAAACGAATAGCATCGTACTTGTGTTCGCTATGCCCGCGGGTGGAATTCTTTGTGAACTTTTTGCAAGTGAGACTGATCTACGTGAGTATAGATTTGAGTGGTTGCAATGCTGGCGTGCCCCAGAAGTTCTTGTAGCTGACGTAGGTCAGCGCCTCCAGCGAGCATATGTGTGGCAAAGCTATGTCGCAGTGAATGTGGGCTGATGGAATTGGGCGCGCCAATACGAGCGGCATATTTTTTTACCAGTTCCCAGATGGCTTCTCGACGCAACGGCTTACCTGTGCGGCTGAGCAGCATTGAATTAGAAAGCTTTTGTTCGTTTACGAGTATGGGGCGTTCATATTCTAGATAATTTGAAATCGATTGAACCGCTTGTTTTGCTAATGGCACCAATCTTTGCTTTCCACCTTTGCCATGATATTTGCAATAGGCTTCATTCAAATGCGTATCGGCGACGGTCAAATGTGAGACTTCTGATGCGCGACATCCGGTGGCGTAGAGAAGTTCCAGCAATGCGCGGTCGCGTAGCGGATAACTGTCACGATGGTTAGGAGCATTGAGCAGGCGTTGCACACTGCCAGGGGTTAAAATTTCCGGAATGCGTTGCCATAGTTTTTGGCTACCTAAGAGCTCAGCTTTGTTTTCCGAGAGAACCCCTTCAAGTTGTAGAAATCGAAAGAAAACTCGCAACGACACGATATTGCGAGCGATGCTGCTGGGTGCGAGGTTATGTGCTTTTAGTGTTGAGACAAAATCGGATAATTTAGTGATGGAAAGCTTGGCGATCTTGCGTTTTCCTAGCCAGTGATTGAATCGAATAATATCACGGCGATAGGCAGCAATGCTGTTTTCCGCTAAATGGCATTCATTACGCAAATATTCGACAAAGGCAGCAACAGTGTTGCCCAAGACGGGCGAATGCCTTTTTGAAGCGTTACGTTTTATTCGGTTGCGTAGCAAACGCATATTGTTAGTGTCTTTAAAAAGCGATAAACAGAAAAGAAATAACGACCACCCTTACATAGGATTCGACTATGCGGCAGCAGAATCTACACTGTGCATTTTATCAGAGTAAACAACGCTTGACACACCATTTGGTTATAGTGGTTATAACGATCAGCAAAAAGTTTTTTGACTAAGCCTGGGCTGATTTGTGGCAAGACGTAAGTTGATTAACCTCGCAGGGCGAAGATAGTAGAGTGATGTATCGGTTGTTTTTGTGAAGATGAGTATGCAGATGAATATACTAGTGACTGGAGCAGCGGGCTATATCGGTAGTCATACGTGTCGTTACCTAGCGGCGCATGGACATCAGATTGTTGCGTACGACAATTTGAGTCGTGGGCATCGAACTGCTGTCGAACGTGCGTTACCTAATCATCCATTTATTCTCGGTGAACTGCACGACGTATCGTTGTTGCGTAGCACAATACAGCAGCATCAAATCGAGGCGATTGTTCATTTTGCAGCATTTGCGTTAGTCGGAGAATCTGTTGAAAACCCTGCGTTGTATCAGCACAACAACGTTGAAGGTACTCGCTGCTTGATCGAGGCAGCGGTCAAAGAGCATGTTCAGAAATTTGTTTTTTCGAGCACCACCGCGATTTATGGTGAACCCGCAAGTCTACCGATTACAGAGTCTTGCCCTGCCCGACCGATTAATCCCTATGGTCAAACCAAATTAGATGTTGAACAGTTATTAGAACAAGCGAACACGGAATATGGTTTGGGGTTCGCAGCATTGCGGTATTTTAATGCAGCTGGAGCAGATCCTGCGGGTGACATGGGTGAGGCTCATGATCCAGAAACGCACTTAATTCCTATCGTTTTACAAGTCGCTTTGGGGCAACGCGAAAAAATTTCTGTATTTGGCGATAACTATGCCACGCCTGATGGTACGTGTGTACGTGACTATGTGCACGTGTTAGACCTCGCCGACGCTCATTTGCGGGCGTTGGATCAACTACAAAAGGGAGAGTCCTTTCAAGTTAATCTGGGATCTGGTACGGGACATTCGGTAATGGAGATTATCGAGGCAGCTCGAGCAGTGACTGGACAGGAAATTCCAACAACGGTGGTTGCGCGACGTCCTGGTGATCCGCCATTACTAATCGCTGATAATCAGCTAGCTTGTAATGCGTTGGGGTGGCAGCCGCAGCATTCTAGTCTTGAAGAGATTATGTCGACCGCTTGGCGATGGCATCAATTGCATCCGCAGGGTTACCCACGAACCAATAATATGGCGATAGGACAATAAATGCAGGATCTCATCATTGAAAAGCCATATCGATTTGTACCACCGATTAAATGTAAGTTTATGTTGTGGCTGACATGTAAATTTAATTTGTTTCATTTTTGGCTGCGCCGCGCTGAAGGCATTTGTGAGTTTGAAGTGGTCAATGCCGAGAAGATTTCGGATTCTATTCGAGCCCAACATGGAATTGTGCTGGCTGGAAATCACTGTCGCAATGCGGATCCGATGGCGATTGGTGAAGTTGCCAAAGCGGCGGATTGTTTTATCTACAGTATGGCGAGTTGGCATTTGTTTAATCAAGACTGGTTCATGCGGTGGGCAATTCCACAATTAGGTGGTTTTAGTATTAACCGAGAGGGTGTGGATCGAACGGCACTTGAGTTCGCTATTAATGTGCTCGCCACGGCTGAGCGACCTTTAGTGATCTTTCCTGAAGGCTCGGTTTCACGGAGCAATGATTATTTGCATCCGTTCCTAGGGGGCACTGGTTTTATTGCACGATCAGCAGCTCGTCGGCGTAAAAAACAAGATGTTAATTTAAAGGTCGTCATTCATCCGATTGCATTTCGTTATCAGTTTATTGGCGATTTCGAAGAAGCGACAGAGCATTCTTTGACTTTACTTGAGTCTCATCTGGAAGTACCCGTCAAGACAGATTTGCCACTGCTTGAACGTATTCACTATGTGGCGAGTGGCTTGCTTGCAAAACGAGAGCGCTCGTATCTTGGACATGTGCAAGAGGGAGAATATTATGACCGCATCAGGAAGCTTGCCCAAAACATTCTCGAAACGCAGGAACAAAAATGGAAAGGCGAGGTTCAGGAGGGCGGGTTCGTTGCGCGGGCCAAAGCTCTACGACCATTGATGGTTCCTGATTTGGCTAATGGGCTGCTTGGAGACGAAGAAGCAAAAGAACGTCGTCAAGATTTGTTTGATATCAATACCGTACAACAGCTTAGCTATTACCCCGTAAACTATATCGCACCCTCTGATGGACATTTACCACGTGAACGAATTTTGGAAATGTTAGAGCGATTGGAGGAAGATTTGTTGGACAAGGTGACCATTCCCCGCCGGTATAAATTAGTATTGGATGTGTTGGATGCGATCGAAGTGCCTGCTGAAAAGGCTCCTCGCACTGAAGATGATCCGTTGATGAAGGAAGTCGCATCCGCATTGCAAGTTAGCTTGAATGGGTATTCACAAGCCGCCGAGTCGTATGTTGCGCAGCCGGCTTAGTGAGTTTGTTAGGTGACGCAGTCGTAGATGACTTCAACGATGAATTTATAGAAATTTACACCAAATTGAAAATTCGGTGACTTGTGATAAATCTCAGATAGGTCCAAAATTAAGAGCTCCAGTTCCTGTTTGGTTCTTGTCGATATCTGGATAGGTGTTTATATTTAGTTGTTTCACATTGCATAAAATAAAAACGAAGGTTTAGAAGTATTATGAAAGACGGCATTCACCCCGATTATATTGAAACTGCAGTCAAATGCGGGTGTGGCAATAGCTTTACCACTCGCAGTACACGCAGTGAATTGAAAATCGACATTTGCTCTAGTTGCCATCCTTTTTACACCGGCAAACTGAAGTTTATAGACGCTGCGGGTCGCATCGAAAAATTCCAAAACAAATTTGCCGCTGGAACTTATGCCAGTTTGCAAACGCCCAAAAAAGGCAAGAAGAAAAAATAGCTTCCTGAATCTAAAATCAGTCCAGAGTGATCGAGCAGCGGCTCCTGTCACCGGACTGTCGCATCTCGCAGTGATCGGTCTTGCCGGTTACTGCGTTTGTCACTTAGGCTTTGAAGTAGCTATTGTGATTAGATATTAAGATGGAGGCCAGAATTGCTCCTCCAAAACAAGGGAACGATGCTTTGCGTGAAATGCTTGACGAGAAGCTCACTCGATATGAAGAGTTAGAGCAAATGATGACTGACCCAGAGGTGCTTACTAATTCGAGTAAGTTGGCGGCGGTTGCCCGCGAGCATGGTCGCCTGGCAAAACTAGCGACACTCTATCGCTCATTCAAACTAATGCTCGATGAGATTGCTGAACTCAACGAAATGGCTGGTAGTGATGACCCCGATGAAAAAGAACTAGCCGCCATTGAGTTGCCAGAAATCAAAGAACGGCGAGAAGCAGCTTGGAACGATTTGCTAGAAATGACAATCGGCGGTGACGACGCATCACGTAATCGGTGCGTTATGGAAATCCGTGCTGGAACAGGTGGCGATGAGGCCGCGTTGTTCGCACGTGACTTATATGAAATGTATAAAAAGCATAGTGAAAATAAACGTTGGAAAGTTGAAGTAATCGAAGCTAGCCCAACGGAACTCGGCGGCTTTAAAGAAATCATGCTGTCTTTTGACGGAGAAGGTGCTTTTCGAGAACTCGCTTATGAAAGTGGTGGACACCGCGTGCAACGTGTTCCCGATACTGAAACCAAAGGTCGGATTCATACCTCTGCAGCAACCGTCGCTGTGTTGCCTGAACCAGAGGAATTGGAAATAGATATCAAGTCAGATGACTATCGGAAAGATATTTTTCATGCGAGTGGCCCCGGCGGACAGCATGTAAATAAAACTGCATCTGCGGTGCGGTTGACTCATTTTGAAACAGGTATCGTGGTTTCCATGCAGGACGAAACGAGTCAGCATAAGAACTTGGCTAAGGCGTTGAGGATTTTGCAGGCACGAGTCTACGAATTATTTCGTCAGCAAGAGCATGAAAAGCGAGCGAGCGAGCGGCAGTCCCTTATTGGTTCAGGGGATCGTAGTCAACGAATTCGCACCTATAACTTTGCTGAAAATCGCGTGACGGATCATCGTATCAACGCCACGCTTTATAAGCTCGACCAAGTTCTTGCGGGTAATCTGCAAATGTTGACCGATTTGCTGATTGATCATGATCGCAATCAACTACGAGAATCGATGGGTGCCCTAGATGACTGATCAAGGAAGTCGGGCAAATCAGGTGGGCCAAGAAACACAATGGACCGTACTAGCCTTGCTAGATTGGACTAAAGACTACCTTGAGAAAAACGATTCGCAGTCGCCTCGGCTTGATGCAGAAATACTGCTCGCCCATAGCATGCAGTGCGAACGAATTATGTTGTACACTCGATTCGATGAAATTGTCAGCGAAGCCGACCGTTTGCAATTTCGAGAATTGGTAAAACAACGAGCCAGTGGCTGCCCAGTTGCCTACCTTGTTGGCTTCAAGGAGTTTTACTCGCTTCGCTTTGAGGTGTCCGAGCACGTATTGATTCCCAGACCGGAAACGGAATTTGCTGTTATCGCTGTCCTTGATATTGCAAAGAAATATTTCAACGGCGAATCCACCGAAGGGTCATTGCCATGTCATGTTGTCGATGTGGGCACTGGCAGTGGAGCCATTGCGATTACGTTGGCTACGGAGATGTCACAAATTCATGTTACTGCCGTTGAGCTTTCAACGGCCGCATTAGAGGTTGCCCGGAAAAATGCTACTCGCCATCAAGTTAACGACCGAATTGAATTTGCAGAACAGGATTTATTGGCGGGGTCGAGTGACAACAAATTTGACATTGTTGTCAGCAATCCACCGTATGTTACCAGTGCAGAATACGAGGCGTTAAGTCGAAATGTGCGAGAGTATGAGCCGCAATTGGCATTAGAGTCTGGACCGACAGGTATGGAGTGTTATCAGCGACTAGTGCCTCAGGCTGCAGCGCGACTCAACGATGGAGGCTGGCTTGTAC
>Ga0315331_10004382_pt1 | contig 10646 bp, 8 predicted proteins | sample M160m34915metaG_FD_203456 | JGI IMG/M metagenome (GOLD analysis project Ga0315331, IMG submission 203456) | Ammonia-oxidizing marine archaeal communities from Monterey Bay, California, United States - M1 60m 34915 | ecosystem: Environmental > Aquatic > Marine > Intertidal zone | place: USA... | reverse complement strand
CTTATACGCAGCGATGGGGTTGATAGCGCTTGGTCTAACCCCCGTCTTTACGGCATTAGTGCAGATGATTCCCGAACAGGTTGTAAGTACCGTGACGATTGTTCTGTTCGCATTGGTGGCTTTGGCCGGGTTGCAACTGTTTTTTAGCAAGGCCGAACAGCCGCGCGATTACGTGGTTTTTGCTGGTGGTGTGGTTGGCGGGTGCGTTATCGCTAACCTTGCAGGGGATTGGGACTCATTGCCGGTTGCTATAGTGCAGTTTTTGTCGTTCCCCGTTTCTATGGGTGCTTTGATTGGGATGATGCTCGAGCTAGTGCTTCCTGGACGTCGCGACCATTGAAATTTGTTGACCAAAATTAGCTTGATGGTACCGAGGGTGGCGGATGCTGCCGCTGCCAGTGCTCGGCGATATCGATGCGTCTGGCGACCCACACACGATCCTGTTGAACCAAAAAATCTAAAAATCGTTGTAGCGCTTGGATCCTGCCTGGCTTACCGATAATGCGTGGATGCAAACCGATTGACATCATTTTCGGGCGATTCTCCCCTTCTTGATAGAGCGTGGTGAAAGCATCTTTGAGATAAGTAAAAAACTGATCCCCAGAGTTAAAGCCTTGAGCAACGTTGAAACGCATATCATTGACGTCCAGCGTGTAAGGGACGATCAAGTGCGGTTTTGATGGAGTCGAAATCCAGTAGGGAAGATCATCGGCATAGGAATCACTGTCGTAAACAAAATGCTCGTGCTCAAGGATCAGGCGACGGGTGTTAGGGCTATCACGGCCCGTATACCAACCGCTCGGTTTACTGCCAACGATCGCCTCGTGTAGGGCAATCGCGCGATGAATATGGTCACGCTCGACAGCCTCGGGAATGTGCTGATAGTCCAGCCACCGATAACCATGACAGGCAATTTCCCAGTCTGCGCGCAGCATGGCTTCCACCGCCGGTTTGTTCCGCTCCAAAGCAACCGCGACGCCGAAAACGGTCAGGGGTAATTGGTAGGCTTGAAACAATCGATGCAGCCTCCAAAACCCGGCGCGACTACCGTATTCATACAGAGACTCCATCGATAGATGTCTGCCTTCGATTGCTGGCGCGCCAATAATTTCGGACAAAAACGTTTCGGCATGGGCATCGCCCTCTAACACGCTACGTTCTGCTCCCTCTTCGTAATTGAGTACAAACTGGACGGCGATTTTGGCTTGATGGGGCCAGGCTGCATGCGGCGGCTGTGCACCATACCCGGTAAAGTCACGCATAGGATTTCCTGTCAGCGCTGAATGTGTGAGGCATCTTATTCAATAGATTGTAGCTATGGATTGGCTCCGAGACTACAATAGTTATTCGCAATCGGCTTCCAACGGAGAGATCGGAACTATGCACAAGGTTGCAACAATCTGCCTTCTTTTAGGGCTGTTGCTGGGCCCACCGACGGTGATGGCCGACAATGGGTTCTCTGTTTGGTTTGAGAACTTCAAAAAATCTGCGACGGACGCAGAGTTGCACGCATTTCTGTACGCCATGCCCAAAGGCGGAGACCTTCACCAGCATTTGTCAGGCTCGGTCTTTGTCGAGTGGTGGTGGCAACTTGCGCTGAGTGAAACTGAACATGGGGATGTCTTCTACACTCGATTGAATATTGGCCACTGTCAACCGCTTGAAGACATCACGAGAGCGGGTGATACCAATTTAATGTTTCAGACCATCGCGGCCTATCGTTATCAACGGTTGTCTGCTTGCGAGCAAGCGAAGTTTCGACGCCTGGCTGACCTGACCCAGCAAGAGCAGGAAGCTTGGATGAACAGTATCCGCTTGGACAAGGCTCATGAAGGCAGGGACGAATTTTTTGAGAAGCATTGGCAGCGCCTAGGTGATCTGACCGCGAACCCGTGGATACGTGCCGAGGCGTTAGCCCTGAATATCAAGGCCTTCGCTGATGAAGGCCTAGTTTATTTGGAACCGCAGCTCACTTTGCTCGGTTATCGGGATACGAAGGGAGAGGCCATCCCGCCTTCCGTGGTAGCGGACGTCATTACTCGTCGGCTAGCCCAACCCGATTTGAGAGAGGTTGGTATGACCCTGCGGTTTCAGCAAGCAATATTGCGATTCGTACCATCGGCCGAAACTGATCTTGCTCAAGCCTTCGCCATAGTGGCCAGTCAACCGTTGTGGGTCGGGGTGAACCTAGTGGGCAGAGAGGACGACGATCGTGGATATCCCTTACGTTTCTTGGAGACCCTGCGGCAACTGAGGCAAACCCATGCGGATGTCCGGTTGTCGATTCACGCGGGTGAGGTTGATGAGCCGAATTTTCATATCAGAGATACATTATTGCTGGGTGCGGAACGAATTGGGCATGGCCTCAATCTGATGTCTGACCCAACGACGCTGGTCCAGATGCGGCAGGGGCCCTATCTCATCGAAATCAACCTCATCAGTAATCTGCTTTTAGAGTACGTTGAAAACTACCGGCAGCATCCTTTTCCTGAATTTCTGAGAACCGGCATCCCTGTCGCGCTCTCGACCGATGATCGCGGGATGTGGGACTCGACAATGACCGATGAGTTTTTCGTGGCTGTTAGGCACTTTGATTTGAGTTGGTCTGAAATACAGCGATTGGTCCGTAATTCTCTGCAACACGCTTTCCTGCCCGATAAGGAAAAAGCGCAATTGCTGAATAACCTAGCGTTACGGAGTCAGACCTTCGAGGCTCGTTTTATGGACGTAGGCGCCGAAGAGGCTCTCTCTCGGGTTAAAAGCCCCAAACGAGGCTTCGTTTGTCGTAAATACCAACTTTGTGCAGGAGATTAGTGCACTTTTTCAGGAAATCTGTAACAATATTTAAGGTAGAGCTTTGCGATCAAAATGGGGTTGTAAAACGGAGCGTACAGCAGGAAATGCGGTTTGAGCAGTGACTGGATCGCACCGTTATAGTGCATAGTTATGCGTCTGTTGAGTTCGAAGTCCCAAAATTCAAGGTTCAAGTTCATTGGATATTTGGTGCGCTTTTTGCATTGAACAAAAGCGAGAGCGCGCGGCAGCTCGAAAAGCGCAGCAATCGGCGGTAAGAGAGCAGGAAGCAGTAGTAAGAGAGCAGTAGCGGCATCAAAAAAAGCCATATGGCAGCGGTACTTTTTAATTCATAAAACACAATGGGAGTCCTTATGGGATCGGTAGATAAGAAGCTAAGAGGTCTAACCCTACTGGCTGCTGGCTTGTTGGTGATGCATCCAGCAATGGGCGAGTCAGATATGGAAGAGATCGTGGTAAAAGGTGACTTGGGTAGCTTACCTGGGGAAAGAGTGGATTCGGTTTTTGGTCTCGAAAAGTCCATCCTTGAAACACCCCGATCCGCTTCAACAGTGAGCGAGGAGATGATGGACCGATTCAATATGCAGGATATTGATGAATTGGTCGCGCTAGCGCCTGGAACCTTTACTCAATCTTTCTTCGGCGTGGCGGGTTCGTTGGATGTTCGTGGTACCGCGGGCGAAACATACTTTCGGGGGGTTCGACGACTGGATAACCCAGGCAACTACCCGACCCCCATTGGGGCGTCTGACCGGGTCGATATTGTGAGAGGGCCGGCTTCGCCGATTTATGGACCCTCAAAAATTGGTGGCTATCTTAATTTCAACCCGAAGTCTGCGAGAATCGAAGAAACGGGAAGTTACATCGAAGAGCGTACTGGGGAGCTTTCCTACTCGGGAGGTAGCTGGGATCGAAGTGTACTGACCGCTGAAGTTGGCGGACCTGCGGAGTTTGGTGGTAAACCGCTAGGCTACTATCTCTATGGTGAGGTCGAGCACTCTGGAAGCTTCTACACCAACGCTCCGGGTGTTGACCAGTCCTTGATTCAAGCAAGCTTTGATATGGATATGAGCGACACGGTGCGACTGCAGTTTGGTGGCATGTGGCATGACTACAAGGGTTCGCAAAACGCGGGATGGAATCGGCTGACCCAGGATTTGATCGATAACGGGACTTATATCACAGGAACGCCGATTCCTCTGGATACGTCAGGCGATGGGTTTATCTCTCACGACGAATATTACGCGGGGAACATTAATCCTTTTGCCCTCTACGCGTTTTTCGGTCAAAAGGACATGGATCTCGATACCTTGAGCGCGGCTTCTTTTGGTTTTGACTACGAAAATTCCAACTTGCCGCTTCAAAATGTGGGTACGACGATATTGCCCATGTCATCGACTTTGATTGCTGCGGACGATACGTTAGAGAATCAGGTTACCACCTTGTATTTCGATATTGATGTGGATCTGGGTAACGAGTGGACATTGACGAATAAGCTGTTTTACGAGACGTATGAAAATCTCAACGAAAACGCTTATGGGTTTTCGCAATTCCACGATACGTGGGTTGTTGAGGATCAATTGATTTTGGCGCGGGTGTTTGAGGGTGACTCGATGACCACCAGTATCCAAATCTCTCCGTCGATACGCAAAACCACCTTCAAGCATGGCGATGATTACTTCAATGAGTACTTTTCTCGTAGAGATTTGACTGGACCATCCACCGCCCTGGATCGTCGGGTGCTCTCGACTCGAATTGACGCTGAGTACAGTGAGTATTATGTAGGTGAGTACACCGACCTAGGCTTTGGTGTGATGCTGGATTTCTCGCATCAGTCGGGACTGTCGCTGTTGTTGGGCGCGCGTTATGACACGATTGATATGGAAGTGGAAACGCCTGCAGGTAAGACCCAGTCTGATGCCGCCTTTACCTCATCCGAAGGGGGTATTGATGTGCCAGTCAATAGTGCATCGGATGATCCCAATGGTGTCTCATGGTCGGCAAGCTTGAGTTGGTCAACACCTGTTGGGCTGGTGCCTTACGTTACGGCCTCTGAGCAAAGCACAGTAATCGCCGGGCAGGGGTCTGAGCTGCAAGTGGGTAACGTGTTCACCAATGCTGCTTTCGACAGCTCAGAACTGTTGGAGTACGGCGTCAAGGGTAGCCTATTAGACAACCGTTTGTACTTCGCACTTTCGACTTACGAGATGGAGCGGGTTGATTTTAACGCCCAGTCCATCACGGTAAACCAAGCGGTCAAGACCGAAGGCACCGAGTTCGAATTGCGTTGGGTTGTGAATGATCAATTCTTAATGACGTTTGGCTACAGCAATGTCGAAGCGCTGATGTTGGCAACGCTGGCGGCGGGTAGTGAGTTCTCATTCTTGGGTGCAGAAGACCTACCCTTGATTGATCCAGCGCTGTTGTGGGGTGGTCAAGTTGGCGGCTTAATTCCGGTAGAGCCCAGTAAAGGTGTTCGAGCGGGTATGCCTGAAAATATTATGTCAGTGACCGGCACCTACGACTTTGGTAACGGCATGGCAGTGAGCGGTAGCGTTGTCGATGTTGATTCGGTCGCCTCCGGGCAATCGTTTGCCGTCACATTACCGGCGTACACGCTAGTGAATTTGAGTATCAGTTACGAAGCGGATGACTGGTCTTTGATTGTTGCAGCCAAGAACGTGACCGACGAGCGTTACTTCCGGGCTAACTTCCCAGATCTGTTTGGCACCACAGTTGTGTTGCCAGAGCTTCCACGTCATTATCAGGCAAAATTGTCCTACAAGTTCTAGTTTGAGTGGGATATAAAAAGGGGCGCAGAGCGCCCCTTTTTTTTGCCAGAAATTGGTCGAAATTTTTGTCCGTAATAGACACACGCGAGTAGAGGGTAGAGTAGCCTCTTGTTCTGAGTGCGGTAACGTGAATTTGTCTGATGCTTAAAGGAGCTCAATGATGACAGCGAATAGATTGAACCTGGGGATTCGCATTGCCGTCTTAATGGGGGTACTGATGCCGTGTATGTTGAGCGCTGCATCAGCGCTTCCAGTAAAAGTGGTTGTGGTGACGATGTTCGAAGTTGGCGCGGATGAAGGGGACCGCGCTGGTGAGTTTCAACTTTGGAAAACGCGGCGAAATTTGACTCAAACATTCCCTTTTCTGGGTTATCGCGATTTGCATTATGACCCTGAGTCTGAATTGTTGGTGCTGGTTACGGGTATAGGCACCGCAAGATCGGCTGCCGCAATTATGGCCTTAGGCATGGATCCAAGATTTGATTTGAAGAAAAGTTATTGGTTGGTGGCGGGTATCGCCGGCTTCGATCCTGAAGATGCATCCATTGGGTCGGCGGCTTGGGCTGAGTATTTAGTAGATGGTGATCTGTCCCATGAAATAGATGCTAGAGAAATCCCTGCTGATTGGCCGTTTGGATATTTTGCGCGTTACACGAAGCGTCCTTTCGATGTTGATAAGCCTGCGCCAACGGGTGAAATGTATCGTTTAGACAAAGGATTGGTGGATTGGGCATTTGAACTGACCAAGGATATGGTGCTTGCGGATGAGGATACCCATGCCAAGGCGCATAGGGCTCTATACACAAAGCATCCCAAGGCCCAATTACCGCCATTTGTATTGAAAGGTGACCATTTGGCTGCCTACACTTTCTGGCATGGCGCATTGCTGAACGATTGGGCAAATCAGTGGGTCGATTATTGGTCTGAAGGTCAGGGTGAGTTTGTGTCTTCGGCGATGGAAGACACGGGGACTTATCTGTCATTGAGCTGGCTAGATCGCATCGGACGGGTGGATGTATCGAGGTTACTGGTGCTGAGAACTGCCAGCAACTATACGATGCCTCCACCCGGTGTGAGCGCGGCGGACAATTTACTTGCGGAAAATAAAGGCTATTCTGGCCTTAGTCTGGCGGTTGAATCTGCCTATCAAGTCGGTTCTGCCGTGGTTGATGAGTTGATTGCCAATTGGGAGCAATACGAGCAGGCGCTGCCGAGGTCATCCAATGGGGTTGCGCAATGAAAGCTTTGATCGAGCGGTTACCCAAAGTAGAGCTGCACCTGCACATAGAGGGCACGTTAGAGCCCAGCTTGATGCTAGAGTTAGCTGAGCGTAATCAGATTCGACTGCCTTACCAAAATCTCAAAGAGGTCCAAGCGGCTTATCAGTTTACTGATCTCCAGAGTTTTTTAGATCTTTATTATCTCGGCGCTGGTGTACTCGTGACAGAGGACGATTTCTATACGCTCATGTTGTCTTACCTGAGACGCGCCGCAGCCGAAAATATTGTGCATTGCGAGGTGATGTTTGACCCTCAGACCCATCTCCTTCGGGGTATTGGTTTCGAAATATTTATGCCTGGATTTGTCAAAGCCATCGCGGAAGCGGAACGTCTATTCGGTCTAACGACCTATCTTATTCTGTGTTTCTTGAGGGATATGTCTGAAGATTCAGCACTAGAGGCTCTAAGGCTGGCGCAACCTTTTCAGCGCCATATTAAAGCCATCGGGTTGGACAGCGCTGAAATTGGTCACCCTCCCAGCAAGTTTAAAAACGCCTTTGCCCAGGGGACCCAGTCAGGTTATCGCTGTGTTGCCCATGCGGGTGAGGAAGGTGGTCCTGAAATGATCAAAGAAGCGCTGGAACAGCTCAAAGTAGAGCGGATCGATCATGGCGTCCAGTGTATTCAGGACGACGAGCTACGACGAGACTTGGCAAGGCGAAAAATACCGTTAACAGTTTGCCCGTTATCCAACGTCAAGCTTCGAGTTTTTCCTGATATGGAGAGCCACCCTCTGTTGATGCTTTTGAAGGAAGGACTGAATGTTACCGTCAATTCAGACGATCCCGCTTACTTCGGCGGCTACTTGACGGAAAACTTTCTGGCGGCTTATGAAGCCTTAAGCTTCGACGAGCAGCAGCTACGACAGTTATTAGACAACGCGATTCGGAGCAGCTTTTTGCCACCTGACCATAAAGAGCGGTTGGTGGATCAAGTCTGGTAAACACCATGGGCCTTTAGGCCGTGAATCCCGCCATTGGGATAATACATAAAAAGCAGGTGTTTCACGGGTGGGCTGTTATCAAACTGTTCAAATTCGTGGTAATGATCAGGCCGCAGCGGCGCAAATGGGAGCAAAGGCACCCACGTCTCCGGCGCCGGATTATGCAGACTGATGGTCATCGGTTGCGATGCTTTGCCGTTAGTCCGATAGCGTTGATGGTTCATGTAGTCCTGAAAATCCTCGGGCATCTCGAGCGAATTATCGTCCAATCTGACCGCCCAACGGGGTTTTACGGCCATACCATGGTCAAGATCCTCTGATTCGACCAAGCCGAATAAATGGCAGGACAAAGGAGCATTCAGACGATGCAAGTAAGTATCGACTACAAAACGTTGCAGACGTACAGCGGCCTTGAACGTGAATACCGCTTGCTCACCAAAGCCTGTTCTGGCGGACTCCCAGCCTTTCATATGGCTTTCGATTCTGCGACCCAACACAGCGTCTTTTGGATGACCATAATGTGCGTTCGAAACGAATGAAATAGTCGCTTCTTCGAGTAGATTGCGTTCCCGAGGCTTGGATTGTGCCTGACCAAACAGTTGGACCCGGGCGATGCCACCTTCTTGGTGGCACAAAACGAGACATCGAGATGCAAAAGTCGGTGTTATCGCGAAACTGTGTTGCTGGTTGGGTGCGAGCGAAGTTCTGGGTACGACTTCCGTACTTTGAGCCCCATCTTCAAGAAAAATGCTGATTTCAGGGACTTGATTTCCAGTGAACCAAGTGGTGTCAACATCGATTTTGCTGACCTCACTTCTTGAATGAAGACCCAGCGTGAAGTGGTGGTGAGCTTCAGGGTCGAATCGAAAGGAATGCTCGGCGATTTGAATCTGTGTGCCGATATGGCGTCGCGTTTCAAACCCCCAATACTGGGCCCCCATGTGGGTGAAGCGTCCCGCTCTGTCTTCAGGCAAATCGGGTTGAGCCACTTCGTGAGGATTGGTGAAGGCAGAATCGCTGTACCCAATTAAAAATGTGTTAAGTCGGGTTAATGGCATAAGGTAATAGGGTCCACCAGTTGGGCTTCGTCACAGTTTGCTGGCTCGCCCACCACATCAATGACAAGAAAATCAGCCTGTTGTTGGTGAGCCATATGGAAGTGATGCCAAGTGCCCGGATGATAATTGATGCCCTGTCCAGGGGAGGACATGAAGGCTCTGATCTCGCTTTCTACAAGCTCCCCAGGAGGTGCAACAACGATAATGAAGGGTGTGTTTCCCAGAGGGATAAAGCTTTGACTGCTGTGAGGGTGCCGCTCTAGTGCCGTAATTGGAACCGGGAGTTGCCAGCCTTCACTGCGAAAAATGCTGAGTGCAGGCACAAACCCAGGCTGGGTCAGGGCAAGCTCGGTTGGCTGATTAAAGCGCTGGGTATGACCGCGATTAATGAGTTCAACAGATTGACTGGTCTCAACACTAATCACGTCGCCAAAAGGCTGAAAAGCCGGCGCCGTCAAGGGGGTTAATTGCAGCATCTTAGTCGTCATGGGACTTAGGGCTCTTTGGTCATGAATCGATCCGATGGTAGCACAATCCCCAAAGCACCAGGGCTCGGCCAAAGAAACCCGCAGGATCTTTGCTCGTACCCAAGGGGTGACAACACCCTTGGCTAGATACCTAAATCCAGCAAATTATAGTCTTGAATGTTGTCTCGCACGTTTTCAGACCACCGAAAATTATGAGATGCCAGAGGCTGATAAGAAAAAGCCTGCTCCTCGGGTCTGTGCTGGGCTCTCGCTGATATCGCGTAGCCAATCATCTCGGACCGCTTCAATATTCTTGCCGAGTCATAGGCGACTGATTGACTGTGGATACCATTGCCTTGCGCACCAAGCACAGATTCGCGCCGATGGAATCCAAAGTTCAGCGTGACTCGCAATTTATCAGAAGTATTCGCAAAGCTGCCATGAACGGCTTGACGGTTACAGATGGCGACATCGCCCGGTTGACAGATTAAAGGCACCGCCGCCTCGAGTCGGTCCGAACCGGATTCTTCAACCAGCGCTGGGATATCCGCTCGTGCTCTGTGCGACCCTGGCAAAACCCAAAGACCGTTATCGGCATCCGATCCGTAGAGCTGGGCCATAAAATTAAAACCGTGGGTGTCTTGATCGAAGTCGGGTCGATCCCATTGTGTCGTTCCATCTTGGTGCCATGCAACAGAACCGCCTAAACGCGGTTGTTTGATCCAGACGGCTTCATTAAACGGTGCGAAATCATCGCCATTGATGGCCGCTGCAACCGCCAGTAGCTGAGGGTGTCCATAAAGCCGCAGACAGGCATCCGAAAATTGCAGTGAACCCAGCACGATTTGCAAGACGTGGGCTGGGGCATCTTTCGGGGCGGCAGGTTCATGCATTTTAACGGGGTGTCGACCGTCGTTTCTTAGGGTGCCGCCTACCGGGTCACTCAGAGGCGCCACCCAACCGAAATTTTTTCCCTTGAGGTGTTGTCCTAAGGCTGGCGCGCCAGAGGTATCGGTGTCTGCTTTAGGGCTGCTGGGGGCTCGAGTCTGCAGTCTATGGACATCCGCTTCTAGCTCCTTGAGCTCCTGTTGATCGAGGACATTTTCGAAAACATAGAATCCGTGGGTCCGATAGGACTCAAGAAACTCGAGGTCTAGTTGACCGTCTGGGTCAAAGCGCAGAGGCCCTCGGTTACCCAAGGACTTTGCTCGGAGAGTCCCTGCAGCACGATAGGCCTGCATCAAGCTTTCGTTGGTCGTTTCAAGGCGGTCTGACATAAAAAAGTACCGTGC
>Ga0315331_10004376_pt1 | contig 10656 bp, 8 predicted proteins | sample M160m34915metaG_FD_203456 | JGI IMG/M metagenome (GOLD analysis project Ga0315331, IMG submission 203456) | Ammonia-oxidizing marine archaeal communities from Monterey Bay, California, United States - M1 60m 34915 | ecosystem: Environmental > Aquatic > Marine > Intertidal zone | place: USA... | reverse complement strand
TTGCCAGTTCCAGACAACTGCTCGAAATATCATTGGCCGTGACATTGAAGTTTTCAGCGAGGGTGCGCGTAGTAGGGTCTCCCGGGCCGCAACCCAGTTCTAGCAGGTCAGCACCGGATTTGAGCTGATCGATAATCAGCTGCGTGTATTTGTCTCTGTCCGGGCGCGCATGACTGAGCGTCCACTGACCGTAATCCGAGGCCATCTGGTTGTAGCCTTCTTCAACGATCTTAGCCGGATCGGTTTTGTGCTGTTTTAGCAGCTTTCCGGCAATTATTTTTGAGCGGTAGCTCTTAATAAAAGAGCCCAGCAATAAGGGTTTTCTCAGGACTTTGCCCAGATCTGATAAAAATGTTGGCACGGTATATAGAGTATCCGAAGTATAGACAGGGGGAAGTCTAGCATAGCGTTGCCTGTCTCAAGGTGATCGGCCTCACGCTTATGGTGAATCTGCGGTTGACCCATGCTTTTGTCACGCGAGCATGCCGCCCGCGCTATTGCACTTGTTAAACCTCGCGGCTAATAATGCCATACTCGGGCATTGTTTCTGCCCACGTTTACTGTCGAGGAATTGGTATGACCGAACGCTGCATCAGTGCTGTTATCCCGGTGCGAAATCAGCCCGACACACTCGACATATTGCTGGGTTCGCTGATTCGTCAGGTGCTCCCTGAAGGCTGGGTTCATGAAGTGATTTGTGTCGATAATGCATCAACCGATCACACCCCTGAGGTTATCGCCTCACATACGGGCGTTATTGGTATGCGGGAAGAGCGTCTCGGTCCGTCAATCGCCCGTAACACAGGCGTTGCGGCCAGCAAGGGCGAGCTTATTTTTTTTATCGACTCTGATGCAAACGTCACAAGCGATGATTTTCTTGCCAAGCTGATTGCATTGGCAGAAGGTTTTGGCGACTTTGCCTTTTTTGGTGGGCCGATAATTTTGCCGCCGGAGCAGATATCTAACCCGGTAGCATTTGCGGATCACATGGCTTGTTGGTCGGCATGGAGCGCTATGCGCCCTGAGGGCGCCTCAGACTTTCAGCCCACCGCCTGCGTTATGCAGCGCAAGTGGTTTGATAAGGTCGGCGGCTATCGCACCGATATTCGTGTGCTTGAAGATTGGGATGTGCAGATGCGGGTAAGTGAATGCCGATTGGCTGAGAGCGGGGAAAAACTGCCGGCCTATTTTGTACGCAGTATCCCAGTTACTCATAGTGCCCGTAGTTCACTAAGCCGGACAATTAAACACAGTTGGTATTGGGGCTTGCCGAGTCGTGAGGCCTGGTTAAGGCCGGGGCCTGATCAGTTTATTTATCTCGAAACCCCGGTGTTGCGTTGGGCTTATTTGCCGTATCTTTTTTGGGCGAGGTTAAATGCACCGTTGCGTTGCGGGTGGCGCGTGTCCCGCAAGCGGGCATTGTTAAGCCTGCCGTTTCTTACGGTCACGGTTTTGGTTTGGACGATTGCGGTTATTGTTGGTAAGGGGCAGCCAAAGGGCGATCGTTATGCGCCGGTATAGGCGGAATGAATCCTCGGTTCTAAATAAAGAGCTACGCACTAAAACAAAAAGGCAACCTCATGGTTGCCTTTTTGTTTTAGTGCGATTGCGGATAGAGCCATTCCCCTGCGGTTGTCACCACGAATCGCTTAGACCTGATCACGAACTTTTGTGACTCTCCCCAAGCCCTTTAATAAGGGTTAGCTTAGCAAGTTATCTGTACGTGACACAAATTAAAATATCTTACTAAAATCACGCTATTGCAAACAGTCGCTGTAATTTATCTCTATGCACACAGTATGCAGCAGTTTCAAGACTTTTCTGGCGCCACTGTTGTATACGATACAGCGTATACCGCGCAGTTTGACGTTTGGCCGTGGCATAAAAACTTCTGATTCAGGAGCCGCTAGCAGCGATCTAGATCTGAGCGAAACTCACGAAATCAGCATGCATTAATGCTTGTTTTAGCCATGTTTGGCTGAGTTGGCTTGAGAGTCAATCGGTAGAAAAACAAAAAGCCCCCCGGTAAGGGGGGCTTTTTATTTTTGGCGCGCCTGGCACGATTCGAACGTGCGACCCTCGGTTTCGTAGACCGATACTCTATCCAGCTGAGCTACAGGCGCATATTTCTGTGTTCCGCAGAGGCTTGGCATCTGTGGGGTGCGCATTTTAGCCAAACCCACGGCAGATTCCTACGTCTTTCCGCAATTTCTTCTGTTTTCTGGTGAATGAGCGCTGTGATTGTTCGGGGCCATAGCTTTTGAGACTGTATTTTGCAGTCATTCAGGCATTATCTTGTTCGACATGAACATTAAGCAGGGCCCCGTCCATGCTGGTGTAGCTGATCTGAATGGGTTGGCAGCAGACCTGACAGTCTTCGATATAGCTTTGTGACTCCACCGACAGATCGAGATCAATACCGATAGGCTCTCCGCAGTAGGGACAATGAATGGTCTCATGTAACAGCAGATGCCTCAAAACGCGTCCTTGCGTTTGCGGATCTCAGCAAAGACTTCTGCATTGCTGGCATCGATCATGTTCAGGCTATTGCGAATCTCTTCGCTGTTCGGGCGCAAGAATGGGTTGGTCAGTTTCTCTATCTTCAAGCTGGTGGGCACGGTAGGTAGATTGCTGGCCCGAAGCTCAGCCACGCGGCTCGCACGGCTAATGAGTTCGATATTGCTCGGCTCAATAGTGAGTGCAAAGTCTGCGTTGGCTGCAGTGTACTCGTGAGCACAATGCATAAGCGTGTGATCGGGCCATGCCATAATTTTTTTCAGTGATGCCCACATTTGCAGTGGTGTGCCTTCAAACAGTCTGCCGCAACCCATCGAAAACAGAGTGTCGCCGACGAAGGCAAGATTGTGCGTGCGAAAGCGATACACAATATGTCCGGTGGTATGCCCCGGCGTGTTCAGCACCTCGACTTCGTGAGTGCCGAAGCGAAACCCAGTGACTTCGTCTACGCCGATATCGAGGCCGGGAATACGGTCGGTATCGTGCGCAGGTCCGACTATCGTGCAGCCGGTTTTTTCTTTGAGTTCAAGATTACCGCCTACATGGTCCTCATGATGATGCGTATTTAAGATATGTGTCAGCGTCCAGCCCGTCTCTGCCAGCGCCCGTTGGGTGTCCGCAACGCTTGGCGTATCAATACAGGCAGTAAGTTGGCTGGCTTTACAGTGGACCAGGTAGCCGTAGTTATCTTGCAAGCAGGGGAACTGATGCACCTTAATGCTTGGGTTTAATTTGCGTTTGGCGGGTTCTGACCACGGGTGCTTCTCGGGGTCTCTTTGCATGGCCTTTACGCCTTTATTGACCATGATTTATTTTTCCAGCAGCCGTGGCATAAGTTCAACCAAATTGCAGGGTTTGGTGCGGTAGTCGAGCTGACTGGCGATAAGTTTATCCCAGCCATCCAGGCAGGCCCCGGTAGAGCCCGGCAGGCAAAATATATAGGTGCCATTTGCCACGCCAGCGAGGCAGCGGGATTGCAGTGTCGATGTGCCGATGCTTTCGTAAGATAACACCCTGAACATTTCGCCAAAGCCATCTATTTTTTTGTCGAGCAGAGGTTCGATTGCTTCGGGAGTGCCGTCGCGGCCAGTAATGCCTGTGCCGCCTGTTGTGATGATAGCCTGCACATCATCATCAGCAATCCACCCCGATACCCGTGCGCGCAACTTGTAAACATCATCCGGCTCGATACTCTTTTCGACGCTGTTATGGCCTGCCGCGGTCAGCTTTTCCACCAGCAGTTTGCCCGACTTATCCGTGGCTTCGGTGCGGCTGTCAGAGACGGTAAGTACCGCTATATTCAATGCAATAAAGTTTCGTTGGGTGTTGTTATCGTGACTCATACTGGTAACTCACTGATGAACTGGTTATCTGGTTATAGCCGGCAAGCATAGCAAAGTCTTTTCGTGATGCATGAAAGAACATGCTTACCAGCGGAACAGTCTGGCCACATAGCCTGCAGGAAAGTCGTTGGTTTCACGCGGTAATTCAATAAAACCGACGGTACCGCTTAAGGCGCAAAAATCACCGGAGGTGTTGGTTAAGCGCGGCGTAGCTAGGGTGCGTCCATCAGCCGCATACCCCAGTGTGACCGGCACAAACCAGCTGAGTTCAGCATCGAAGTTGAGTGGCTGTGCCAGCGCCACCTGCTCATGAGTGCTGTTTGAGCTCGCCTGCAAGCTTTGCTGGATTGCAGGAAGCACATAGCGGGTAAGGCATACCAGAGCGGAGACCGGGTTTCCGGGCAGGGCAAACACCGGCTGGTTATCTGTGGACATGCCGAACCACATAGGCAGGCCAGGGCGTTGGGTGATTTTATGAAATATTACGCGGATGCCCAATTCTGCCAACACTTGGGGGAGATAGTCGTACTTGCCCATCGAGACGCCACCACTTAATACCAATATGTCGTTAGTTGCCAGCAGTTGGCGAAGCCCGTTGCGCAGTTGCTCAGGATCATCTTTGTACGAGTATCGGCTCACATCATTGGCGCCCGCCTGCTGCAATGCTGCAGCAATAGCGCGATCATTGCTTGATCGAATTTGCGAGTCGCTAATAGGTAAGCCCACATCAACAAGTTCATCGCCGGTGGAAATCACCGCCACTTTTGGTGTGACTGAGACCTGCACGCTTGCCTTGCCGGCGGCTGCAAGTACAGCCATTTCAGGCGGACCAATTCGGATGCCAGCAGACAGCAGAGGGTCGCCTTGATGATGATCAGAGCCACGCCGATGGACAAATTGACCAGGCTTGAAAGCATAGCCAGGCTCGATTTCCGCAATGCCATTTGTTACTTCTATCCGCTCTATTGGAATCACTGTGTTGGCGCCGCTGGGCATAACAGCGCCGGTCATCACTTCGATGCAGCAGTCGGGCGGTAAGGTGGCAGCAGCCTGGCCGGCAGCCTGTATGCCGGCAACACTAAAGCGTGTGGTTTCATCTGTCTGAGCTTCGCTGGCTGCTATTGCGATGCCATCCATGGTTGCACGATGGAATGGTGGCTGATCGCGTTCGGCAGAAATGGCTTCACGGAGAATATGCTGATTGGCTTCCGCCAGGCTGACCGCAGCAGTCGGAGCTGCAGGCAGGTTTTTGGCAATAAGCTGTTCTGCTTCAGTGACGCTGATACGGAAGTTGTCAGTTTCGGTTGGTCTGGTTGTTGGTACTTTAGTCATGTGGATAATCGGCAACCTTCAGTACAATTTTGCCTTGGGCTTCATTGGCTTCGAGAATGCGGTGAGATTCTGCTGCCTCATCAAGTGAGAGCGCTTTCTGAATCGTGGGTTGCAATTTCCCTGCGGCGAACAGTGGCCAAACATATTCTTCGAGATCAGCGGCTATAAGCTGTTTTACCGCTGGCGGCCTGGCTCGTAAGGTTGAGCCGGTAACGGTGAGACGTTTCATTAATACCTGCGCGAGATTTAACTCTGCCTTAGCTCCGCCGAGTACGGCGACGACAACCAAACGGCCGTCGGCTCGCAACAGTTTAGTGTTCTGCGCAAGATATTTCCCGCCAACAATATCCAGTATTACATCAACGCCATGGTCATTAGTCACGCTCTTAACACAGCTGACAAAATCATCGTTATGGTAATTGAACGCCTTGGTCGCACCGAGGGTTTCGCAGAACTCAATTTTTTCATCGCTGCCTGCCGTTGCAAATACTGTGGCGCCGAAGGCCTTGCCGAGTTGAATAGCGGTTGAGCCAATGCCGCTGGCGCCGCCATGAACCAGCAGATTTTCGCCCGAGCGCAGTTGTCCGCGCTGAAATACATTGCTCCAAACCGTGAAGTAGGTTTCTGGAAGGCTTGCGGCATCGGTCAGGCTGATGCCCTTGGGTATTGGCAGGCACTGCACTTCGGGCGCGACACAGTACTCGGCATAGCCACCGCCGGTGAGTAGTGCACAGACTTGATCGCCAGATTTAAATCGTGCGCAGTTGCTGCCAGCGGCAATAATTTCGCCCGATACTTCTAGGCCGGGGATTTCAGATGCGCCGGCAGGTGGCGGGTAAAGGCCTTGACGCTGAAGGCAATCGGGCCTGTTGACTCCGGCAGCAGCGACCTTGATCAATACCTCGTTATTGGAGGGTGAGGGCAGCGGTAATGACACGGTTTGCAGCACGTCAGGACCGCCGGGTGCACTAATGGTAACGGCGGTCATGGTATCTGGGATGTTTTTATTCATGCCTGTTGTCTGTTGGCCTTTCTGGCTGCTGAGGGGAGGGGTTGCTGACTGCCAACCGGCCCGATGACTTATATTAAAGGGGAAAGGAGTATAAACCAGTAAGCTACCCTGTCATTATTGCAGCATCAGGCAGCTTTATGCTTCCGCGAGCCCGCAGGGTCGTTCAGGCAATAGCTCGTCAAGCGAGTGCCGCGTCACACCTAACAAGTCAGACGATACAACCATGGAAGAGAAAGTCATCGAATTTCGGGACAGTTCCCAGGCCGCAGGCATTAACGATCAGTTTGGGCGCGCGCTGCGCGACTTGCGTATTTCAGTCATGGATCGCTGCAACTTCCGTTGCCCATATTGCATGCCGGAAGACAAATACCACAAAGATTTTCAGTTTATGGGCTCGGATGAACGCCTGTCATTTGATGAAATTACCCGTTTAGCGCGTTTGTTTGCCGGAATCGGCGTGCATAAGCTGCGCATCACGGGCGGCGAACCATTGCTGCGTGCGGGCTTGCCCGACCTTATTGGAGATCTTGGCGCTATTGAAGGTATCGATGATGTCGCGCTTACCACCAATGGCATTTTGCTGCCGCAACATGCTGCCGCATTGAAGGCGGCCGGTCTTGACCGTGTAACAGTGAGTCTTGATTCGCTGGATGAGAAAACATTTTTGACCATGAGCGGTGGCCGCGGCAGCAAAGACAAGGTATTGCGTGGAATAAGCGAGGCAGCAGAAGCGGGCCTTACACCCATTAAGATTAATGCAGTTATTAAACGTGAGATGAATGAGTCTGCGGTATTTGAGCTTATTGAACACTTTCGTAGCACTGGTGTCATCGTGCGCTTTATTGAGTACATGGATGTGGGCACAATTAACCACTGGCAACGTTCTGACACAGTGCCGGCCGCTGAATTGCTGCAGAGAATTTCTGCGCGATGGGCGATAACACCTGCGCAGCGCAACTACCACGGTGAGGTAGCCAGTCGCTATATATTTGATGATGGTGCCGGAGAAATTGGTTTTATTACATCAGTATCTGAGCCTTTCTGTGGCTCTTGCACCCGTGCGCGTTTGTCATCGGACGGTAAGCTCTATACCTGTTTATTTGCATCCAGTGGTCTTGATTTGCGCGATCCATTGCGAGCAGGCGCCAGCGATGCCGAATTACTGGACCTGCTGACCCGTGCCTGGCGCAGTCGCACTGATCGCTACAGCGAAGAGCGTGCGGAAGGCAAAGACCGCAGCGAAAAAGTTGAGATGTATTATATCGGCGGATGAAGTTCGCACTATAGTTGGTCAACCGTCGTAATTGATTGCCGGAGTTGAGATGCAGGGCTTGATGATGGATGCGCAATTGCTTATTACTGGCATTTTGCGGTTTGCAGAAAAAAATTCACCCACCGCGGAAATTGTTTCTGTTACGCATGACCATGCGTTGTTCCGTTACACCTATAGCGAAGCGTTTGCCCGTTCCAGAAAGCTGGCAAATGCACTGGCGGCATTAGGCCTTGATGCGACTGCTAGCGATAGAGTGGGCACATTAGCCTGGAATGATCACCGACATTTCGAGTTGTACTATGGGGTGTCGTGCTCAGGTTTGGTGGTTCACACCATTAATCCACGATTATTTTCTGAGCAGATTGAATACATTATTAATCATGCTGAAGATCGGGTACTGTTTGTTGACCCGGTGTTCTTGCCGATTCTGGAAGGCTTCCGTGATAAATTAATCACGGTCGAACATATCGTGGTGCTATCTGACCGTGAGCATATGCCGGAGAGTAAGCTCGAGGATTTGCTCTGCTATGAGGATTTGCTGGCCGCACAGTCGGACAGTTTTTTGTGGCCCTCGCTTGACGAAAATCAGGCCTGTTCGCTGTGCTACACATCGGGTACTACCGGCAATCCCAAGGGCGTGCTGTACAGCCATCGCTCAACTATTCTGCACGCTTACGCAACGGCGCTTCCGGATGCGCTGAACCTGGCTGCGGCAGACTGTGTTATGCCGTTGGTGCCGATGTTTCATGTGAATGCCTGGGGCATACCCTATTCAGTGCCCATGACCGGCGGAAAGTTGGTTTTAGTCGGGCAGGGGCTGGGAGATGGCGAAGCTTTATTCCATTTGATCGAAACAGAGGGAGTGACGGCGTCATTGGGCGTGCCGACAATCTTTTTGGCGTTGCTGAACTGGTTGCAGCTCAATGATAAGAACCTTACCCGCTTGCAACGAATTGTTGTTGGTGGTGCCGCCTGCCCGGAGAAAGTGATCTCCGTTATGGCCGACGTTCATGGGGTTAGCGTTCTGCATGGCTGGGGCATGACCGAGATGAGTCCGATGGGTGTGATCAATACACTTAAACCCGGAATGGATGAGTTGCCAGCCTCCGAGGTGATGCGCCTGCGGCTGCGCCAGGGGCGTGGACTCTTTGGCGTGGAAATAAAAATTACCGATGACGATGATAAGGAATTGCCATGGGATGGCCTTAGCTATGGCGCATTAAAGGCGCGTGGCCCATGGGTTTGTATGGACTACTACCGGAGTGATCCCGATGCATCGCCAACGCTGGACACCGATGGCTGGTTCAATACGGGGGATATAGCCACTATTGATGCCAATGGCTTCATGCTGATAACCGACCGGAGCAAGGATGTTATTAAATCCGGTGGGGAGTGGATCAGTTCAATAGAATTGGAGAACACCGCGGTTAATCATCCTGCTGTGCTCGAAGCGGCAGTGATTGGTGTATCACACCCTACGTGGAGTGAGCGGCCGCTATTGCTGGTCATCAAAAAAGCGGATGCCGAGCTTAGTAAGCAGGATATGCTCGCCTGGTTTGAGGGGAAGGTGGCATCGTGGTGGGTGCCCGACGCAGTAGAGTTTGTTGCCGAGCTGCCGCACACTGCCACTGGCAAATTGCAAAAGCGAACATTGCGCGAGTTGTATGTCGATTACGCGTTGCCGGAAGTGCCTGAATGAGTTATCTATGAGCAATCATTCACAGTCAAAGCTCTTGAAACAATTGCGCACGGAGTTGGGCAGCGGCGCAGTGCTTAGCGGCGCCGATGTGTCAGCACGGCAGGTTGGTATCTGGGACGATCGTCCGGTGCAGGCATTGGCAATTGTCCGGCCTGCAAGCACCGAACAATTATCGGGCGTACTGCGGCTTTGTCATGCCATTGGGCAACCCGTGGTGACTCATGGCGGTCGCACAGGTTTGGTTGAGGGCTGTGTGTCGGGCCCGGGTGACCTTGTGGTTTCCTTGGAATGTATGGCCGGCATTGAGTCTGTTGATGAGATAAATCGTTGCATGACGGTGCAGGCCGGCGTGCCGCTGGAGTTGGCGCAGCGCGCTGCCAATGACGCAGATCTTATGTTGCCGCTGGATTTAGGCGCGCGGGGCAGTTGCACTATTGGCGGCAATATTGCCACCAACGCCGGCGGTAACCGGGTGCTTCGCTATGGCATGACCCGTGACATGGTTCTCGGCTTAGAAGCAGTGCTGGCTGATGGTACGGTGATTAGCTCCATGAATAAGATGCTTAAGAACAACGCCGGCTATGATCTGAAGCAGTTGTTTATTGGCACAGAAGGAACCTTGGGTATTGTGACGCGCGCTGTATTGCGGTTGCGTCCCTCATGCCGCTCCGAATCTACTGCTTTTATTGCGTGTGAGAGTTTTACGCAGGTGCAGTCTTTGTTGCCGTTTCTGGATCGCGAGTTAGGCGGTCGCTTATCCGCCTTTGAATGCCTGTGGCGGAGCTTTTACCAGACTGCCGCAGCGGGCCTGAATGCGCCGCTCGCCGACGGCAGCTCTCACTATGTTTTGGTGGAGGCACTAGGGCCCGATCCGGCGGTTGACGAGGAGCAGTTTCTTGCGGTGCTGAGTGCTGCTGCCGAGCAGGGTTTATTGGCCGATGCCGTTGTGGCGAAATCCGGCAAAGAGCGTGATAGCTTCTGGGCGATTAGGGATAACGTTGAGGCGTGTCTGAATTTTGGCGAAAGCATTGTGTTTGATGTGAGCTTGCCATTGCAAGACATGTCGGCTTACGTTGATCAGGTGTTGCAAAAACTGGACAGCGCATTGCCGGAGCATCGCAGCTTTGTTTTTGGTCATGTTGGCGATGGCAATCTTCACTTCGTCGTATCACCCGGAGCAGAATACAGTCGTGCCATTGTTGAAAGCGCTATTTATCAGCCGCTGCAGGCTTTTGGTGGCTCTGTATCTGCCGAGCACGGTATTGGTCTTGAGAAGAAGTTTTGGTTGTGTCTGTCCCGCAGCGATGCAGAAATTCGCTTGATGCAGGCGTTGAAGCAGGCGCTTGACCCGGATGGCTTGCTCAACCCCGGTAAGGTGTTTGATATGAATGGCGGGCATGGCCTGCAATGAGCAATAGTTTGCAGCGGGTAAGTGTGCGGCGGATTCCGGGCGGCCTTGAGCAGCAGGACCACTTGGTTG
>Ga0315331_10004372_pt1 | contig 10660 bp, 9 predicted proteins | sample M160m34915metaG_FD_203456 | JGI IMG/M metagenome (GOLD analysis project Ga0315331, IMG submission 203456) | Ammonia-oxidizing marine archaeal communities from Monterey Bay, California, United States - M1 60m 34915 | ecosystem: Environmental > Aquatic > Marine > Intertidal zone | place: USA... | reverse complement strand
AGCCCAACTAGCTGGATCTAGAGGGTCCGGCATTGTTGGAACGATCGGAGCGGGGACCGATGGAAAAACGATACCTGAGACTTGGCGTCAATATCGATCATGTGGCGACCATCCGGAACGCCCGGGGCGGACGGCACCCGGATCCGGTTCGGGCTGCGCAGGCCGCTGCCGCTGCCGGTGCAGACGGCATCACGGCGCATCTGCGCGAAGACCGACGCCATATGACGGATGATGATGTCGCGCGACTTAGCGCCGGGATTGAGCTACCGCTCAATCTCGAAATGGCGGCGACGGACGAGATGCTTGATATCGCGCTGCGCCATGCTCCGCGCGCTGCCTGCATTGTGCCTGAAAAACGCCAGGAACGAACCACAGAAGGCGGGCTTGATGCCGCCGGCGGGCATAATCATCTCGCGCCTTTTGTGCGGCAGTTGAATGAAGGCGGCATGCGCGTGTCGTTGTTTATCGAGCCCGACATTCAGCAGATCGACGCTGCTAATTCTCTTGGCGCACCGGTGGTCGAGCTTCACACCGGGGCCTTTTGCGAGGCGGAAGGGGCGGCCGAGGATGCGCAGTTTGAACGTATTGAACAGGCGGCGGCCTACGCGGAAGCACTTGGGATCGAGTGCCATGCTGGCCATGGGCTGACATTTGACACTGTCGCGCCGATTGCGGGTATCGCATCGCTTGTCGAACTGAATATCGGGCATTTTCTCATCGGCGAGGCCATATTCGGCGGGCTCGAAAGTTCCATCAAACGAATGCGTTCATTGATGGATACCGCCCGGTCCGCAGCGCATGGCGAGCGCAGTGCGTGACCGATTCTGATAAGGTCGGCGCATGATAATTGGCATTGGAAGTGACCTGATCGATATCCGGCGGGTTGAAAAGACGCTGGCTCGTTTCGGTGACCGCTTCACAAACCGTTGTTTTACCGAAATCGAACGGACCAAAAGCGATCGTCGTCTGCTGCGGGCCGCCAGTTATGCAAAGAGATACGCCGCCAAAGAAGCGTGTTCCAAGGCGCTGGGAACCGGGTTTCGCAAAGGGGTGTTCTGGCGCGACCTCGGGGTCATTAATCTTACGGGCGGGAAACCCACCATGAAACTGACCGGGGGCGCTCTGAAACGACTGGAAGACATGACCCCTGTGGGGATGGATGTTCAGATCGACCTCACCATCACCGACGAGCCGCCTATTGCCGAGGCGATGGTCATAATCTCGGCAGTTCCAAAGGCTACGACTTGACACCTTGCGGTACCCGCACTTAAACCCGGCTTCAGAAAATCGCGGGGCGTTCTACCATCCCGATGATTACCTTCACGCAATCCAAAGATAGATTTTAATGGCAGCAAAAAAATCGGGTGGACTCTGGGACACCGCCAAGACCCTGATCTATGCCGTCCTGATCGCTCTGTTCATCCGCACATTTGCGTTTGAGCCGTTCAATATTCCATCGGGATCCATGATCCCGTCGCTGCTGGTCGGAGATTACCTGTTCGTTTCCAAGTATTCCTATGGCTACAGCCGCCATTCGCTGCCGCTCAGCCTACCGCTGATTCCGGGCCGGGTGTTTAGCTCGGAGCCGGAGCGGGGCGACGTGGCGGTGTTTAAATTACCCAAGGACAACAAGACCGATTACATAAAGCGTGTCGTCGGTCTGCCGGGCGACAAGATCCAGGTGCGCGAAGGTCGCCTCTACTTGAACGGCAAGCTGGTCGAGCGCCGGGCACTCCCCGGGTTTCCGGCGCGTGGGCCATTCGGATCGACGACCAAGGTCCCGCAGTTCGAGGAAACACTGCCGAACGGTGTGAAGCACCTAATCCTTGAAAAGAGCGATCGTGGTCAGCTCGACAACACGCCCGTCTATACGGTGCCACCTGGGCACGTATTCGGGATGGGTGATAACCGGGATGATTCATTGGATAGCCGCGTATTGAGCGAAGTTGGTTATATCCCGATGGAAAATCTGGTCGGACGGGCGGAATTCATCTTCTTCTCCTATGATCCGGATGGTGCTTCGTGGCCATTTACGGTCCGCTGGCCACGCCTGTTCCAGGCAATCCGGTAATCCGGTCGGGCCTGACAATGTCATCGACCGAGGGCGCTCTCGCCGACCTGGAAGCAGTCCTTCAATACAGTTTCGCCGACAAACGCCAGCTTGAACTCGCTCTGACGCATTCGAGTCTCAAGCAATCGAAGTCCGACCCGAGTTACGAGCGGCTCGAGTTTATCGGCGACCGGGTCCTTGGGCTTGTTATTGCCGAAGTGATGCTAGAAGAATTCCCGACCGCGGCTGAGGGCAAGCTGGCGCCCCGGCTGGCAACGCTGGTGAGTGGTGCGACGCTCGCGGATGTCGCGCGGTCGATTGATCTCGGCCCGTATATCCGGATGACGGAGGGGGAAGCCAACGCCGGTACCAACACACGAAATTCGGTGCTCGCCGATTGCTGTGAGGCCGTTATCGGCGCGATCTATCTCGATGGCGGACTGGATGCCGCCCGGACCTTCATCCGTCGGGCCTGGAAAGTTGCAATGCGCGATGTGGAGCCCAGGGTCGCAAAAACCGAACTTCAGGAATGGTTGCAGGGGCGGGGGTTGCCGTTACCGGAATATACTGTAGTCGAACGTACCGGACCGTCCCATAATCCGGAGTTCACGGTCGAACTGACGGTCAGCGGTCAGTCGGCGGTGAGGGCGACCGGAGCATCAAAGCGGGCGGCAGAGCTTGTTGCCGCACACAGAATGCTTGAACAGATAGGTGGAAATTCGTGAACGCAGGCGGTGAATCGGAAACCAGGTGTGGCTTTGTCGCCCTGTTGGGGGCGCCAAACGCGGGAAAATCGACCCTGATGAACACGATGGTCGGTGCCAAGGTGTCGATTGTGACGCAGAAGGTGCAGACAACGCGGACGCGCATTCTGGGCGTCACAGCGCTGGATCAGACACAGTTGGTATTTGTCGATACGCCAGGCATTTTTAAACCCCGTCGGCGCCTGGACCGTGCGATGATAGCGGCGGCCTGGAGCGGTGCCGCCGACGCAGATATTGTTGCACTTCTGATCGATGCGGGCATGCGTATCGAAGGCGATACGCAGCGCATCATTGACGGTCTCAAACAAAACGGCGGCCGGGCAATCTGCGTGCTCAATAAAATCGATACGGTGCCGCGCGAAAACCTTTTGAAACTTATCGATGACCTTCAGGCGGAGGAAATTTTCTCCGACTTCTTCATGGTGTCGGCGTTAAAGGGCGACGGCGTGGAAGAACTTAAATCGGCGTTGGCTGAGCGGCTGCCGGCGGGACCGTGGCATTTTCCGGAAGATCAATTGTCGGACATGAACGACCGGCTGTTCGCGGCAGAAATCACACGCGAAAAACTGTTTCTCAACCTGCATCAGGAATTGCCCTATGCGTTGACCGTAGAGACGGAGACGTGGGAGCCGTTCGACAACGGAGCCGTAAAGGTGGAGCAGGTGATCTACGTCGAACGGGCGAGCCAGAAGGGAATCGTTCTCGGCAAGGGCGGCGAGCGGATCAAACGCGTCAGGACATTGGCGCAGGAGGATCTGCAGGAACTGATGGGGCGGGATGTGCATCTGTTCCTGTTTGTGAAAGTACGTGAAAACTGGGGTGACGACCCGGAGCGCTATCGCGACTGGGGACTGGATTTCAGCACATAGGCGGCAAAGCACAGGTATGAACTGGTCTGACGAAGGCATCGTATTATCCGCACGTAAACACGGCGAAAGCGCTGCGATCGTCACGTTGCTGACACGTCTAAATGGCCGCCATTCAGGACTAGTCCATGGTGGGTCAGGCTCGCGCGCCCGCGGCATTTATCAAACTGGAAATCTGGTCAGTGCGGATTGGCGCGCACGGCTCAGCGAGCATCTTGGGACGCTGACGTGCGAGCTGCTGCGGCCGCATGCTGCCGGGCTGTTGAACGAACGACTGCCGCTGATGGCTCTTATATCGGCGGCAGCATTGGTCGAACGATTGTTACCGGAGCGCGAACCGCACCCCGAAACATTCGAAAGATTCTGCGCCCAAATCGAATCACTTGGGGACGGTCCGGACTGGATTGCCCGCTACGTGCATTGGGAATTCAGCTTGCTGACGGATCTTGGCTATGGTCTCGACCTGTCAGAGTGCGCCGCGACCGGTATGACTGATGATCTTATCTATGTCTCCCCCCGAACCGGCTGCGCGGTTTCTGCAGTTGCGGGGGAGCCATATCGTGATAAGTTATTGAAATTGCCGGGGTTTCTAACGGGTAGTGCCGGCACTACGGATGACGAGGAAATTCAGCAGGGGCTTAGGCTAACCGGCCATTTCCTCGGCCGGTGTACCAAAGATGCCGATACCGGTGATTTGCCGGCTCCGCGCGCGCAATTTGTTGACCGTTTGCGGCGCGACGCTACTATATCTGGTAAATCCTAAACGCAGAGTACTGTATCCATGGCCGACCAAATCGTCACCTCCCGCGTGGAGGAGGTGAACTTTTCCGATGCTTTGGGCGAACGCTATCTTGCGTACGCTCTATCTACGATTACCTCCCGTTCGCTTCCCGATGTGCGGGATGGGCTGAAGCCTGTGCACCGCCGCCTGCTTTTTGCGATGCGGCAGCTTCGGCTCGAACCGGAATCCGGCTTCAAGAAATGCGCACGCGTCGTCGGTGACGTGATCGGCAAGTATCATCCCCACGGCGACGTTGCGGTCTATGACGCGATGGTTCGGCTGGCGCAGGATTTTGCCGTGCGTTATCCGCTGGTTGAAGGTCAGGGAAATTTCGGCAATATCGACGGCGATAACGCTGCTGCCATGAGATACACCGAAGCACGCCTCACCGAATACGCAATTGCCATGCTCGAAGGCATCGACGAAGACGCGATTGATTTTCGCGAAAATTACGACGGTTCCGAAGAAGAGCCGGTTCTGCTCCCGGCGACCGTGCCCAACCTTCTGTGTAACGGGTCTGCCGGTATCGCAGTCGGCATGGCGACCAACATACCGCCCCACAATCTCGATGAGGTGAGTGCGGCGCTGCTGCATTTGCTGAAATTTCCCAATGCCACAATCGGGAAACTGGTTGAGATGGTGCCGGGCCCGGATTTTCCAACCGGCGGTGTAATGGTTGAAAGCCCCGACGCCGTTGCGGAAGCCTATGCGACCGGGCGCGGCTCGTTCCGGTTGCGCGCGCGATGGGGGGTCGAAAAACTCAGCCACGGGCAATATCAGGTCGTGGTGACCGAAATCCCCTACCAGGTGCAGAAAGGCCGGCTGGTCGAAAAGATCGCCGATCTTCTGAATGTTAAGAAACTGCCGCTGCTTGGCGATCTGCGGGACGAAAGCGCCGAAGATGTGCGTCTGATCCTGGAGCCGCGAAACCGTTCGATCGAGCCCGAGGTTCTGATGGAACAAATGTTCCGGGGCACCGATCTGGAGACGCGCGTCGGGTTGAACATGAACGTGCTGGACGCCGACATGGTGCCGCGGGTGATGAACCTGCGCGACGTGCTGCGGTCTTTCCTGGAGCACCGCGAGGTCGTGCTGGTGCGGCGGACCAATCATCGCCTGGCGAAAATCGCCCACCGCCTTGAAGTGCTTGAAGGCTATTTGATTGCGTATCTAAACCTCGACGAGGTGATTCGTATCATTCGCGAAGAGGATGAGCCCAAGCCGGTCATGATCAAGAAATGGAAACTGACCGAAGTGCAGGCCGAAGCGATCCTCAACATGCGTCTGCGCGCCTTGCGCCGGCTCGAGGAAGTCGCGATCCGCGAAGAGCATTCGATGCTCACGATGGAACAGAAAGGCTTGAAGGCGCTACTGAAAGACAAGAAGAAGCGCGAGACTGTCATTTCCGATCAGATCAAGAACATCCGCAAACGGTTCGGCAAGAAGACCGAACTTGGCGCCCGGCGGACCGAAATCGGCGACGCGCCTGACGAGATATTGGTACCCATCGATATCCTGATCGAGCGGGAGCCGATTACGGTTATCTGTTCGCAGAAGGGCTGGATCCGTGCGGCAAAAGGACAGCTGACAGATTTCAACGACCTTAAATACAAGGAAGGCGACCGTGGCCGGTTCGCCTTCCATGCGCAGACCACAGATAAAATCCTGGTGTTCGCTACGAACGGCCGGTTTTACACACTTGGCGGCGACAAACTGCCGAGCGGCCGCGGACATGGAGAGCCGGTTCGCCTGATGGTCGACCTGCCGAACGATCAGGAGATTGTTACGCTGTTCGTGCATCGGCCGGGCGAGAAGGTCCTGGTTGCCTCATCGGATGGACGTGGCTTCGTCGTTCCCGAAGACGACGTGATCGCACAGACCAAGAACGGCAAACAGGCATTGAATGTCGGCAAAGAGGTTGAAGCCCAGGCGTGTGCGCCGGTCACGGGCGACACCGTCGCGGTGGTCGGCGATAACCGGAAGATCATTCTGTTTCCGCTCGACGAACTGCCGGAGATGTCACGCGGCCGTGGCGTGAAACTGCAAAGCTACAAAGATGGTGGATTGTCCGATGTGACAACCTTCACGCTCAAAGAAGGATTGCCCTGGAAGACAGGCGCAGGTGTCCGGACGGAAACCGATATCAAGGCATATATCGGCAAGCGCTCCCAGGCGGGGCGCGTCGCAATGCGCGGCTTCCCGCGGAACAGCAGGTTCGGAAACTACGAATAGAGTTGCCGCCTCGGGGCAGGACGCCAGCCTCAGAAGTTCAGCGAGATATCCCGGTGGACCGAAAGGCAACCGGCAACGTCAATAGCCTGATCGTTGTTCAGTCTGGACTGGGAGCGAAGCCCGATTGAATCTCGGATGGCGATTTCATAGGTTTTTAGGCCGGGCAGCAGTTCCGTGGCCGCCTTGCGCCGCCAGGTGAGTTCGGCATCGTAACGTTCAAAGCCCTGTCTCATCGATTTCATGGCGCGCTCCAGATTGGGTTTGCGACGTGTCAGGTCGCGGCGGGCGCGGGAGAATCTGGATTTCACATGGCTCGCGCTTGTGATGCCGTTGAACAGTTTTTCGGCGGCGCGGAACGCGAGCACGGCGTTCGCGATCGGCTCGGACGCAAGCGTCGCTTCGAGCGCCTTCAGCTTGTCGCCTATGGCGGCGAGCGCATCGGTCTGTTCAACAACCCTTATTGTTTCGGCGACGGGCTCATAGGCATCATCGACGGTTCGCCGGTACCGCGCGCGGGCTTTCTTGGCCGCCCCCGACAGCGCGACATACTGCTTGCGTTGGTCCTTCCAATCCGCCGGCAGGGTGGCGCGCAGTTTTTCAGCATCGGCCTTAAGCTCGGCAATGTTGGCGCGGATTTTCTTGATCACTGCTTCGTCGCCGCCTCCGCCACGGGTCTCGCGGCGCAGATCGTCGTCTCTCTGGGCGATGTCGACACCGATGCGCCGAATATTGGCTTCGATCCGCCGCGATTTGTGGTGGATCGGGGTATAGGCGGGAGTGAAGGTGGCCAGGATGGCTTCGGCTTTCTGGACGTTGGTGACGCGCTTAAATGTGTCGGAAGCAGCCTGCAGACCCTCCACCAGTTTTTCGCGCTGGCGGCTGGGCAGATAGGCAATTTTCAGCGCCTTGCCGTCTGCGATAGCGTTCTGAAGCGTGGCGCCCTCGGCCGCGTATACCTTAAACAGCATATCTTCGATGCAGTAGGACAGGCGCGGATTTTTCGGCGGGGGGGCGGTCTCGGATGTCAGATAGACCCGGTTGGGCAGGTAGTTTACCAGCGACGGCCAGAGACCGACGATGGCGAGGCCCGCGAGCTGAAGCAGGATAAAGGGTACAACCCCGGCATACATCTGGATCGTCTTGACCGAGGGCGGGGCGACCCCACGTAAATAGAACAGCGCAAACCCGAAGGGCGGCGTGAGGAACGATGTCTGCATGTTGACGCCGATCATGACGCCGAGCCAGACGGCGGTGATGTTGGCGGTCGTATCGGCCAACAGGATTGGAGCGATAATAGGAACGACGACGACCGCGATTTCGATGAAGTCGAGGAAGAACCCGAGCACGAAGATCACGGCCATCACGACGATGAATTTCGTTATGAATCCGCCGGGTAGCCCAGACAGAAATTCACGTACGAGATCTTCGCCGCCAAAGGCGCGGAACGCGGCGGTCAGCATGGCGGCGCCCAGCAGGATGATAAAAACCAGAGATGTCGTCTTGGCAGTCTCGATCATGACGCCGTTCAGCGTCTCATCGATTTTGTAGATCCGCCAAAGGCTCCAGAAGACGGCGATCAGCAGCATCGTTACGGCAAGGGCTGCCAATAGCACGCCGATCCACTCGCCCTGCGACTGAGTATTCTTGATGTTGATGTCGTAAAAGTTCAGCAGAACAAGGATCGCCGCGATGGAGGCTAGCGCCATGATCGCTGGTGTGTAGGCGCGCTTTTGGCCTTCCATCAGGCGGTAGCCGGCCATGATGGCAGCGCCGATAGCACCGATAGCCCCCGCCTGGTTGACGGTTGCCACGCCCATGATGATTGAGCCCAGCACCGCGAAAATCAGTGCCAGCGGCGGTACTAGCGCGAGCGACACCTTGATCAGGAACTGCGTGTCGTACTTGCTGTCGAACCGAACGGGCGGTGCGGATTTCGGGTGGAGCAGGGCGAGGATTAGAATGTACGCCATATAGAGAATGACGAGGATAAGACCCGGGATGAGGGCACCCAGGAACATGTCTCCGGCGCTGGTCGATGTCAGGCCGAATTCCGACGGCATTGAAAATTGGCCGGTAGCCTGTTTGAAATCGGTCTGACGGATCGTGCTGGCCTGGTCGGTCGCGCTCGACAGCTGATCGGCAAGAATGATCAAGACGATGGATGGCGGGATAATCTGCCCAAGCGTGCCGGACGCCGCGATTGTACCAGTTGCCAGAGATTGAGAATATTTGGCCCGGAGCATAACAGGTAGTGAGATCAGGCCCATGGCCACGACGGTCGCACCGACGATGCCCGTCGTGGCTGCGAGCAGGGCGCCGACAAACACGACTGCGATGCCAAGACCGCCGGGGATCGGCCCAAACAACTGCGCCATAGTTACCAGAAGGTCTTCGGCAACCTTCGAGCGTTCGAGCATGATGCCCATGAAGATAAACAGGGGGATGGCGATCAGTGTGTCGCGTTCGACCTCCCAGTAAACGCCCCGGAAATTGATAACACCGGCATCGAGCCACTGGCTGGGACCGCCTTGCAGGAAATATTCATCCGCGTTCCCCGTGAATACATATCCGCACAGGGCCGCGAGCGCGATGGAGATGATCGCAGAGCCGGGCAGGGCAAAGGCGACCGGGTATCCCGATGCCAGCGCGACGGCCATTGTCATGACCAGTATGAGGAGAAAGACGACTTCCATTATTTTGTTTTTCTTTCTCCGAACCGATCAGGGAGTGGCGTGACCGCCGACCGGCCGGGCGTCTGCGTCTCTTGCGAGGACGGCGGCGTTGCGGAGTATGTAGCCCAGAAACTGGGTAAGCATGGTCAAGGCATAGACCAGCAGGAACCCGGCCATCAGATATTTGACGTAGAGCCCGTAGCCGCTCTGGGTGACTTCAAAGCTGAGCAGCGGTGCATTGATCAGGTTTGATTTATCCCACATGCCCGAGACCATGATAACCCAGCATAATGGCACACCAAGAAGCGCTGAGCCGATCACGTTGGTCCACGCCTTTTTGCGCTCGGCCATGCCGGCATAGAGAATGTCGACCCTGACGTGGCCTTCTTCGAGCAGTGTGTACGCGCTCGCGAACAGGAAGAGGGCGGCATACCAGAACCGTACCAGGTCGCCCATAAAGGCCTGTTCATATGAAAAAATGAAACGGGCCAGAACAATCTGGAATTCCGCGAGGACGATCAACAGGGCGAGCCACGTGAAGCCCAGCGATTTGCTGAACCAGGCAATGATCATGGATACCACAACAAGCGGGAAATGAACGTAGGTGCCGCGATACGTTGCGCGTCCGAGCTGTGTGGTGAGATGATCGCCAAACACACTGGCCAGGGCGCCTTCGACCCGCAGGAACGAGATCACCATATCGGCCATGCCGACCAGCAGTACCATCCAGAATGCCGCGCGCGCGATATAGGCCGCCATACCCGCGAGCAGGTCGGAATCTATTGTAAGGGTCGCATTGGGGCGCTGCACCGTATACAGGACAACGCCGAGGACGGCGATAGCGTACAAGGCAAGCTGCAGGAACCCGAGTGAGACAGCGCTGCCGTCAAGCGCCTTGCGCAACGGTTCTGCGCCGAACCAGCCGAGATGCGAAAACAGGTTGGCGAGCCCGGGCCAGCCCTGCCAGAAAATCAGATAATTATTGAGCGTAAAGACGAATGCGACCATCGCGGTCGACAGCGCCGCGATGCGCAGAAGCGTGCAAATGGCCGAGCCGTTGCTTTCGGCAGAAATGGAGACAGATGCCATTGGCAATCGGCGTCTTGGAAAGTCTGAAGACCGACCCGCTTAGAAATAATGGAACGATACGGGCAGGGAAAGAAAGCGGAGCCCGGGGGCACCGCTTTCATATCAGTTTTCCTATCGGATCAGACGCCGAGAACGCGGTTGCGCTGCTGGACGTAGGCCTGGTCCGAAATCTTGGTCCAGGCGCCGAGCTCTTTACGGGCACCGAC
>Ga0315331_10004370_pt1 | contig 10661 bp, 10 predicted proteins | sample M160m34915metaG_FD_203456 | JGI IMG/M metagenome (GOLD analysis project Ga0315331, IMG submission 203456) | Ammonia-oxidizing marine archaeal communities from Monterey Bay, California, United States - M1 60m 34915 | ecosystem: Environmental > Aquatic > Marine > Intertidal zone | place: USA... | reverse complement strand
GCGCTAGAATTCTAGTCCGCAAAGATGACCCCAAACGTGAAACCCGTGGTGGGATTGCCCTTCCTGATGCCGCTGAAATACCGACAATAACCGGTCGGATCGTTTCTATTTCAACGTTAATCGAAAACGATGAAGATGTACCGCTGAGACAATACGATAAAATACTGTTTCATCCCAAAGACGCAATTCCTGTAGAGTTCGAGCACGATAACCAGTTGTTCGTAGTGCCCGTCGACGATGTCGTGGCTGTCTTCCGCTCCGACGAATAATCATTGGTAAATCGAATCTGTAGCACCGCTAAAAAATCTAAGGGTCGTTCCTAGCGTTTTACGCATTTGGACTTGTAAAGCTTGACCTTTATGCCAAAATAACGAATTGCCCAATGATTAATATTATCAACCGCTGTGGTCTTGACGCCCTTGGTTTGATGCTTATTCTTAGGGATTATTACCATTTTCACGCAATCCACAGTTTGATGCGTCTAAGATATTTCTTGTGTGAGTTCGCAAGTTATTTTCATAGCTAAGTCATCGAATTAACCTACAAAAAAAGGAAGAATTCCATGGCGGAATTGTTTCAAACCGAATTACGAGATCTTACTGGCAGTGCCAATACCCGTCGATTACGTCGCAGTGGTAATGTTCCTGCGATCCTGTATGGACACGGCAAAGAAAATGTTAGCTTGTCACTTGTCGGTAAACAGGTTCAAGCAGCTATCGCAAGGCGAGAAAAGCTCATTCAACTTGAAGGTGCCGTTACTGAAAATGCACTTGTCAAGGCTGTCCAATGGGACGCCTTGGGATCTGAAGTCATTCACCTTGATTTAACTCGAGTGGGCGAAAATGAAACTGTCGAGGTGACAGTTGTCATTGCTGTTAAAGGAACAGCTCCCGGACTTGCTGCAGGTGGGCGAGTCAATCGTACCATTCGAAGAACTCAAATTACTTGTCCAGTGATGAAGATACCAAGTGAAATTGAACTGAACCTCTCGACGCTTGAACTCAACGGTAGCCTTACCTTGGCTGACGTGGAACTCCCCGAAGGTTCTCAGTTTGTAGCAGCACTGGAAACCGTGGTAGCTACATGTACTGAAATTATTGTCGCTGAAGAATCAACCGTTGATGAAGCCACAGGCGATGCAGCCGAACCAGAACTCATCGGTGATACTGGTGATGCCGATGCGGACAATAGCGGCGAAGAAAGTGACAATGCAGACGCAGGAGGCGAAGACGGCGAATAAAATACAGTTTCGAGGTTTAAATAAAGCAACGATCCGTTAAACAACGATCAAACACTTTACGAGATCAACATCATGAAACTAATTGTTGGTTTAGGAAACCCTGGAAAACAATACCAAGCCACCCGGCACAATATTGGGTGGCAGGTCATCGCAGAACTCGCAAACCGGCACGGCGTTTCCCGAGCCAAAGCAAAGTTCAACGGTGAAATAGTTGAAGCACAGTTCCAATCCAACCGTGGATTGCTACTGTGCCCACTAACATATATGAATTTAAGCGGAAATAGTGTCAAACCCGCTAGTGATTTTTATGATTTACCACATGACGACATCCTTGTTGTGTGCGATGATATAAATCTCCCACTAGGGAATTTGCGTTTTCGAGCCAAAGGATCTGCGGGAGGCCAAAAAGGGTTAAACGATATCCTACAAAAACTGGGAAGCCATAATATTCCTAGATTACGTATTGGTGTCGGGAAACCGCCACCGCGGTGGAATGCCGCGGATTTTGTGTTGGGAAAATTCACAACGCAAGAACAAACAATCGTACAACAAACAGTTGACCGGGCCAGCAAGGCGGTAGCCGACTGGGTAACCCATGATACCGATTTTTGTATGAACCAGTACAACGAGAATTAAGTATCTAAACAAAAAACTTTTTTTGATTTTATGAGGAGAATTGATTTGTCTGCAACCGTTTACGAATGCATGCACATTCTCGATTCCAATCGATATGCTCGTGACCCCAGTGGGGTACAAGAGTCTTTCGATAGCACCGTCACGAAACTTGATGGAGAAATCCTAGTTTCGCGACTTTGGAACGAACAGAAACTTGCCTATCTTGTCGATGGTCACCGCAAAGGGACTTATTGGCTTAGCTACATCCGAATTGAAGGGTCGCGACTCGTTGAGCTTGAACGTGCCTTCCAACTTAACGAAAATGTTTTGCGGACTTTGACCTTGCGACTAGACGAACGTCTCGTCGAACCGATGGTTGCGCATGCTCTCGGAAAAACTGCACCAAGCACCAGCAGTGATGATGACGCGAGTAATCCGAGCGATCAAGATAACAGCGAAGCTGCGGCTGAATCGGACAAAACAACTGAACCAGCCGATCAACCGGTAGCTGAAGAAGCTAGTAGTGAATCGTAACGGTGATGCGGCGTTGTCACGTCATATCACAACATTGCCGTCCACACCAGTTTAGGTGAGCGGATATGTAGTAGACAATATCGATGCCAAACTTTTCAGACCACTATTAAGGAATGACACCAACATGGCCAGTTTTAACAAAGTTATCCTGATGGGTAATCTCACTAGGGATGTTGAATTACGGTATACGCCGTCTGGTACAGCGGTGACCGAAATCGGACTCGCTGTAAACGATCGCCGCAAAGACGCCAATGGGCAGTGGGTTGATGAAACTACGTTCGTTGATATTACGCTGTGGGCACGAACCGCCGAAATCTGCAACGAGTATCTCGGTAAGGGTTCCGGCGTCCTTATTGAAGGGCGGCTGAAACTAGACCAGTGGGACGATAAACAGACTGGGCAAAAACGAAGTAAATTACGCGTAACCGGTGAACGTATGCAAATGCTTCCACGTGGAGACAACCGTGGCGGTGGCGGTGGAAATTCTCAGGATTCCTATTCAGCCCCCCCAGCTCAATCATTCCAACAACAACCACAAGGCAATCAAGGAACACAACAATTCCAGTCGGAATCGTCGCCCTTAGATAGCCCCCCATCACCACCTCCGATGGATGATGATATCCCTTTTTAACGTTCACGACATACACACAAATTTCAACATAACACTCTTTCATTAAGTGACTCGGAAAATGCCTAGAAGCCCCGAAACGAAACGATCTTACAAACGACTACCCAAAGGTCCCAACGGAGGAATCGAATTGCTGTTAATTCAGTCTGTCGATAACCTCGGACAGGCGGGTGACATTGTCGAAGTGAAACCTGGTTTTGCAAATAACTATTTGATTCCAAATGCCATGGCCACTATTGCCTCGGAACACCATAAGCGAATGGTCGACAAACATCGTGCCAAGATTCAAGCACAAGCCCAGGCCCGCTTGGCTGGCCAACGTGAAAGCGCTGCTAAACTCGCTGAAGAAAGTGTTACGATCGAATCCAAGGCCAACGAAGATGGCGTCCTTTACGGTAGCGTAGGCGTTAACGACATCGTTGATCATTTACGTGGTAAGAACTACACAATCAACAGCGAAAACATAATCATTGATGGGCAAATTAAAGAACACGGATTGTTCACTGTCAAAGTGCACTTGCACCAAGACGTTGACGATGTTGAATTAAAGGTGTGGGTTGTACCACCAACTGGTGAATAATCTCGGCTCAATTCAGCACCAATCGCCTTCTACGCACCCCAAAAGCTCTACCGACAAATCGGTCGAGCTTTTTTACTAAGCAGTTGCTTCAAACCAATGCATTAATCAACGATGCCGTGTACAATAACGACTTAGTTATCACACTCGCTGTAAAATAACACTTTTCGTTTGGATCACTGCGACTAAATGGCAATAGCTCCCGACCAACGCGCTAACGGCAAATTTTCCACCACTGCCGATTTTCTCGAACGCCAACCGCCCTATGATCTCAATGCGGAAAAGGGAGTCCTCGGCAGTATCCTGCTGATGCCTGACGTCATTGATGAAGTTATTTTGATAATACGTGCGGAAGATTACTTTGACGAAGCACATCAGAAACTCTACCAAACGATGAAGGACATGCACGACGATGGTCAAAAAATTGACACGATGTTACTTGTTGATCGTTTAAAAACCGCAGGGTTATATGAGCTAATTGGTGGCGCCGGATTCCTAGCTGAAATAGGAAAGGCTGTCCCCAATGCCGCGCATGCAGTTTATTATGCAGAAATCGTCCGCGAAAAATCAACCTACCGTTCACTAATCGATGTAAGCACAGAAATCTTAAAAGACGCTTACGATCAAAATAACGATTCGCGAAACTTGTTAAGCCAAGCCGAACAAAAAATATTCGGTATTGTCGATGACCGTGGTCACAATACCGTTTCGCCGTTAAACGATATTTTACATGAAGCAATGGATCGTATGGACGCGCGGATGAGTGGCAATTATGCCGACGATGCCGTAACAACCCACTTTCAAGACCTTGACAACATCACCGGTGGCTTACACGCAAACGAACTAATTATCCTAGCAGCTCGCCCAAGTATGGGAAAAACTGCTTTTGCGATGAATATTACTGAAAATGTAGCTGTACTTAGCGATCAGCCAGTATTGTTCGTTAGTTTAGAAATGTCCAAATTAGAATTATGTGATCGCTTGCTTTGTAGCGCCGCCAAAGTTAATGGTCAAAAACTACGAAATGGGAACATTGGTAATGACGAAAGAAAACAATTGATAGAAAAAGCGGGGGAAATGAGCAGTGCGCCACTATATGTCGACGATGCACCGAGTCGAACCGTCAGTGAAATTGCTGCGTCTGCTAGGCGAATCCGCCGACGCGAAGGTAAGCTCGGGTTGATCGTCGTGGACTATCTACAACTTATCGAACCCGATAATCCACGTGATCCACGACAAGAGCAAGTCGCGAAAATGGCTCGCCGCCTCAAAGGACTCGCACGTGACCTTTCCGTCCCCGTATTGTGCCTATCTCAATTAAACCGACAAACGGAGGGTACGGGCGATCATCGACCAAAATTAAGCCACTTACGTGAATCTGGTGCGATCGAACAAGACGCAGACGTTGTTATGTTTATTCACCGTGAAGAATACTATCAGCGCGGTGATGACGCTGAACAATATGCAGGCCAAGCGGAAATTATCATTGCCAAGCAACGTAACGGTCCAACTGGGGAAATTGAGATGTTGTGGCAAAAAGATTTCACTCGCTTTGTCGACAAAGCACCTGAACGCTTGCAAGCATTCGATGACTTCAACGCCTCACCAGCTGGCGACCCTTTCTAAGAATTTACACTGTAAATCGTCAAATGTCTGTATCGCTGCGGCGTGTGCTAATTCGTCGCTGGAAATACGTATTGCCCCATAAGAGGGAATATTGTATTTTTTCCCTATCTTTGCAGCCTATTTCTACGTGTAATCAAATCGACTGCATGTACGTTTGCAGCAAATGAATCCATATACAACCGTGAATCTAAGCAAGTCGTTATCGTATTGTCTGCGAATGGACAAATACCACCTATGCATCATACTACAATTGTCAAACATCTAATTACTTTCAGTGCTATTTGCATCACGACATTCCTTTTCAGCAAGCCAATGCAGCTAATGGCGCAAAATCCCTCTGCACTCCCAGCGGCAAACAACGCCCCGATTCAACCACCCATACCCGCAGCACCATCATCTCCAGAGAAACAATCCTCGCCTACAATCACCAAACAAGCAAATCCCCACCAAGAATTCCAAGGGATGCCGGTGATCTCTATTGAATTCAAGGGGAATCGGTATTTAACCGCGGAAAAGCTGTATGGCACTATTAAGACCCGCATTGATCGTTCGTTCGATTCCGCCATTATCAAGGAAGACGTGCGAAGACTTTACCGTACGGGCCTTATCCGCGATGTGCGGTTACTAACCAAAACATCTACTCAAGGCCTTCACCTGACATTTGAGATATTTGAACGACCAACAATCAACACGGTCCGGTTTATCGGAAATAGAATGTTTCTCGACAATAAGCTCACCAAGCAATCAGATTTACGTGGTGGCGATGCCTTAGATATATTCGCGATTGAAGATGCAAAACGAAAAATTGAAGAGCTATATCATGAAAAAGGTCATCCCAAAGCCCACGTTACGATCCTCGAGGGTAACAAGCCTGACCAACGAAACGTTGTTTTTTATATCGACGAAGGGCCTCGTGAAAAGATTGCAAAAATCGAAGTTGTCGGAAATGACCCGCGATTAGCAACCGACGCTCGCTTGAAAACGCAGTTACAGGCTAAAGATAAGCTTACCAATTGGCTCTACGGTGGAGACTATGTACCTAAAGCTATCGATGCCGACGTGCAACAGTTGGTCAGTTATTACCGCAATCTAGGTTACTTCCAAGCAACCGCTGGACGACAAATTCAATACGACGAAACAGGTCATTGGGTAACACTACGGTTTATCGTCAACGAAGGACCGCGATATCGAATTGGTTCAATATCGATTCAGGGTAACAGCCAAGTATCATCTCCAACATTACAACCGCTGCTAACAATTCAAAATGGTGACTATTTCAATCGTAGTGAATTAGCTACCGTACTCGATTCACTAAAAGAACTCTACGGAAAACTCGGCTTTATCTATTCAACGGTTACTCCCGACATCCGCTTCAAAGAAGTACCAGGGGAATTGGATGTCGTTTTTGATATCGTCGAAGGGAATCAATTTAAAATTGGGCGAATTGACGCTCATATCAGCGGACTCAACCCACACACCAAAAATGCTGTCGTCCTTAATCGACTCTCACTTATCCCTGGCTATCTAGCAAACAATCGAGAGGTCAAAGCTAGTGAACGACGATTGCGTTTTAGCAGCCTATTTAATTCAGATCCGAGCATGGGCACGCCTCCTTCCATCGTCATCCGTACTGACGTCATCGACGCGATGCTTAGCAACGGGACTGCTGACCAACAACCGTCAGAAAACACTCGTACAATTCGTGGACAAAGCCCACCCACAATAAAACCAAACACTAATTCCGTAAACCGCACTTCCGCTTTCCCTTTGCGGTAAGCGATCGGTCACTTCATAGGCACGCAAATGCAACGAACTTTTTCTTCCTCCTGCAAGCAAATCAGCTGCAATGCCCTCGGTCTAGGGATCCTATTAAGTGTGCTCGGATGCTCAATATCCGAATCTGCACGTAACGTCGATAATCCCGCTAAGCTACTCGATGGTCAACCCACACCTGCTGAGTCCAAAGATGATGGTTTTAGTATCGAACCTGTTTTTGATGAAGACAACGTTAGCACGCGACGACAAACATCACACCGACCAACTATATCCACTCGGCAAGCATCTAGCTTCTCGAATATTACGAGTGCCGACGATGAAAACAAGGTTGTAATACGAGCCCAAAGTCCTACACCACCAAATAAAGCCCCCCTCAGCAAGGCGCCTACTTCCAATGCTGTCGCATCTGCCGAATTTGTGGAGCTAGGCAACCCCAGCCAAGTGCTACGGATTGATGATCAAGAGTCCTCCAACGTCGCACAAGCGTCTTTGCAACAGTCTCCATTAGCACCCAATGACGACTCTGTCAGTCCGCTCTTCGATCCCAATACAAATCTCAATTCTGTTCCTTTTGATGTTTTTGTAGAGGAAGGGCGGACGGGTCGATTCGTATTTGGTGTCGGCGTGAATTCAGATGCGGGCGTTACCGGTAATATTGTTATTGATGAGCGAAATTTTGATTACGAAGCCATTCCACGCGACTGGGATGACTTTATCGAAGGCCGCGCTTTTCGAGGAGGTGGTCAAGGCTTTCGCTTAGAAGCAATGCCCGGACAAAACTGGTCTCGCTATATGCTGCAATACTCCAATCCCTACTTCAATGACACGAAGATCAGTTTTAATACCAGCGCATTTATGTATGACCGGATTTACCAGGATTGGAATGAAAACCGAGTCGGCGGTCGCTTTTCCTTTGGCTATCGACTAACACCTGATCTTTCCGTCAATACCGCATTGCGTATCGAACAGGTTGAGCTCGATAGCCCTAGTACACTAGGCGTCCCCGCTCTTGACGAATCTTTGGGAGAAAACAATCTTGTTGGTTTTCGTTTGGGTTTAAAACACGATACTCGGGATACGCCTTTTCTCGCAACTGAAGGACATTACTTTTCAACAAGTGTGGAACAAGTCGTCGGCGATTTCGATTACACCAGAGGATCCGTTGAATACCGAAAATACAACCTCATCCGAGAACGAGCTGATGGATCCGGGCGGCATGTATTATCATGGTCTTTGCAACTGGACGTAACGGGCGATAACACTCCGATATACGATCACTATTTTGCTGGTGGTTATCAAACAATTCGTGGTTTTCGTTATCGTGGCGCATCACCCGTTGTCGGCGGTGTGCAGACGGGTGGCCATATGCGATTTCTGGGAACCGTCCAGTATATGTTCCCCTTCACTGCCGATGATATGCTTAGAGGCGTCGTGTTTACAGACTTTGGCACAGTTGAAGAACAATACTCCCTACACAGCGAGGATTTTCGAGTCGTAGTCGGTGCTGGCCTACGGATTGCCGTTCCTTTTATGTCTCAAGCACCTTTCGCATTAGATTTCGGTTTCCCGATTAATAGTGCGGACACCGATCAAGAACAAACTTTCAGCTTCTTCATGGGCTTCAGTCGCGGTTAAGCGAAATGCAGCATTAAGATCATCGTCACAATGATGATCAATACCCCGAAGACCCACACGATTATATTTTTGTTTCGAGTAAATTGTTTTTTCTCAACTGGCGTGCGACTGCGTAATTCTCGCTTATTGATGCCCCGCCCCACGGTAGTAGGATCCGCGTCGACTCGAACATCGATTATCATCGGTGTTTCGCTGCTTTCATCCTGGTCGTTTTGCGGTTTAACCTGCTCGTCGTCTAAGTGAAATGCAGGTGGTAGCAAATCGTCTATGGCCGTATCCGTTTCGTTGCTGATAGGTAATTCGGTTTGATCTACGCCCATGATTACACTCGGCACTTTCGCAGGCGATAACACAGGCGGGTCCTCAACAAACCTTTGTTCGTTTTCATCAATGATAACAACCGGCATTTGGTCAGATACGGAATTCGACGGAATAACAGATTCAGTAGCGTCGCTAGGCTTTGCCTCGTCTGCACCTATAGTGATAACCGACGGTAATTGCTCCCCTGCCGTCGCAGACAACGTAACTAACTCAGTATCCTCAACAGAACTTTGCTCATCTTCATCAATAATAACAACCGGTAATTGTTCAGATACAGGGTCTGACGGAATAACAGATTCAGTAGCGTCAATAGGCTTTGCCACGTCTACACCTGTGTTGATAATCAGCGGTATTTTCTCCCCTGCCGTCGCGGGCGACTCTGACGTATCGTTGGTTGTAGGTGCTTTATACCCTGGTGGAAATAGCGGAGAAGGCGTTGTAATTTGTTTAGCCACCAAGCTGACATTCGTAGGTGAACCGACATCAAAACCGCCTAGGCAGGTTATTTTGTTACAATGCGGACACGTAAACTCTACCAGTGTGACGTCAGCACTAAACTCGGCGTTGCACAACGGGCATTGAAATTCGAATAAATCCATATACGCAATCCTGATTAGCAGCAAACAACTCGCGGGGCATAATATACCAAGGGACACTTAGTCCATTAGTGATTCTCCGATGGTGTAAATCTCATCAACATTAAAAATCTGATCGTTCGACTCAAACAATCGAGATACCGCAGCTTTATGGATTTTCATTTTTAATCCCCCCACTCCTATCGCTCCATAGGTTACTTTTCCTTCAACAACTCTAGCGGTATCAAGCACATCAATTCCCTCAATACCGGTCGGCGCGACGGCGTTGAGATCGACAAGCACCTTTAATGAATCATTTGACTGCCAAATGTCCTGCGGCAACAATTGCACTCCACTTGCTCCAGCGGCCACAACGACATCACAATCGTCAAGCAGGCTGGATAAGTGCCGTGATTCAGATACCATAACGCCCGTAACTGATGAACCGTCAACTTTGTCAGAAATCGCCTGCGCGGCAGCGACAGCTCGTTCAGCCGTTCTCGACGCCAACTTGACTACGGCACCCTGAGAGGCTAACAATCGTCCAACTCGCTGTCCCACCGACCCCGTGCCAGCCAAAATCAACGCTCGGCATTGCGAAAGTTCAACGTGTTTTGCGGCGGACAATACAGCAGCCGCTGCGGTCGTATTGGCGCCATTAGCATCCAGCATCACAGATACACGCAACGGACCAAAAAAACAGCTTAGAGTCGCTTCCAGTAAGGCCTCTCCCTGTTGTACATCCGTACCACCAATAAACACCGCTGTATGACGTAAATCCTTCGGACCTCGAGTAAACATCGCACCATGTACTAACTTTTCGACCTGTTTGATCGCCACGCCTTGATACTGCAACAACTGCAGGTGCGTGGAGTCAAGGGCGACTAGCGCATCAAATACGCTAGCGTGCAGGTCTGGGTCTAACTGAATCAGAATGTTACTCTTTGTCATCGGGAAACTTTATTTCTCTATTAAAAATTGGTCGGGATTAATCTTCTCATCCTTGTTCGCCAGCCATAAGAAACTTTCAGGAACGAGAATGACTCTGCATTAATTGTAGACAATAAAAAACCCATCTCCCGTGGAAAATCCAACGCAAGATGGGTTGTGTGTTGATGAACTAACAACCTTCAC
>Ga0315331_10004364_pt1 | contig 10669 bp, 10 predicted proteins | sample M160m34915metaG_FD_203456 | JGI IMG/M metagenome (GOLD analysis project Ga0315331, IMG submission 203456) | Ammonia-oxidizing marine archaeal communities from Monterey Bay, California, United States - M1 60m 34915 | ecosystem: Environmental > Aquatic > Marine > Intertidal zone | place: USA... | reverse complement strand
TCCGAATCACCAAGAAAGCCATTGTCTGCCCCTAATTTGGATACATTGTTTGAGGATAAAGAGAATATCCTACAATTAGATGATCTAAATTTATTACCGAGAATTAAGTGGTACAAAGAAATGGAAAAGCTTTGGGAGCCAGGAGAGAAAGGAGCACATAAGAAGCTTGAGAGTTTTCTAAGCGACGGACTTTTAGGATATAAAGAGGGTAGAAATTTTCCATCGAAGAAAAACGTATCACAACTATCAGCTCATATGCATTATGGTGAGATTTCTCCCAATCAAGTATGGCACAGAGCAAAACTTAAAAAAGAGCTATCTGGAATTGAAAAAGATTTAGACCACTTTCTAAGTGAATTAGGTTGGAGAGAGTTTTCATATAATTTATTATTTCATTTTCCTGAATTGCCTAGAGAAAATTTACAAAAAAAGTTCGATAATTTCCCATGGATTGAGGATGAAATCTTGTTTGATAAATGGAAAAAAGGACTTACTGGGTATCCAATAGTCGATGCTGGAATGAGAGAGCTTTGGCAAACAGGGTATATGCACAATAGAGTTCGCATGATTGTAGGCTCCTTTTTAGTTAAAAATTTATTGCTACATTGGCATAAAGGTGAGAAGTGGTTCTGGGATTGTTTAATAGATGCCGATTTGGCAAATAATAGTGCTAGCTGGCAATGGGTTGCGGGTTCTGGTGCAGATGCAGCTCCATATTTTAGGATTTTTAATCCTATACTCCAAGGTAAAAGATTTGATCCAGATGGATTATATATTAAGAAGTTCATACCTGAGTTAGAGCAACTTCCTACTAAATACTTATTTAGCCCATGGGAATCACCAATAGAAGTTCTAAGTGAAGCAAACATTGAATTGGGATCTGATTATCCCGAACCTATAGTTGATTTAACCGAGTCAAGAGACAGAGCTCTAGAAGCTTTTTCTACTATAAGAATTAAAGCTTAATCAATAAATTCAATGTGGTATATTTGCAGTATGCAAAGGTTCATTCAGAGATATGCAACTCAGATTTGTTATTTTCTTGTACCTATAATCACGATTTTATTATCTGAACATATTGCTGGTAGTTATTTCTTAGACTATGTTTTGCTTGCTAGTGGACATTCTGATACTACAATTGAACTTTCTTATTTAAAATTGTATACATCTGGTCTTACCAATCATATTTTTGAGAATCCCCACATGGGAGCTCCATTGATATCTGATCAAAATTATTGGCCATGGCGAAACATTGGAATAGGATCCTATTATTTCATAATAAGTTTATTTGAGAATGATTTATTAGAGATATATAGAATCTTTTATTATTCGCTTTTTCCGCTATCAGCTCTTTCAATGTTTATCTCTTTAAGACATTTTATTAAAGTCACAAACTTAGTTTCACTGGGCATTAGCTTAATTTATTCATTTATGCCCTTTATGTTTGTGCACAACATACACCATGCAACTGTTCTTGTAGGTGTAATATTCGTTCCTTTAGTCCTAGGTTCCATTTTTTATATAAATTTTAAAGATCTTAGAAAATTTAATTTTATAAATTTGTTAAAATCCAAGCAAACTATCTTTATTGCAACTATCCTTTTTCTAAGCGTTACATTAAGTCTCTTTAGTGCTTTTTATACCTTGATATTGTTATCTTTCTTGCTTATCAAGCAATTAATTGTGGAGCAAAAAGATTTTATAAAAATAAGATTAATTTTATTTTTTATTGGAATCAATTTACTAGCAATTTTATTTAATATTTATCCACATTTATTATTCAGATTGGATTCGCATTTTACGTTTAATTATATGACACGCAATTTTATCCACACTACTCTTTATTCTGTCTCAATAGTGGACTTCTTTGTTCCAGTAAAAAACCATGTTTTTGATTCCTTTAAGTTTTATTCTCAACTTTATTCCCAAGGAACCCAGATAAGAGATTTCTTTAATATTTCATATATAGGACTATTTGGAATATCCTCTTTTCTTTTTTCGATTATATGTTTCTTTAAGAAGTTTAGTTCGGATGATTCACCTCTTAAGAGAATCGCATTTATCGGTGGGCTAATAATATTTCTTATACTAGTATTTGTAAGAGGTGGTTTCTTAACCAGCTTTTATTTATATTTTGATTTTTTGGTTTTAGGATCAAATTACAGAATAACCCCATGGATTCTCTGCTTATCATTAATGAGTGGGGCAATTATATTAGAACTTTTATATAGCATGGCTAAGCGAAATAACTTTCTGATTAAGGAATTTACTAAGCCTTACTTGAATGCCTTGTCAGTTTTATTATTTTTAGTTGTTGTGTCATTTTCTTTGATTGACATGAGAGGTACCAAGCCACACTTTAATAAAAAAAATATACCAAGTGAAGGTTCAATTTATGAAGAAGAAAAATTATTCTTTGAAGAGCTAGATAAGATAATCGACGAAAAGGATATGATCCTTCAGGTTCCATATGTTTGTTTTCAGGAAACAAAAGACATACTTGGTACAAGCTATAGAAATTTATGGCCCTATCTGTTAATTGATAAAGATGTTAGATTTGCCGCAATGGCTATGAGAGAAGGTATTCCCTGCAATATCAATAGCCAACTAAGCTCTATGTCTAAAAATGTAAGCGAGATGATTAAGCATGCCATTTATTATGGTTACACAGGTCTTATGGTTGAAAAAAGAGGATTTAGCGATAATGGAGAAAGCATTGCAGCGGACATTAAGAAAAGATTTAATTTAGAACCGCTAATCAATTTGAGCTATTTATATTATGATATTAGAAATTTAAAGACGGAGTTTAGTATTATAAATATTCTTCCTTCACATAGTAATCCTATCCAAAGTATAAGATCTTATACAAATAAAGATCTTATAGTTAATGAAATTAAAAAAATTGCGCAATTATTCCCAAGTCCTTGTGTTGACGAAAGAGCGTCTCAAATTCTTGATAATCCAAGAGCATCTACTAGATCAGAGAACTATATAATTTTTAACTCTATCAATTGCAATGCAAATAGTATGTACAATAAAGATTTTTTTCATTTCTCTGATGATACAATATCAACCGCACCTGGTATAACAATGCAAAATGGATTAATAAATCTTGATGATAAATATTCTGGGAATGCCTTGTCAGTTAACATAGGTATCCCTGTTGATCCAGGATCCTATCAGGTCCTTATTAAGAGCAATAATGGAACAATTAACAATAAGAACCTTTTCTCTATTCTTGTAACTAAATGGGGTAAAAGTTTTCTTTCTGATGGGAATTTAGTTTTTACTTTATCAGAGAAGGTTAAAGGGACAAAGCTAAGTCCATTAACTATTTTTGTTAGGAAAAATATTTCGGAAAAAGATATCGTTATTAGGTCAATTACTATCAGAAAGATTGAGGTAAATAAATGATATCCAGTAGAGCGATCATTCTTTCGAAATTTTATGAAGTTTCAGGGATAGTTTTAGCCCCATTGTTAGCAATATTATTAACTGGATATATGGTTGGTGAGTATTTTCTTGAATACTCTCTTCACTCTGATGCCGCATGGGAATTGACTTACATGAAGCTGTTTTCTGAGGGCATTTTTAACAGTGTTTATTCGAATCCAGATATGGGTGCTCCACTTTCAATTAGTAGTGATTTTTGGCCATGGAGGCAAACAGTACTTGGACTGTTTTATTTTATCATAGGTCTTTTTAAAGGAGATATTCTTGGAGTATACAAAACTTATTACTATGTACTATTCCCTATTTGTTCACTTGCAATGTATCTATCTCTAAGATTCTATTTTAAAACATCAATATTGATCGCTCTTGGTTTTGGAGTTCTATATTCATTTATTCCATTCATGACTGTTCACAACGTGCACACTTCAGTCTTAATAAATAGTGTTGGTATACCTTTGTTGATAGGACTTATTTATCATTTTTACAACAAAGAATTTCCTAAAGAGTCTCTTAAGAAAAGTCTTATCTCACGTGAAGTATTTGTTGGCTTGATTATTATTTTCTTTGGAATGTCATTGAGTGTATATAATACTTTTTATACATTTCTATTCTTAATATTTTTTATTTTAAAAGAACTCATTTCATCTAGTAGAAATCTTTCCAAGGTCTATGTCTTCTCATTATTCTTTCTTGTTGGAATCTTAACCTTATTTTTTAATATTTATCCTCATCTAATTTTCAAGTCTAATGCGCATTTTACGTATGATTATATGACAAGAAATTTTGGTCATTCTACAGTATATGGAATCTCAATTGTAGAATTTTTCACTCCTGTTCTAGACCATCTAATCTCCCACTTTAGATTTCTAAGCAGACTTTATATGGACAATACAACGATAAAAATCAACTTTCTCTCCTCTTACTTAGGTGTCTTAGGGATTATTTCTTTCTGTACTGCAATATTCTATTCATTTAAAGATATAAAAAAAGATGATGTCTTTGGAAGGAAAGTAAGATTTCTTGGAATCTTTTTAATAGTTATTTTCCTAGTTTTTTACAGAGGTGGTTTAATGACTGCCTTTTATTTGTTCACTGATTTTATGGTACTTGGTTCACATTATAGAGTCGCTCCTTGGGTAAGCTGCATATCTTTAATTGTCGGGGCAATTATACTGGATCGAGTTAGAATAAATTATAATTTGACTAATGGTTGGAATAATTTCCAGAATAATCCAGTATTATATTTTTATTCTAGAACAATTTTTACTATTTTCTTTTTTGGTGTGATTGGATTATCTCTTTTAGATTTTAGAGGGACCTCTGCTCCTTTTGCTATTAAACCAATCGCAGGCAATCTTGCAACCGTATATCATCCACAGAAGGAATTTTATCAAGAGCTTAATTCAAAGATTGATGATGATGATATGATTTTCAAGATACCATATCGATGCTTTCCAGAAACTAGACACGCAAATGGTTCTTATTATGGTGACCTCTGGTCATATCTATTGATAGAGAAAAAGACAAGATTTAGCTGGATGGCATTTAAGGAGGGAACAGCTTGTGTGATCAATACTCAAATTAGTTCAATGAGCAATGACCTTGAAGAAATGATAAAATATGCCTCTTATTATGGATACACAGGGATAATAGTTAATAAAAAAGGATTTCTAGATAATGGTAAAGAAGTTATAAATGATTTTAAAGAAAAATTACAATTAGAACCTGTAGTTGAGAGTAGAAGGGGTTCATATTTTGGTGAATACGCATATTTTGATATAAAATCAGAAAACAATAAACATGACTCTATAAGGATTAAACCGGTTGAAGGTGATCCGATAAACAAGATTCTTACTGAAAGAGCAGTTTCAGAAGAGGAAATTGATAATATTCTACGATTGTTCCCATCACCATGTGTAACTGAAAAGAAATCTATTTTAAGTAACATAAATAAGAGCGGAATTTACGAAAAAAAAGATTGCGATGTTATTAGTCTAAATAATAAAGAGTTTTTTTATTTTTCTAATGACAAAATTAATACTTACCCTGAAGTAAAGTGGTCAAATGGCGAAATGATAGTAGGCAAGGATTATGTTGGGCCTATTCTTTCAATTGCGGTTCATAATACTCTAAATAAAGGTGACTATAAGGTTCAAGTTATCAGTAATATTGAGTCAGACTCAAATAATAAATTTTATGAATTCAATATAACTCAATGGGGGAAATCATTTATAAAAAAAGAAAATTTTATTTTTTCTTTGAATGATGATGTACCTGCTAAGAAATTAAAAGCTATCTGGATTCATCTCTTTAAAGTAAAAAAGGCAGATTCAGATATTAAGCTCAGAGCTGTCACAATTAGAAAGGTTAAATAAGACCTTTTTTTGTTTATTGAGGTAGTATGTAATTATGGATCCAAAGGCAAATATTATTATGCAATTAAGAGAGATTTGGCTCAAACTTTCAAAAGATAAAATTGAAATTGCTAAAAAGCTTGAGTTACCTGATCTTTTAGATGAAGAAAAAGAGGACTTTAGACAAGCAACTGAAGGAGCACAAAAAGTTTATGATGCTCATCTTAACAATATTGCTATGAATGTTAAGAATAATTTTTACACTTGGAAGGAAGTTGAAGAAATTGATGCTGATCTTGCCAGTGAAATTGAAAAAGTTTTACAAGAAAAAGATTAATTAGCCTGCTTTTTTAAAGAAAAGTCTTTGGTTAGTTATAGATATTAACTCCCAGCCATCTTGACCAAGTTCGTTTAGTTTAGTTTGTGTAATATCAGAATGTTCTTTAACTTGATTTTGCTGAGCTCCTTCTTCAATTCTTAATTCGTGAGAAGATTCATCAAGTTGGATAAAATCCGAAATGTTTAAGACTTTATATTCAAATTTCAATTAGCTTACTCCGCTGATTCTTCTTTTTCTTCAATAACCAGCTCTTCCATATTGGCGGATTGATCTTCTAGAGACTCCACATACGTGTCAAGTTCTTTAAGAGATAAGCTCTCATTTTCTAAAAAATGCTTTCTAAGTCTTAGATCAAACTTGCTAATAAATCTATTATCCATTTTATAACCTCTGTATTTATTTCTTTATTTTATTTAGCTGCGCCAACCATTTGGTTTTTGCAAGAATCACAATCACAGCCTATCATCCAGCCGAAAACTTGAGATTCTTTGCTGCATTTAGAGCAAGAAATTGTATATAGGCATCCTTCTCTTTTCTTCTCTGCTGTTTTAACTTCCCATTTACTTACTGGTTGTTCTGGACAGTCCCAGCATATTCTATCTACTTTATCATTCATAAGAATCCTCCGTTAAAAGGTAATTGAATACTAAATAAATACCTTTGTCAATGATATAATATCTCCATGAACTTATTGATTGATTGCGGAAATTCTAGTGTTAAATTAGCCTTTAGTAATGGCTCAATTGTGGAAGAAGTTTATTCAATTGATCATTCCAGTGATTCATCATTTCAATCTAATCTGAAATTAAAGGTATCCCAGCTTAAAAAACATTTCTCAATAAAAGAAATATTTATAGTCAGCGTAAATAAAGAGATAGAGCCAATATTAATAGAAGCTTTAATTAAAGTTTTCAATAAAGTTCCAATAAAATTTTTAAAAAAGAGAAAATTTAAAAGTTTTAAAACTAGTTATAAGAATCCTGCCATGTTTGGATTGGATAGATTCTTCAATTGTATAGGCGGGAATCTTATATATCCAAAGAGTAATTTAATCATTGTTGATATGGGAACTGCTACAACCTTTGATGTAATAGATAAAAAGCTTTCTCATATAGGTGGCATCATTCTTCCTGGTGCACTGACAGCGCATTATTCATTATTAAGTAATACTTCTATGATAAAGACACGTGAAATTATATTAACCAATAAGCTACTCGGTTCATCAACAGCTGAATGCTTATCTTCGGGTTTTATTAATGGCCAAGTTCATATGATTAGGGGTATTGTGCAGGAAATACAACAGACCTCTAAATTAAAATTTAAAGTATTAGTTACCGGTGGAATTTCTAATATATTTTTAGAAGCTTTTAAGGATTATGAGTATCATTCAAGCCTAGTGCTCAATGGAATAGTTAATTATATAAAGAAAAGCAATAAGAATGATAGAATTTAAATATTATACATTGGGAACTAAGCCTTACTGTGTTCTTAGTATTAATGATAGCTTTAATAAGACTTTCATTCTCCCCGATTGCAAGCATCTCGTGTTATCTAAGCAAACTTTAATGATAGAAGTTGATATCTTGGAGGATTATTTCCTAGAAGAAAAGTCAGAACTTCTTTCGTTAGATTACAGCATAGAGGAGCCCTGTGACTTTAATTACATCTCAAAAGAAAAATTTAATATTTCTTTTACTCATAAAGAGATTAGTCATTCCTTAAAATCGTATGTTCCTTTCTGGGGGAAGGCTTCATCGAACATTTGCTGGGTGGGATTTTTTTCATAGAACTGATGCCATTTCTTTGACTTTGTTTTTGATAGATGAATAATTATATTAATGAAGAAAATAAATTTACATGATCTCATAGTATCTTTACAGAAGAAAAAAATTGATCTGGGACCAAATCCTAAAGAAACTATAAGTATGTATTCCGAATTAGGTCTTATACCTCCGGCAAAATTTAAGGTCCTTGATTCTGATGCTTCATCACCTGAAATATTATATCCCGTAGATACTCTTAAAAAAATAATTGAGATTAAAAAGCTGAAAAAGAAAGGCCTTGAGATTGATGAGATCAGAGATACTTATGCCCTTGATTATGTTAAGAATTCAATTCAAGAAATGCTTGCAACACAAGATAAAGGTAAGTTGAAAGAATTGGCTAAGGTCTTAACGGAGGGATCGGATCAGCTCTCAGCTGCCCTAGAGGCACCTTTAATTAGGGTAATTGAGACTAAAAATTCTAAAGAGTTATCCAAGATAATGAGCTTGTTCGCTGGACAAGGATTTACAGCTCTCCTTAAATCTAATGAATATTTAGAAAAGTATAATGTTAACGAGGCTAGGAAGTCTCTTTTCAAGGCTATATTCTATATAACTGTTATTTGTTTAAAACTAGCAAGAACCTCTAAAGATAAAGCTTTAGAAGATTCAGCCTTTGAAACTTATGATAGTATGGTAGTTGGACCAATTAAAATGGCCAGTAAAAAAGTACAAAGTGAGTTTAGATCTTCTTTGGATTCTTATATGAAGTCTAAGAAGAAATCTTCATCAACTTAAATTCAATACTATCTATAAGAGCTTTCCAACTTGCATCTACGATATCTGATGAAACACCAATAGTAGACCATCTGCTGGATTTGTCACTTGATTCAATGATTACCCTGACTAGTGATTCGGTTCCCTTGTTCCCCCCAACAACCCTAACTCTATAATCAGTAAGGACAACTTCATTTAAAAAAGGGTACTTGTCTACCATAGCACCTCTTAAAGCAAGATCCAAAGCATTAACAGGACCTGATCCAGATGCCGTGTTCTCAATTACTTCATTGTCAATTCTTATCATAACTCTAGCAGAAGATTCATTTGATGGAACAATCTGACGCGTATTAATTTCAGTTTCTATAAGTTCAATTTTGGGTTTATATTGTTCTGAAATTGTTTTAACAAGTAATTCAAAAGAAGCATCTACTCCTTCAAATTCGTATCCATCATTTTCTAATTTTTTAAGCCTAGATAGGATTTCCGTAATATTCTCATCACTGACCCCATCTGTTATTTTTAGCTCATTAAGCTTGTATAGAATATTACTTTTACCTGCTAAGTCTGAAATAAGAATCCTTCTTGAGTTTCCTATCTTTTCAGGAGAAACATGTTCGTATGTGAGATTATTTTTTACTATTGCACTAACATGAATGCCACCCTTATGAGCGAATGCGCTTCTGCCTATAAATGGAGCCTTGCTATCATTTGATATGTTTGCCATTTCACTTATAAAATTTGAAACTCCGTAAAGCTTTTTTAATTGGTCATCACTTATAGAATCAATCCCCATTTTAAGTTTAAGATTGGCAATAATCGTGCATAGATTAGCGTTTCCACACCTTTCTCCATAACCATTTATTGTACCTTGCACCTGGTTAGCCCCGGCTTGGACTGCAGCTAGTGCATTTGCAACACCTAGCCCAGAGTCATTATGAGTATGAATACCAAGAACTATTTTACTATGGGTATTTTTTATTTCTGAAACAATTTTAGAAATCTCCCATGGAGTTGTTCCACCATTTGTATCGCAAAGAACTATACCTTTGGCCCCACTTTCAACTGCAGAATTAATACAATCTAGAGTAAATTTAGAATCTGCCTTGTATCCATCAAAGAAATGTTCTGCATCAAAAAAAACTTCCTCTATACGTTCTGAAAGATAACTTATTGAATCTGAAATAAGCTCTAGGTTTTGATCGTTTGAGATTCTTAGAGCTTCTGATACATGAAAATCCCACGTCTTTCCAACTATTGTTACAGCTAATGCTTCTGATCTTAATAGTGCCTGAATATTTAAATCTTCATCACATGAACTTTTTGCTCTTCTTGTACTACCAAATGCCACAATCCTAGAATTTGTATACTTTTCGTTTTTAGCTTGATTAAAAAAACCTTCATCTCTCTCGTTAGAACCTGGCCAGCCACCTTCAATATATTTAACTCCAAGCTCATCAATTTTGTGACTTACTTTAATTTTATCTGGAACAGAAAAAGAAATACCTTCACCTTGGGTGCCATCTCTTAGTGTTACATCGTATATTACAACTTCTTTAGACATAAACTATCCTAACTTGAACTCCTTGTGTAGAGACTGAATTGCTTTCTTGCATTTTGCTTGCTCAATCACACATGAAATTTTTATTTCTGAAGTGCTTATCATGCTAATATTGATTTTTGACTTGGATAAAGAATCAAACATTCGAGTTGCAATACCTGTATGAGTTTTCATCCCAGCCCCAACAATTGATACCAAGGCTATATCCTTATTTTGGATAATTTTTTTATAATTAATTTTTGCCATATTTAATTTTAAAATTTTAACTGTTTTATTTAGATCGTCCTTAGGTATCGTAAAAGTTAAATCAGTTTTTTTATTAGTACTTATATTTTGAACAATCATGTCTACCACAATTCCCGCAGATCCAATAGGTTTAAAAATTTTGGAAGCAACACCAGGTACGTCTTCTATTCCGGAT
>Ga0315331_10004359_pt1 | contig 10678 bp, 11 predicted proteins | sample M160m34915metaG_FD_203456 | JGI IMG/M metagenome (GOLD analysis project Ga0315331, IMG submission 203456) | Ammonia-oxidizing marine archaeal communities from Monterey Bay, California, United States - M1 60m 34915 | ecosystem: Environmental > Aquatic > Marine > Intertidal zone | place: USA... | reverse complement strand
AGCTTCAGACATTATGCGATCAATTAGCTCTTGGACTGTAGGTATATCACTCACTAGTCCAGCAACCATACCACAAGACCAAGCACCCGCTTCCGGCTCACCATCCATCATTACTTTAGGATAGACGCCAGCTACTTCGTCAATGATATCTTCAAATTTTAAGTCATCTCCAAGCGCTTTTTCTTTTGCCATAAGGCTCTCAACAGCTGGATTATTTAAAACTCTTTCAGTATTTGTCAGAGACCTCATAATTAATCTAGTATCTAATTCGCTTGCATTCACAATAGCCTCTTTAACATTTTGATGTACTGGCGCGTCTTGCGTAGCAATAAAACGAGTACCCATATTCATACCCTCAGCACCTAGAGCCATAGCAGCTACCAAGCTTCTTGCATCTGCCATTCCACCAGAAGCAACAAAAGGAATATCTAGTTCATCAGCGGCTCTTGGAAGAAGAATAAAATTAGGAATATCATCTTCACCTGGATGGCCACCGCACTCAAAGCCATCTACTGATACAGCATCACAACCAATATCTTGTGCTTTAATCGAGTGTCTTACAGAAGTACATTTATGGATTACTTTTATTCCAGCATCTTTCATCGCTGGCATATAAACTGCTGGATTTCTTCCTGCTGTCTCTACTACTTTTACACCATTATTAATGATAACTTCAATGAGCCCAGGATAGTCTGGAGGTGTCATGGAAGGTAAAAAGGTCAGATTTACACCAAAAGGTTTATCGGTTAATGCTTGGCATTTTTTGATCTCAGCATCTAATTTTTCAGGCGTACCTTGAGTAAGACCTGTAATTATTCCAAGGCCACCTGCGTTTGATACGGCAGCAGCCAGTTCAGCAAAACCAACAAAATGCATTCCACCTTGGATGATGGGATGTTCTATTCCAAAAAGTTCAGTTATTTGTGTTTTCATTTCTCCTCCATAAATTTAGAAAACTTAGTATATAGAATGATGAATTTATAGACAGCAACCTTTTTAGAAAGGTAATTCCTTATATTTTCATCTGCTTCCAAAGAAAGTTGGATCACTTAGGGCCCAATAAGAACCTAAAAACATAGGCCATACTTCCGTAAAGATAATTAAAGTGAGCCAACAAGGGATATGAGCTTTTTGACCTAATGGGTTCATAGTGTATTTAGATCTTAATTGGACCAGTAAATATATTCATCTGCTTCCTCATAATCCTGTCCATCATACTTATCTAGCATTATTGGAACCTCATATGCTGAAGGAAACATAGGATCGCTTTGTTCAGAGTTGAATTTAACTAAGAGTCCTTCAAGCAATCTGGCTTTTTCAGGGTGGCTTTCTATGAGATTATCTTTTTCTTCCTGGTCGACTGAAGTATCAAACAACCAGCGGAAATTTTCCTTTTTGCTAACAATATATTTCCAGTCTTCGTGGAGAACCGATTGATGATTACCAGATCTCCAAAAAAGGGTTTTATGAGGTTGAGTAGTAACTTCTTTGTTTATGTGAGGGAGTAAATTTACTCCATCTAGGTCAGTCTCAATAGGTAATTTGATTCCTGCCGCTGAGGTAATGGTAGGTAAAATATCAAAGTGATGGACAGCACTGTCTGAATTTTGTCCTGGATCTATTTCATCAGGCCAGCTAACAATATAAGGAACTCTAATTCCACCTTCAAAAAAACTTATTTTCCAACCTCTGTAGGGCTTATTTATATCATCCAACTCAATATAATTAGCTCCACCATTATCACTGGTAAAAATGATTAAGGTTTTTCCATAAATATCTAAATCCTTCAATTTCTGTACAACTTTTCCTACGCTTCTATCAAGCGCAGCTATCATTCCTGAATAAACCTGAAGATTATGACCAGACATATGACTCATTTGCTCAACATCACTTCTGAGGGCTTGGAGTGGGTTATGAATTGCCCAATGACTTAGATATAGGAAGAAAGGTCTATTTTTATTTTTTTCAATTACCTTCAGCGCTTCATCGGTATAGTAATCTGTAAGGTATTTATCTGGTGCAAATAAATTACCTCCATTAAATGTTGCTGAATATTGACCAAGCCCCCAAATCATCTGATCAATTCGTGTATCGAACTTGGCATTAACGACATCCGGATGATCTTCAGGCAAATACAGCGGACCAATCATCTGTAAAGAGTCTTGAAAGCCTTGACTGAGAGGATCCATGCCATAAGCATTTCCTAAATGCCATTTACCTATATGAGCTGTGTAGTAACCTGCATCTCTCATTAGTTCTGCGCTAGTAAGTTCTTCAGTAGGCATTCCCTGTTCCAAATAAGGGGGTATCTTTGAGGCCACTTCACTATCAATCCTCATTTTGAGTTCTGCGTCATTCTCTTCAGCAAGCCATTGCATTATTAATCTCCCAGCGGCTGGCACAGGAGTGAATTCATAACCAAATCTTGTTGGATATTTGCCAGTCATTATTGAAGCTCTGGATGGAGCGCAAGTTGCATTTGCAGCATAACCTCTCGAAAACAAAATGCCGCTATTTGCCAATGAATCTATATGGGGAGTTTTGAGAGATCCGTCAGCTGCACCCCCATTATGAATGGATATATCGTTATAACCCATATCATCGGCCAAAATTAATATTATGTTGGGTCTATCATCTTGTGAAGCAACCTTCGGACCTTCGGACCAAGACGTTGGGATGTTTTCTTGAACCGGCATTGTGAAGTAGGCTATTTTTGGGATAGACCAAAGAAGAATATTGACCTTGTACTCCCAGATCAAAATTCCAGAAATTAAAGCTATGGGTAAAAAGTAAGACAGTCTTTTAAGCTTCATTTACCTCAACCATAATTCCTTCGTTGGGATTAATGTCACCCGAAACAACAGCTTCATATGTGCTAGTAAAATTATCTAACCCAGAAATTTTTTTGATTTGCATCCAATCTTTGCTTTGTTGTGCCCTAGCAGACATAAAGGCATTTGTTTTTTCTGCATACCCAGCCTGACCCCAATCTCCAATGCGTTTTTGTATGTGAGCAGGAGCAAAAAAGAACTCAGTTCTTTCTTGCAATTCAGTTTGGGCGAGCGCTTCATCAACTGATCCTCCCTTATCCCAATGAGTCATACCGACGGTAATGCATTTGAGTAAGTTTTCTTCCAAAGCATTTTGGAGTGCAGATAGAACCTCTTGATTGCCTGACATATCGACGATCACAGAAGAAATATTATTTATGTTTGCTAAGTCATCATAAGAAATTACTTGGTCATAACAGCCTAAGCCCTCAACAAATTTGAGGTTATCAGTGGAGGTTAGTCCAATAATTTTTGGTGAACCATTAGTTTCTGCTAGTCCTTGGGCAAGGCCTATAGCCGTCTTACTTGAAGCGCTAACAATCACAACCTGTGATGCACCATCATAGGATTGTTCTTCTAAAGCATCACATAAACAAAAAGCGGTGATATGCAGAGGGAAGAGTAATGCTCTTATATCATCTGTAGAAATATCATAATTTTCTTCTGCATTGAGTCTTACATAGTTGTTATAGACTGGCGGTAATTCCTGACGGTGTTCTTTGCCATCGCTAAAGGATTGAGAAGAAACTTTTATAGGCCTAACAATTAGAAAGTTTGCAGGAGGGAAATAACCAAAGACTCTTTCACCATGCTCAATCTCCGAGTTATTAGACATGATGACCTCAGCAAAGCCCCAAACTGGTATGCAGCCCCAAGTATTATCAGGATTATTAATGGCTGGAAAAAAATTCCAATAACCTATGGTATCGCCAGCTACCCCGTACGTTACATTGTTAGAAGTAAATGAAAATTTCTCTACTTTTAAAAGAACTTCACCTTCTTGAATATCATCTCCAAGTTGCTCTAAGACAATTCGTGACTGATTAAGGTCTGATTTTAAGGTTTGTAATTGTTTCATAATTGTTCCTACTTTTTTTCTTTTAAGGAAAGTATTAAGAAAATCGCTAAGAGAATAGTGACATAGGGAGCACCTTCTGCTCCGGGAGTAATTCCGGTTGAATAAAGACCACTGTCTAAGGTTGCTCTACCTATGAGTGGATATAAGAAAAGCCGTCCAGACCATTCAATTAACCAAAATGCGAACATCAAAGGTATTAAAGATTTGTATCTAAAAATAACCACCCAACAAACCCCGCAGAAAATCAGCTGAGCAAAACCCCATAAAGAAAAGAACATATATATAAGTGGCATGGGATCTGGATCACCAGATAAAACAACCAAGTTTGCTATATCGTGCATGCCAAATTTTTCGAAGAGCATATGGATTATAGATCTCCAGGTCATCAGGCAGACGAAGGCAATAAAAAACCATAAAGCAATCTTATTACCTCGATATACGTTATCCGCAGGGGAGGGTAGCAAATTAAAATTGAACATTTTTATAGTTTTAATGAACCTAATTTAGAACATGTCTCATTAAACTCTTTTATCGTATCTTGGATAATTTCTTCAGCAGATTTTACGCCATCAATCAATCCTACAGATTGTCCCGACAAGGCAGGTGCTGCATTCATGTCTCCCCCAAAGTAGAGATCCTGTATTTTACCCATTGCTGACATGTCCATTTCTCCTGCTTCTAAAATGTCTTTAGTGAAGTCTGTTCTTAAAGCTCTTATGACAGGTTTAGAAGTTTTATTCAAAATCCATGTTCCATTTATTGAAGATTCAAATATCTGATTCTTAAAGTTTTCGTGCACCGGACTTTCTTTACTAGATACAAATCGAGTTCCCATTTGAATTCCTTCTGCTCCAACAGCAAAGGCTGCTGCCATGCCTGCACCATCTGCTATACCTCCAGCAGCAATAATAGGGAGATCAATTTCTTTTCTAATGGCTTGTATCAGAACAAATAATCCAACTTCTTCAGGACTTTTGAAGCCGCCACCTTCTGTGCCTTCTACGACTAATCCATCAACTCCGCAGTTTGCTGCTTTTAGAGCACCTTCAACACTTGGAACAGCGTGATATACCGTTATGCCGGCATATTTAAGGATATCAATGTACTTTGAAGGGTCTCCTGCAGAAGTGGTTACAAACTTCACGCCATGTTGAACACAAAACTCAACCATACTTTCATCTCTTAAAAAGAGAAGGGGTAGATTCACTCCAAAGGGCTGATCTGTGAGTTCAGACATCTTCTCTATCTCTGCTTTACAGTTATCTACTTCTCCAGAAGAAGTTTCGATTACGCCAAAACCACCTGCATTACAAACTGCAGAAGCTAATTGGCTTCTTGCAATCCATCCCATGGGCGCTTGAATTATTGGATATTTTGATCCCGTATGTTGCGTTACTCTGTTCATTAGTTTTCCTTTATAAAATTGATTAATAATTCAGATAATTCTTTTGGTCTTGTCCACTGATAAAAATGGCCACCTCCAATATGCGGGGCACTTTTTGCATTTGGGCACATCTCTAATACATCTCTTTCAATTCCATTCGTTACTGGATCATCCCCAGCAAAGACACTTAGAAAAGGTTTATCCCAAGTAGAGAAGAACTCTCTTGCCTTTCTTTGCTCTTCTAGAGACTGATCAGGAATAGTGGGAACATGACTCGGCATCGCTCTTGGACCCATTTTATAACTTGGGTCTGGAAACGGAGCTTCGAAGGCTTTGGCTGTATAAGACTTGAAAGGTGATGCACTATATTTTCCTAATAGTATGAAAATGTAATTGAGAATTGTGGAAACTATAGACCTTTTGTCCATTTGCATAGACTGAATAAACCCTATGGGTAAGTCTTCAGTATCCCAACAAAATTTCTGCCAGTACATGAACTTAAGTCCTGGATGAGTTTTTCCACTATCCATTTGATTTATCTGTTTAGCCATCGACATTGGATGAAGTTTGACCTTACTTTCTCTAAAGGCTTTTATTTTTTCAATAACCTCTTCAGATACTTCGGGATTGTAAGGAAGACCGGTATTACCCATTGAGACTTTTGAGAACCTTTCGGACTCCCTAGCGACCATTCTTAATCCAATTAATCCTCCCCAGTCTTGCCCAAAGAAGGTTATATCTTGAAGGTCATTAGTATTTAGCCAATCAACCATCCAATCCACTTGATTTTGATAACTATAGTCTTCTCTCGCAGCAGGTTTGTCTGACTTTCCATAACCAGGTAAATCAGGAACGATGATTCTTATTCCGGCCTCTGTTAAAAAAGGTATCATTTTGGTATAGAGATAGCACCAAACTGGCTGACCATGCATTGCCAACAAAATAGGTCCGTCTTTAGGACCTTCATCTATGTGGTGTATTCGTAGATCTGAACCGTCTTTCGTCTTTATGTTTGTATAATTTGGTTGGTATGGAAAATCGGTTATTCCTTCAAATCTATCATCTGGTGTTCTTAATATTTTCATATTTAATTTTTCTTCATCAATAGTTTTTCACAACCTGTTCCTTCAAATAAATCCATCAACCTTTTTTGATCAATATCAGTCAAAGCGTAAAACTCTTGATTAATCCATTGCAGACATTTGCCTTGATAATTAAAAGTCTTTTGAGACCAAGTAGATCCATCAATTTCTGTCTCCCAAGTTTCCTCTCCATTTTCTAAAGCTTTATTATTTTCCAATAGGGCAGGAACGTACACATGACCTATTTCCTTTAATAAAGATTTCATAGATTCAGGTAACTCTTCCAGAGTAACCCAAGGATTTTTATCAGGGTTTATTCCTGACAGATCCTCAAGGCCATTGATCCATGCAACAGTTCTAAGAGAATTTTGATGAGCGATGGCTCTTGAGGTAGGATCTAAACCAATTAACTGAGTAAGTTGCCCATAGATGGCGAAATCGGCAGAGCTAGGCCTGTATCCGAAAAGAAAAGGTAAGTTTGCTAGATGAGTCTGCATAATTTCTAAGAACCGTTTATAACTATTTTCTATAATTGGCGCTGTAATATCATTTGACCCAACCACCCAAAGCCTTTCTATCTGTCTTGAGCCAATACCTTCTTTGAATATCTTCCAAGCTTCATCAGGAAGATCTACTTTATGATTTAAAGGGAGTATTGAGGAAGCATTATCAGCATCTTCTTCAAAGTGCCATCGGTAATGGAACATGTATTTTGTGACCCATTCATCTCCAAAATCTTCCAGAAGATAATTTAAAAAACATATTGCTGGATCTTCTGGAATGACACTCCTGCCTTCAAAGTCATCTTCTAGTCTTCGAATGATTGGTGTTGAATCAGTAACGGTTTTAAGTTTCCCTCTTTCATCTCGCATGAGAAAAGTTGGAAGGAGGACAGGCTTAGGAGGTTCAATATCTAGATCGGCTAAAGGGCCTTCACCTGCTAAAAGTTCTCCAGGATTACCCCATATTATTTCATAGGGTATGTGTCTGTAACGAAGAAGTGCGATCATCTTCCTGGTATAAGGAGAGGGTGGTGCACCTATGAGTGTTAGTCTTTCTTTTTGTAACATAGCTTTATCCTTTAACTTGGCTAAAGACTCTAATCAGAGCTTCAGCTATTTCATCTGGAACCTCTTCTTGTAAAAAATGACCAGCATCGGTTTGTGTTACTGGCGCCTTTGGAAAATTTTCCTCCATTCTTGGAAGAGCTTTTCCTAGAATTGGGTCACTCATTCCCCAGACTATTTCTATAGGAATATCTAGGGTTTTGACATAATTTTCTATTTTAATCATTGAGGGAGTGCTTGGATGACTTGGACCATCTGTAACCATTCTCATCATGGCCAATGGTGCCTTGGCATTACCACTGTCGTAAAGAGGTTTTCCATAGAGTTGTGCAACTTCTGGTGTCCATGATTCTGGATCTCCTTGTACATTTCCTAATCGATCAAACATAGAGAAGAATACCTCTACCATCAACTCTCCAATTATAGGAGTCTTTACAGTCGCGTGTGCCGGAGAAAGATCAATACTTATAGTTGGTGCATTAAATCCTGTATTCATAACAACTGCACCTTTAAGAAGATTAGGTGAAAGGGATAATGCACCCATACCAATAGGTCCTCCCCAATCTTGTCCGGCGTATATTAATTCTTTCAACTCTAGTTCATTTAAGACTGCATTGATCCATCGAATATGATTTTCTAGCTTGTGCTCGCTTGCAGGAATTTTCGAAGAGAAGCCAAGTCCAGGACTGGTCGGCATAATAACTCTGACCTTATCCAAAGGCAGGTTCTCTACTATCTTTCTATAAAGAAAGCCCGAAGTCGGGTTGCCATGCATTAAAAAAACTGGAAAACCTTCACCCACATCAAGAACATGCACTTTTATACCTGGTTCAACCTCAATAAAGTAACTCTTATAGTTGGAGTTAACCATAGCCGCTGCGTAGTCAGGTAATGGAAATGCTTCATAGGTGCCTGAGTTCAAAATAACTTCACCATCTCCAGTTGGAGTATAAGTATTTCCATCTCGAGTTACGTAAATTAAGAAAACAATTAGTGCAATAGTAATTGCGATAAAGATTCGGCTAAAAGTTTTCATCTTTTCTCTCCTTAAGACTTTTGAAATATATCCTGAACCGAAGTTTCAATATTTAACTGACCTTCTAAGCCTGCAACTCTATGCTGAGCGCTCTTTATATAATCTGGATCCGAAATCATTTCTAGCATCGCTTTTCTTGATGGGTACATTGCTATCGCTACTTGATCCCATAGGTCTTCTACTTCTCCCAGCATGAGCCTTTCTACATTTCCTCCAAAGATAGGTTTGCCTCCAACCTTTGCTAGGTGTTCTACCACTTCTTCTCCATAAATAGCATAAGCTTCTTGACCTGTTAAATCGGTTTCTCTTTTATCTGGGTATTGCGCTTTTTCTTTAAATTTGAGCAGATTAACCATAAAAATAGGTTTATCTTTTCCCTGTTCATTGAACTCTTTTATTTGAGTTTCGTTTGGCATTACTGCATTTTTTACTTCCATAATTCTCCCTCAATACAATTGACACATATTATGACATTAGTTTATATTTGTCTAATGCGAAATCTGCAACCCAAAGAGAGATTAAAACAAGACGGAAGAAGGTTAAGGAGTGTAACGAGTCAAAATATCATTGTTGACGCCATGATGATTCTTATCCAAAGAGGCATTCTAGAACCCACAGCTCAGCAAGTTGCCGATGAAGCTGGTATTGGGATCAGGACAGTATTTAGGCAAATACAAGATAAAGAGAATCTTTTTTTAAAGATGGATGAGAAAGTCCGAGCTGCACTGCAAGAAACTCTAAAGAGAGCAGCAAATCCTCAAGGAAATCTTGAAGAGCGAATTGAAAGATTGATTGAACTAGAAGCTGAACTTTTCGAAAATAATTTACAATTTCTAAGAGCCACGCTTGCAAATAAATGGAAATATAACACTCTACAGAAGAACTACGAACGTAACCAAAGAAATATAAAATCTCTTTTATATACATGGATCCCAGAGTTAAAGAACCTCTCAGAATCTAAACAAATTCTTCTTACTTCTATAAATTCTGCGGGATATTGGATAGAGTTAAGAGAAAATCTTGTACTTTCAGTAGCAGGAGCAAAGAACTTTAAAATTAACGTCTTCCAAGACGCACTTTTATAATAAAATTTAATAATGAAAAATAAACAAGTCTTAATTGATAGCCTTCCAGAAGGGAAGCTGGTTGAAAATAATTACAAATTGGTTGAATCTGAAATGACTAAAGCGAGTTCGGAGGAAATCATTGTTAAAACTATCTCTTTTGCCATAACTGCAGGAACTAGGGCGGGGCTTCAGGGAAGTGCAAGTTACGCTGGTGCACCTACCACAGGCATTGTTATGAATTGCACTGGTATTGGTGAAATTATTGAAAGTAACGATAACGATTATCCAGTTGGCAGAAATGTACTTACTCAGACTGGGTGGCAAGAATACTCAGTTCAAAGACCAGAATCTTTAACTTTGTTAAGGGAAGGAATCGATCCTTCTCTATATTTAGGACCTCTTGGCATCAATGGATTAACAGCATATTTTGGTTTATTAGGAATAGGGCAACCGCAAGAAGGAGAAACGGTCATGATTTCTGCGGCAGCAGGATCCGTAGGCCACATGGTTGGACAAATTGCCAAAATTAAAGGATGTAAAGTTGTAGGTATATGCGGAAGTGATGATAAATGTAAGAGGCTTACAGACGATTTGGGTTTTGATGCAGCGGTGAATTATAAAGATGCTAATTTTAGACAGAATTTAAAAGAAGCAACACCTGATGGAGTAGATGTTTACTTTGATAATACTGGAGGCATGATTCTAGGCTCTGCATTATTTAGATTAAACTCCGGTGGTCGAATAGCTTGTTGCGGTGTAGTTTCCCAATATGATACAAGCACGCCCGAACCAGGACCAAAAGGCATTCCGGGTTTACTTGTTAATAAAAGTATAAGGATGCAGGGTTTTCTTGTATTCGATTTTGCAAACAGGTACGAAGAAGCAACTGACGATTTAATTGAATGGATTAATGCTGGCCAGCTCAAAGTCTTGACTGATGAGCTACAAGGTTTAGAAAATGCTCCGCAAGGGTTTGTTGACTTATTAGCCGGCGGTAACATAGGTACTAGAATAGTTAATATATAAAGAATGAATCTAAATTTCTCTCAAGAAGAAATTACTTTCCAAAATGAAGTAAGAGAATTTCTGGATAAAGAACTTACACCCGAATTAGTTAATACAGCCAAGCGAAG
>Ga0315331_10004355_pt1 | contig 10681 bp, 5 predicted proteins | sample M160m34915metaG_FD_203456 | JGI IMG/M metagenome (GOLD analysis project Ga0315331, IMG submission 203456) | Ammonia-oxidizing marine archaeal communities from Monterey Bay, California, United States - M1 60m 34915 | ecosystem: Environmental > Aquatic > Marine > Intertidal zone | place: USA... | reverse complement strand
CTTTCCCGATGACCACCCCAGGTGGTCACTCCGCACATGGATACCCCGGCCAAAAGGGGATGTGATTTCAATACCCATTGCGTGATGGAAAACCCCCCACGACGGCGGTCACCGCATTCCCCGATCTATTCACTGGTCGGCCGAAAAACGGCAACGTATCTTATTTTTAATTGGAGGCATTCATGAAGAATCACGATCGGTTATTATTCGTCTGCGTGTTTATCGCATTCACCTCGAGCATTTTCGCTCAACAAAAAACTGCATTGGAGAGTTTCCGGGTGACTGACGGGTTGAAGGCGGTGCTTTGGGCGGGAACGGATCTCATCCACAGTCCGGTAGCAATGGATGTTGATGCCCGGGGGCGGGTCTGGGCAACTGAAGACTTGCAGCATTCGGGTGTAAAAAACGCATCACATGCCCGAATTAAAATTTTGGCAGACAGCAACAACGATGGACGGGCCGACACGGTTAAGATCTTTGGGCCTACTTTTTCTTCCAAGCCAATGGGGATCAGTGTGTTCGACAATGTCGTCGTGGTTTCGATGGCACCGAATATTCACGTGTATACCGACGTCAATCGCGATGACGTCTTTGATCCGAAGGTTGATGATGAGATGATTATCGCCAAAGGATTTCACGGGCATACACACGATCACGCTCTGCACGCGGTCGTGCCCGGACCGAGCGGCAAGTGGTACGTCAATCATGGCAATATCGGTGCCGACTTGACGATGGCCGATGGTCGGCGAATCCATTCCAGTTCATACTATAGCCAAAACCCGGCGAGCATCGGCAAGCTGAGCTACGACGGGCGTCTTTACGTCGGCGGATTCGGAATCCGAATGAACGCAGACGGAAGCAACGCGGAGGTGATATTTCAGAATTCCCGCAACGCGCACGCGATGGCGGTGACGTCTTTTGGTGATATTTTGCAGGCCGACAACGATGACCCGACGCACGCGCGGGCCGCCTGGGTGATGGAGTTTTCCAACTTCGGCTATGCGTGCCTGGAGAACGGTAACCGTTCGTGGGAGGATTCGGCGAAGAGTTGGGAGAAAAAAGTGGTGACCCCGGAGATCATGGATAATGCCTACGAGCGACATCGCAAGGCTTCGCTGCGTCGGGACGAGGGGCATTGGCGGCAGCATTTTCCAGGCGTCACACCGCCTGGAAATTTGTGGGGACCCGGCGCACCAACTGGTGATTATTTTGTGGAGGGTGATGAATTGGGAACAGCTTATCGTGGCCGCTATCTTGTTTGCGAAACGGTTCATCGGGCTGTGTTCAGCTTTCGAGCGAAACTCAATGACGCCCAAGTGGAACTGATGGATTTGGACAAGGCGTTCTTCGCCGCCGATCGTAAATCCACCAACCGTTCCACTTCCGGTTTTCTGCCCACGGACGTTGCCGCCAACATCGACGGATCGCTCTTGGTCTGCGATTGGAATTCGCACGTAAACGGCCGCGGCGGGGGAAATTCGGAGGGCGCGATTTACCGTCTATCACGCGCTGATGAAAAGCAGGTGAAACTGCCGCGCATCGATTTTTCTTCGATAGCCGGTTTGCTGGCTGCATTGAAAAATCCGGTGCCCGGAGTGCGCTGGGTGGCACAGGATCGCTTGAAAACCACCATCGGTGCTGCGGATGCGTTGCGGGGATTTGTGAAAAAGAACGCGGACAATCCGTATTATCGCGCGCGCGCCATCTTTATCTTGGCCCAACTCGAAAATCAAAAAGGACGGGCGGAGGTGAAAACACTGCTCAAGTCACCGGACGAACAGGAGCGTATCGTGGCATTTCGCGCACTGCGTTTTGCGGGTCGCGAGCCGATGCTGCCCTACGTTATTCAATTGGCCGATGATCCTTCGCCGGCCGTGCGCCGTGAGGCGTTGCATGCTCTGCGCAACGTGAAACTGGAAAAGATAATCGCACCTCTCACCCAATTCATCGCCGGCTATGATGGCAAGAATCGTTGGTATCTAGAAGCCCTCGGCGCGGTTTGCGACGGGCGAGCCGATGAAATTTACACTCGCATCGTTCGCCCCTCACAGCCGGATCCTATAAAATGGAATGAGCGGCAGAAAAATCTGGCTTGGCGATTGCGTTCGGAACAAGCCCTGGATGACCTGGCTCAGTGCATATTGAAACAGAACACAGACATCGAATCGTTTCGGCGCCTCGCCTATACATTTGGGCTGTGCTATACGGAAGATGAGCGCAAGATCAATGCCGGGCGAATGGCCACGTTCAGCAAGCACGCAGCTTTTCAGGGAGAGGAATTTCAGCTAATCATCCGCGAGTTTCTGGAGAAGGACATCAACGATCCCCAGCCTGTCGCGTTGACCCAGAGCTACGTGTTTCCAAAAAACTTCGGCCCTAAAACGAAACCGGCATCCATCGACGACATCATCGCGCTGAAGCCCAACCTCATTAACGGCCAGGCAAAAGCCGCGTTGTGTTTGATGTGTCACACGATGAACGGCGGCGGCATCGCCTTCGGTCCGGACTTGACCAGTTGGGGATTGGTGCGTGACAACGCGACCGTCATCCGGGCGTTGCTGACGCCATCATCCGAACTCGCTCACGGCTACGAAAAACCACTTGTGGTTACGCAGAATGGACACCGGTTGGAAGGCGTGTCGAGAGGATACAGCTGGCATGCCGGCGCGATTCGTGTCAAGACCATCGGCGGCATTACGATGAAAGTGCCGCACCGTCGGCCACACGCCAGGATCGAGTATTTGAAAAACCACTCGTGGATGCCATCGGCGTCGGCAATGGGCCTCACCAGCCAGGATATTCGGGACATCTCCGAATACCTGATGGGCGGGTGCTCGGGCAAGCCTGCGCCGCCTCGCCCGAAAATCGTGCCGACCTTTAGCCGTGGCATCGGACCGGGTTGGGTGGAACTGCGAGATAAAGACTTCGTTAACGTCAATTGCTGGTCCGATACTTGGCGCTGGGAAGACAACCACGCGTGGTGCACCGGAAATCCCACGGGAGTGATTCGGTATCACGAACCTTTGACAAACTTTGAGCTATCATGCGAATGGATGCACAAGAAAAAGGGTGGCAATTCCGGTGTCTTCGTGTGGGCCCAACCGCAGTCGATCCTAAACCTGACCAAGGGCAAAGGCCGCCTGCCTCACGGCATCGAAGTCCAAGTCCTCGATCTTGGCTACCGCGAAGTTTACGAGGCCGCATACAAAAAACCGGGCAACTGGTTCACCAGCCACGGCGACATTTTCCCGGTCGGCCCGGTCACAATGAAACCCTTCCCTCCGGTAGCCCCTAATGGCCGCCGAAGTTTTCCATCCAAAAAAACCACACTGGGGATCAACCAATGGAATCATTACTACATTCGAGCCGTCGACGGCGAAGTCCGCCTGTGGGTAAACGGCATCGAAGTGTCCGGCGGCAACGCCATCTCCCCCGCTTTCGGCTACCTCTGTCTCGAATCTGAAGGTGCCCCGATTGAATTCAAAAACATCCGCTTGCGAAAACTACCTCCACTCAAAACCAAGTTGCCTGAAGGAATGGAAATTCCCGTGCCCGTCATCGAGAACCCTGCCAAGCGCCCGGCCTTATCGCTGAAAGGCCACACCCTGCTGGGAACCTGGCAATACCTCGACACCTACACCCGAGAATTCCTCCCTGACGGCCGCTGCATCCTGCGAAACGGGAAGGACGTAATCTGGACGAAAAAAACCATCACAAAAACCCTCACCTCCATCACACTTGAAGGTGGTTACCAACACGTACTAACCGGCCACACCTTGAAAATCGAAAATCGATACGAAGCAAAGCGCCGGCAATAACCAGCAACAGGGAGTCCCATGAAAAACCTCACTTGCCTGATCCTCCTTTGCTGCCTGCTCCCTTCTGCCGTTTGGGCCAAGCCTTCACGGCCCAATGTGCTATTTATCGCGGTCGACGACCTCAACGACTGGGTGGGCTTCATGGCAGGCCACCCCCAAGCCAAGACACCTCACATGGATGCCTTGGCCAAACGGGGGCGGAACTTTACCAATGCCCATTGCTCGGTGCCGGTATGCTCGGCCTCGCGGGTCACCGTGATGTCAGGCGTCTCGGCCACCACGCACGGCAGTTACGAACTCGGGCCACGCTACGAGCAGTTGCCCGCACTCAAGAACGTGCCCACTATTCAGCGCTACTTCAAGGGTCACGGCTACACCACCTTGTCCGGCGGCAAGGTGTTGCATCATGATTTCAACGGCCGCCTGGCCGGGGATATTGACCAGTCACTAGGCCGCAAGCGCAGTCCACGCCCCAAGAAGCCGATGAGCCGGCCTACAAGCTGGAGTGGGGCCTGGGACTGGGGAGCCTATCCGAAACAGGATACCCAGATGGCGGACTTCGAGTTGGCCCAAACCGCGGCCAAGGCGCTCAAGGAGGATTATGAAACACCCTTCTTCATGTCGGTCGGTTTCTTTCGTCCCCACGTTCCGCTCTTCGTGCCCCCCAAATGGTTTGAGCTCTATGATGCGGAAAAAATTACCCTCCCAGAAAATCCAACATCCGACCTTGGTGATCTCCCGGAAAACTTCTTGGGCATTAATGACTATGCGGTTGCTCCAACTCATGCCGAGGTTGTTGACAGTGGAAGCCAACGCGGCCTGACACACGCCTATCTGGCTTCAGTAAGTTTTGTCGACCATTGCGTGGGCATTGTTTTGGATGCCTTAAAATCCAGCCCCCATGCCGAAAACACGCTGATTGTCTTGTGGAGTGACCACGGTTTCCACCTCGGGGAAAAACAGCACTGGGCCAAACGCACCCTTTGGGAGGAGTCCACACGCGTGCCATTGCTCATTGCCGGCCCGGGGATCAAGCCCGGCAAGCCATGCAAGGAACCCGCCAGCCTGATCGACCTTTACCCGACGCTATTAGAGCTATGCAACTTACCAAAAGCCTCCCATCTTGAGGGCTTGTCACTGGTTCCTCAGCTGCATGATTCGAGTAAACCCAGAAAACAACCGGCAATTACCTCATCCTACTTTGGCAACCACTCCATCCGCAATCGGGATTGGCGGTTGATTGTCTATGAAGACGGCGCCAGGGAACTCTACGATCACCGAACCGATCCGGACGAATTCCACAACCTGGCCAAGGACTCGGCCCATCAAGCGGTTATCAAGGAGCTCTCCCAGTGGCTGCCAAAAAAAGCTACCCCCGAGTTCAAGGCCAAATCCGAACGCAAACGTCGCACCCGCCAAAAATAAATCCATGCCAATGAATAGCCCATCAAGACGTGACTTCTTTCGCACCACCGGGGTGGCGGCGAGCTCAATTCTGTTACCCCGGCAGGTCATGGCCTCCCTGGCGAACATCAAGAACCCCATCAAGCCAAGGCTTTCGTCATCGCGCCGAATTGAACAGGACGATTTTTAGGAAATACAAAATGAGACCAAGGCCCCGGTTCCGAAGTTGCCTAATCCCGAGTGCGTGCTGAAATGATGACTCCCAAGCATCCAAAAAATGAAAAATAGAAAATACAAAACACGTGGCCTCCGATGGCTGTTGGCATGCGGATTGATGCTGCAGGCCGCCAACCTTCATGCAGCCAAGCCCAACGTTATATTCATCTTCTCGGACGATCACGCAACCCAAGCCATTTCGGCTTACGGTTCCAAGATCAACCATACACCGAATATCGACCGGATCGCCAAGGAAGGCGCCTTGTTCGAGGCGAATTTTTGCACCAACTCGATCTGCGGTCCAAGCCGGGCCAGTATCCTGACGGGCAAACATAGCCACAAGAACGGCTTCAAGAGAAACGGGAACCGTTTCGATCCCGAACAAATGACCTTTCCCAAGCTCCTCCAAAAAGTGGGCTACCGGACTGCGGTCTTCGGGAAATGGCACCTGGGCACCAACCCGACGGGTTTTGATCAATGGATGGTTTATCCGGGGCAAGGCAGTTATTACAAACCCGATTACCTGACGCCCGAAGGCAGAAAGGCCATCCCTGGCTATTCGGTCGAAGTGACCACCGACCTGGCCCTCGATTTTCTCTCCAAGCAGAAAAAAGACGAGCCTTTCCTTCTCATGTGCCAGTACAAGGCCCCGCACCGCAACTGGATGCCCGGCCCGAAATATCTCACCAAGTACGACGACGTTTCCATTCCCGAACCTGAAACCCTCTTCGACGACTATTCGAAACGGGCATCCGTTCTGGGAAGGCACAAGATGGGAATCGATGCCCATATGTCCTTTTTCTACGATCTCAAGGTCGAGGGTCATGAAGATAAGCGTTATGCGAAAATCATGAACTCGTTTCTGGGTCGCATGAGCAAGGAGCAACGGCAAGCTTGGGATGCCGCCTACGGCACGAAGAACGAAGCGTTTCTGAAGTCGAACCTTCAAGGGAGGGAACTCGTGCGCTGGAAGTACCAGCGCTATGTGAAGGATTACCTCCGATGCGTGGCTGCGGTGGACGATGGGGTGGGCCGCATCTTGGAGTCCTTGGACAAGCTTGGCTTGAGTGAGAACAGCATCGTGATCTACTCCTCCGACCAAGGGTTCTACCTGGGGGAACACGGTTGGTACGACAAGCGCTGGATTTACGAGGAGTCCCTTAAAATGCCTTTGGTCATGCGTTGGCCGGGCAAAATTCAGGCCGGCACCAAGATCGAAAAGTTGACCCAGAACATCGACTTCGCGCCCTTTTTCCTCGAAGCCGCTGGAGCCGAAATGCCAGATGAAATGCAGGGAATGAGCCTGATGCCGCTCCTCAAGAATCAGGACGCGCCTTGGCGGAAAGCCATTTACTATCATTACTATGAGGCGGGAGGGCACGGAGTGCCGGCTCATTTCGGGGTGCGCGACGAGCGCTACAAACTGGTGCATTTTCCCAGTACCAAGGAATGGAACCTCGTCGACTTGAAGGAGGATCCTCAGGAAATGCAAAGCTTCCACGACGACCCCGCATACAAGGAGACGCTCGATCAAATGCGGGCCAAACTCAGCGATCTGCAAAAGAAGTATGGCGTGGAGACCTCCCGTTGAAGCTTTTCCGGGGAAAACCATGAAGGGCACAACTATCTTACCAAGGCGTGACTTCTTTCGCGTCGGCGGCGTGCTAGGGACCTCCATCCTGTTGCCCCGGCAGGTCATGGCCGCCCTTTCGAAAATCAAGAACCCCATCAAGCTTGGGCTTATTGCCGATTTGCACCAGGACGTGATGCACGATGGCCCGGCAAGGCTGAAGGCCTTCCTCGATGCCATGAAGGCAGAACATCCCGACGCGCTGATCCAGCTCGGCGACTTCGCCTACCCGACAAAGAAAAACGAGGTAGTAAGCAAGGCCTTTGAAAAGGCACACCCCAAGACCCTGCACGTTCTCGGCAACCACGAAATCGATGGCGGACACTCCTTTGATAAAGTCGCCAAGCTCTGGAGCATGAAGGGACGCTACTACACCGAGAACATCAATGGCCTTGACCTGGTCGTTCTTGATGCCAACGAGAAGCCGAAGAACCACAAGGGCGGTTATCCCGCACACATCGGGGAAAAACAGCTTGAGTGGCTCGATAAACAACTGAAAACCCTCAATGGCCCGATCCTTGTCATCAGCCACCAGCCCCTGGCGGGGCCATACAGCATCGACAACGCGGAAGAGGTCCAGGCGCTGCTCAACGCAGCTGCCGGCAAGGTGCTGCTGGCGGTCAATGGCCACACCCACATTGACCACGTGGCACGTGCGGGCGAGCTGTCCTACCTGCACGTCAACTCAGCCTCCTATAAATGGGTCGGCGGCTCCTACCGCAACAAGAGCTACCCGGCTGAGGTTCACTCCAAGTTCCGCTGGGTCGAGTATACCTGCCCCTACCGCGACAGCCTCTTCACCACCCTCACCATCGACCCATCAAACGGACGCATCGACGTCAAGGGCCGTGAGAGCCGGTGGGTCGGGAAATCCCCCTCACAACTTGGGATCGCTGACAAACCCGACCGAACCGACGGCAAAGAGATCTGCCCGAAAATCCGCAGTCGACGGATCGGGCTAACCGAAAAGCAACTGGAGATAAAGACATCCGGAAAACCAAAATGAAAAAAACGTTGCCGCTCCTCCTTCAGATACTCGTTTTTGGGTGCTCATCCGTAAACGCTGAAATCCAAAAGCCCAACGTCATTCTCTTTCTGGTTGATGACATGGGCCTGATGGACACCTCTGTCCCGATGTTGGCCGATCAGGACGGCAAACCAAAACGTCATCCGCTCAATGATTGGTATCGAACGCCCAACATGGAACGCTTAGCCAGGCAAGGGATTCGGTTCTCCCAATTTTACGCCCAGTCGGTTTGCTCGCCAACAAGGGCATCCATCATGACCGGACAAAACTCGGCCCGTCACCGGGTGACCCAGTTCATTGCGCCCGGGAAGCGCAACAACGGTCCAAAAGGATGGCGCTGGGAAGGCTTGACTCAAAAGGACGTCACTCTCCCTTTGCTCCTACGAAAACAAGGCTATCACACTATTTTTGCCGGCAAGGCCCACTTCGCCCCAACCGGATTCGAAGGCGAGGACCCGACCAAGTTGGGATTCGATATCAACATTGCGGGGTGCTCCTTCGGGCAACCCGGAAGTTATTATGGGGAGGATGGGTATGGGAACCTGAACCCAAAACGTAAAAAGCGGGCCGTACCCGGGCTAGAGAAATATCATAAAACCGACGTCTTCCTCTCCGAAGCAATCACCCTTGAAGCCAAGGTCGCCATTGATCAATCGTTGGAAAATCAAAAGCCTTTCTTCCTCTATATGTCTCACTATGCGGTGCATAGCCCGTTCAATTCGGACCCGCGGTTTGCTTCTAACTACAAAGACTCGAAGAAGCCAAAGAATGCTCAAGCATACGCTACCTTAATCGAAGGAATCGACAAATCCCTTGGTGACCTGATGGATCACGTTGCAAGCAAGGGCGTAGCGGAAAACACTCTAATTCTTTTTGTCGGTGACAACGGATCTGACGCGCCTTTGGGTCCGGTTCACGGATACTCCAGTTCCGTTCCGCTCCGCGGGAAAAAGGGAACCTGCTACGAGGGAGGCATGCGTGTGCCCTTCATCGCGGGCTGGGCCAAACCCGGGAAGAAAAATACTTTTCCCATCGCAAGAGATTCGCTTCACAACGATCAGATCGGAACGGTTATGGATCTCTATTCGACCATACTTGACACCGCGGGGGTAAAGAATCCCTCAAGCCACGTCGTGGACGGGGTGAGTTTGCTCAAGCAATTCTCGGGCAGAGGAAACCCTGACCGGCCTGATCATTTCATGTGTCACTTTCCTCATTCTCATCGCAGTTCCAACTTTACTGCTTTTCGGCAGGGTGATTGGAAATTGATCTACCGATACAAAGGCAGGAAAAAATACGAACTCTACGACTTGGGGAAAGATCCCTTCGAAACCAAAAACCTGGCCGAAAGCGAACCCAGGAAACTGAAGGAAATGACCAAGGCCATGATTGTTCGACTCGAGAAGGAAGGAGCCCTATATCCGTCTGAGGGAGACAAGGAGCTCAAGCCCCTTCTCCCCTGATATTATTTATGAACTCTCACTACAATCGACGCCACTTTCTTCATGGGCCAGCCGAGAAATCAAAATGAAAAAAATCATCATCACCGTTTGTTTCCTGATGGCTTGCTCTGCTCAAGCTGCCAAGCAACCCAATATTGTCTTCTTCTTTGCTGACGACCAGACGTCCAGCTCCCTCGCTTGTTACGGTCATCCTTTAGCCAAGACACCCAACATTGATCGTCTGGCTGCCACAGGCACAAGGTTCTCCAATTCCTGCGTCAGCCAAGCTATCTGCTGGGTCAGTCGCACCACTATCCTGACCGGGCTGACCGGTCGAAGTTACGGCACACCGGGCAGACGTGACGCCGCTCGCCCGGATGCAGTGAAGGAACTCTATGTGGATCTGCTTCGCAAAGCCGGTTACCGAACCGGTTTTGCCGGAAAGTGGCATGCCAAGATGCCCAAGGGCTGGAACGCCGCCGAACACTTCGATGTCTTTCAGCCAATCGGTCGAAATCCTTTTTACAAGAAACAACCCGACGGTTCCCTGCGTCATGAAACCGAGCTGATCGTGGATCGCGGCATTGAGTTCCTTGAGAACCAGCCCAAGAACCAACCCTTCGCCCTCAACATGTGGTTCAACGCCTGTCATGCGGAGGATGGGGATCGTCGCCCCGGTATCGGGCATTTCCCCTGGCCCCGGGCAGTCGATGGCCTGTATGAGGAGGATGAGATAGCTCCGCCCCGTTTGAATGATCCCAAGATTTTTGAGAGCCAGCCGCATTTCCTTAAGACCACTATCAACCGGGAACGCTTTTTCTGGCGCTGGAACACCGAAACCAAATACCGCATCAACATGCGGGCCTACCTGCGCATGGTGAGTGGCATCGACAACGCCATTGGTCGCTTCATCAAGGCTCTTGAGGCAAAGGGTTTGGCAGATAACACCATCATCGTCTATACCGCCGACAACGGTTACCACATGGGCAACCGCGGATTTGCCGGCAAATGGTCCCATTATGAGGAATCCCTGCGTGTTCCATTGATTATATGGGATCCCCGTGTCTCCAAGTCCGCTCAGGGGCAGGTAGTCGACTATTCGGCCCTGAATCTTGATCTTCCTGCCACCTTCCTAGACTGGGCC
>Ga0315331_10004352_pt1 | contig 10682 bp, 11 predicted proteins | sample M160m34915metaG_FD_203456 | JGI IMG/M metagenome (GOLD analysis project Ga0315331, IMG submission 203456) | Ammonia-oxidizing marine archaeal communities from Monterey Bay, California, United States - M1 60m 34915 | ecosystem: Environmental > Aquatic > Marine > Intertidal zone | place: USA... | reverse complement strand
CTATCTACATCACACTGCTACAACCGAATACCTTTGCTGTGTTCCCACCCTGGAGGATTAATCAGGAGCTAGTTGTGTAGGACTTGCCATTTCAAATATACAATTAAATAAAATTAGAGAACAATAAATTTTGAGTATGTTTAAAAATATAGCTTAAATTTGAGGGTATAATGAAAGTTATTAAAACATATATATTTATAATATTACCAATTGTTCTTATTACAGTTATATCCTGTAATGGGGTTGACCAAAGTGCTACTATTTCAATTTCCCATAATATTATAAACGGAAAAATTAAATTAGATGACACCTTAAAAATCAAAGTAAATTTTTTAAAAACTAAAAATTTTAAAAATAATGATTTATTGTTTGACTTAAAATCTAACAATAATAATTACGAATTAAAACCATCTTTTTACAACAAAGAAACTAACGAATATTATTTTCTTTTAAATGAATTTACATTGGGTAAAAAAGAACTCAAAATCTCGTTAAATAACATTTTTGAAAGATTGAATTTTACGGTACTTAATGATGTTCGCCCAGTAATATATAATTATGAAATTATAAATATTTTTAATAGAAAAAGAAATAATTATACCCAGGGCTTCGAGTTTTATAATGACACTCTATATGAAAGTGTTGGTCAGTATGGTAAGTCAAAACTGATTAAGGTTGATTTTAAAAACGGAAAACACCTAAAAGAGTTAAAATTACCGGCTAAATATTTTGCAGAAGGAATTACTATTTTAAATGATAAAATACATTTATTAACCTGGAAAGAAAAGGTTGGATTTGTTTATAATCTCGACAATTTTAATCAAATTAAAACATTCGATTACAATGAAAGTAAAGAAGGTTGGGGTTTCTGTAATGACGGAAATTCATTATATAAGAGTGACGGCACTGAAAAAATATGGATGTTGAATAAAGAAACTTATGAGGAGCAAAATTTTATTGAGATATACACTAATAAAAACAAAGTCGTTGGCTTAAATGAACTAGAATGGATAGAAGGAAAAATATTTGCAAATAGATATCTTTTCAACGGGTTGGCTATTATTAATCCAAAAAACGGAGCTGTTGAAGGAGTTATTAACTTATCTGATCTCAAAAATAAAGTTACTCAACATGAAAATTTAGATGTTATTAACGGAGTTGCATATAACCCGAAAAGAAAAACAGTTTTTGTCACCGGTAAAATGTGGGATAAAATTTTTGAAATTAAAATTTTAGAAAATGAATAATTTTTATCAATTTATTTTAAAAACTTCATTCATTATAATAATCCTTTCTTTTTGGAATAGCTGTAATGATGAAATCAATTTTGAATTAAACGAAAATTTATTAGAATTTTCAAAAGATACAGTATATCTAGACACTGTATTTACTAATATAGGATCTAGCACATATAATCTAAAAGTTTATAACAATTCCAGTGACAATATTATAATCCCTGAAATTAAGTTAGCAAATGGTCAGGGCTCATATTACAGGCTAAATGTTGACGGAATATATAACCAAAATAATGAAAATGGAAAAAGGTTTGAAAACATTGAGCTTTTAGCTAACGATAGCCTATACATATTTGTTGAAACCACAATAGATATAAACGAAATAAACAATCTTCAACAATCCTTTTTATACCAGGACAAAATTGAATTTTTAAATCTTAATAATACACAATATGTTGAGTTGGTTACTTTGGTTAAAGACGCTGTTTTTATATATCCTGAAAGGTATGAAGACAATCAGGATTATACATACGAAACGCTTTCAATTGATTTTAACGGAGATGGGGTAAACGAAGAAACCAATATTAGAGGTAGGTTTTTAACAAATGAAGAGCTTAATTTCACCAACGAAAAACCCTATGTGATTTACGGCTATGCTGCTGTGAATAGTGGAGATGAATTGATTATTGAAAAAGGATCAAGAATACATTTTCATGAAAATTCTGGAATTATTGTTACGGAAGGAGCTAGTATAAAAACGTATGGAGAAATTAGTTTAGATTCTGAATTATATGAAAATGAAGTGATTTTTGAAGGTGATAGGCTTGAACCATCATTTGAGAATATCCCTGGTCAATGGGGTGCGATTTGGTTGTTAAATGGAAGTATAGAAAACGAATTTAATTATACTACAATTAAAAATAGCTCTATAGGAATATACACTGTTGGAGGTCAAAATGATTCTGAATATCAGTTGAGCTTGAAAAATGTAAAAATATTCAATTCTAGTAATTTTGGGGTTCTTGCGAGATCCTCGTCTATTTTTGCAGAAAATACGATTATCAACAAATCTGGTCAATCATCATTTGCAGCTACTTACGGAGGGAATTATGATTTAAACCATTGTACAATTTCTAATTATTGGAATTTAGGATTAAGGCAATATCCATCTTTATTGGCAAATAACTTTTTTATTGACTCTGATGAAAATGAATTTGTAAACGAAAATTTTCAGCTATCAATAAGTAATTCAATAATAACTGGTAATCAAAATATTGAATTTCTAATCGAACAACTAGGAAACCAAAATCTTGATTTTAATTTTATTAACTCTTTAATCAAATTTAACGATGTAAGTGATTACTTTTCTGATGAAATCAATTATGATTTTTCAAATTCAGAAAAATACAATAATATCTATCTAAATTTAAACGCAAGTTTTATCGAACCCTTTGAAAATGATTTAAGAATTGATCAAAATTCTGAAATAATAGGATTAGGAAGTATTGAATTTGCTGAAATTACACCGTTTGACATTCTAAATACTAATAGATTAAATTCTCCAGATCTTGGAGCTTATCAGCATATTATTATAGAAGATTAACCAGCAAAAAGTGGTCTTTTTTTCATAAAATCAATTACTTGAGAACCGATTTTATGCAAGGAGTCCAAATCGTTGTGATTAATAATTGCTCTATCAATAAAATCTACAATTACACCCATATCCTCCTCTTTTAATCCTCTAGTAGTTATCGCAGCAGTACCTACTCTAATTCCTGATGTTACAAAAGGGGATTTATCATCAAATGGAACCATATTTTTATTTACGGTTATCTCAGCAGAACCTAATATAGCCTCTGCATCTTTTCCTGTTATATTTTTATTTCTTAAGTCAATCAACATCATGTGATTGTCCGTACCTCCAGAAATAATATTATATCCCCTTTTTAAAAATTCATCAGACATTACCTTTGCATTTTTTTTGACCTGAAGAATATAATGTAAAAACTCTTCTGAAAGAGCTTCTTTGAAGGCAACAGCCTTAGCAGCAATAACATGTTCTAGGGGCCCACCCTGATTTCCTGGAAAGATTGCTGAATCTAAAAGCGATGACATCTTCCTTAAATTGCCATTTTTGAGTCTTTTACCAAATGGATTATCAAAATCATTACCCATTAAAATTAAACCACCCCTAGGGCCTCTTAGGGTTTTATGGGTTGTAGTGGTTACAATATGACAATGTGGGATTGGATCATTTAAAATACCTTTTGCTATCAAACCTGAAGGGTGTGAAATATCTGCTAATAGGAGAGCATCAACAGAATCAGCAATTTTTCTAAATCTTTTGAAATCAATATCTCTAGAATATGCTGAAGCTCCTGCGATAATCATCTTAGGCGTTTCTTCTTTTGCAATTCTTTCAATATCATCGTAATCTAGCATTCCTGTATTCTTATCTACACCATAAAAGACAGGATTGTATAATTTACCAGAAAAGTTTACACTAGATCCGTGGGTTAAATGACCGCCGTGTGACAAATCAAATCCTAATATCTTATCCCCTGGATTTAGGCAAGCGAAAAAGACAGCAGAATTTGCTTGACTTCCAGAATGTGGCTGGACATTTGCCCAGCAAGCACCAAATAACTCCATGGCTCTTGAAATAGCTAAGGATTCAATTTCGTCTACAACCTGACAACCACCATAATATCGTTTACCTGGATAACCCTCAGCATATTTGTTGGTTAAAATTGAACCTGTAGCAGACATTACCTGATCACTTGTAAAGTTTTCAGATGCAATTAATTCTATTCCTTCAATTTGACGTTTTTTTTCATCATCAATTAAACTAAATATCTCCTTATCTTTTTGCATATTTGTATATATAATTAATTAATACAAAATTAATCAATTGATAAAAAAAAATATTAGAATTAATAACATTAATACATTACTTATTAATACTTAATTAACAGTTATGAATCATAAACATATAATAATATTATTCCTTTCAATATGCTTTAGCTGTAGTCCTGTAAAAAAAATAAATGAAAATGTTATTTCTGGAGAATTTGACAAAGCGATTAATAAAACTATTGATCAATTAAAAAAAACAAAAAACAAAAAGAAAAAGGATCAATATGAATTAATCCTTAAAGATATTTTTAGTAGATCGGTAATTAAGTCTCAAAATAAAATTTCCAGTTTAAAAAAAGACAGAAACCCTGAATTTTATTATGAAATTTATCTTGAATATCAAAAGTTAATTGATAGACAAAATAAATTGATGAATATTTCATCAAGTAGTTTAAGATTTGATTTTAAAAATTACGATAATGATCATATAGAATTTAGATACAAAACCTCGGATTATTATTTGGAGCTATCAAAATCACTAATTTCAAAAAATGATAAGTTAGCTTACAGAAATGCCTACGATTATTTATTTATAATAGAATCCATAAATCCAAATTATCTGGAAACTAGATCGTTAATTAATTTATGCTTATCAAGAGGAAAAGATCATATTTTATTAAATGTTTTGAACGAATCAAATTCAGTCATTTACAAAGAACTTCAAAAAGATATTTTAAATATTAACGGTTATGATATAAATTCTAAATGGAAATCTTTTCATAGTACAAAAGATGATTATAACGGAAATATAGATTTTTATATTGATTTGGCATTTAAAGCATTTATTATCTCACCTGAACGGATGCTTGAAAAAGAAAATATAAAAGAAAAAAATATTAAAGATGGTTATACTTATCAATTAGATGATAACGGAAATGTGATAAAAGATAGTTTAGGAAATGATATTAAAATTGATAAAATTGTTAAAATTTTAGCCAAGACAAAAGAATTCAGTCAATCAAAATCTGCTAAAGTTATTGCCGAGGTAAGATACTATGACAACAAAAAGAATTTAATCGAAAAATTCCCACTTGAAAGTGAATTTTGGTTTAGAAATATATATCTTGAATTTTCAGGAGATAAAAGAGTTTTAAGCAAAAAAGACAAAAGACTTCTTAAAGGTGGGTTTTTACCTTTTCCTCCAGATGAAGTTTTACTATTTAATAATTCTGAAAATATCAAACAAAAATTAAAAAATATAATATATAATTCAACAGAATAATATATCATGAAAAATAAGGTTCATATAATAAACAAGAAAGCAAAATTTGAATACATTCTAAATGATTCGTTTATTTCTGGTATTGTATTAACCGGATCTGAGATAAAATCTATCAGAAATAACAAAGTTTCAATAAGAGAAGGATTCTGTAAATTTTTAGAAGATGAACTATTCATAATTAATATGAATATTGAAAAATATGAATTTTCTAATGATGAAGTTTATAACCCAAAGAGACAAAGAAAATTATTATTAAATAAAAAAGAGTTGGGTAAACTTAAAAAATCTGTTGAACAAAAAGGCACCTCGATTATTCCTTATCGATTATTTATAAATGACAAGGGATTTGCAAAGATTGAAATATTCACAGCTACAGGAAAAAAATTATTTGACAAAAGATCTTCTATCAAAGAAAGAGACAATAAAAGAAGCTTGGAAAAAATAAACAAAAAAAGAATTTAATTATTTTATATTTTTTAACATAGGAACAAACTGAAAATCACCAAAAATTTTAGTTTCAAAATCTGATTCAGATAATTTAGTCAGTAATTTCATTTTTTGAACCTCATCCCCTACTGGAATTACCATTCTGCCTCCAATTTTTAATTGATTGATTAGTTTTTCTGGTATTTCAGATGCACCTGCAGTAACAATAATCGAATCGTATGGTGCTTCTTCGGAATATCCAACATATCCATCACCATATATCATTTTTTTTGGACGATAATTAATAGATGGCAAAAAAACAGAAGTTTTCCTAAAGAGCTCTTTAATTCTTTCTATTGTATAAACTTTTGCACCCATATGACATAGTATTGCAGCCTGATATCCACTTCCAGTACCAATTTCTAGTATTTTATGATCTTTTTTAACATTTAATAACTCTGTTTGAAAAGCTACAGTAAATGGCTGAGATATTGTTTGTCCTGATGAAATGGGAAATGCTTTGTCTTGGTATGCGTGATCCAAAAATCCTGAATCCATAAATAAATGTCTTGGAACACTTTTAACGGCTTCTAACACAGAATCATCTTTAATGCCTTTTGTTTTTAAATCTAAAACAAGTTTGTTTCTTAGCCCTTTGTGTTTAAAAGAATCCTGCATTCAATATTTTAAAATTAAATTTAAAACATATTAGTATCAAAATATTAAATTTGTAAAAAAAAATATGTTAAAAGTAGGGGTTGTTGGTTGTGGACATTTAGGAAAAATTCATACTAAACTTTTATCTCAATCTGAAAATTATAAACTTATAGGTATATATGATAAAGATAATGAGGAGTCGATTCGAGTTTCTAATGAATTCAAATGTACGTCCTTTGAAAGTTTTGATTCACTTTTAGATTCAGTAGATGTTATAGATATTGTTGCACCAACTCCTTTTCATTTCAATTATGCGAAACAAGCCATTAATAAAAACAAGCATGTATTCATAGAAAAACCTGTCTGCACCACATCTAAAGAATCAGAGGAACTTATAAAATTAGGAGATTTAAAAAATGTCAAGATACAAGTTGGGCATGTTGAAAGGTTCAATCCTGCATTCACTAAAGTTGAGAGTGAAATTAGTAAACCGATGTTTATAGAATCTCATAGACTTGCAAAGTTTAACCCAAGAGGTACTGATGTTTCTGTGGTTTTAGATTTAATGATTCACGACATAGATATAATTTTAAAAACTGTAGATTCAAAAGTCAGAGATATTTTATCAAGTGGAGTTTCTGTAATCAGTGAAACCCCTGATATAGCAAACGCTAGAATTGAATTTGAAAACGGATGTGTGGCTAATCTTACTGCAAGCAGGGTTTCCTTAAAAAATATGAGAAAAACCAGATTTTTTCAAACTGGGAAATACATTTCAGTTGATTTTTTAAATAAAGAATCTGAAGTAGTTGAAATTGATTCAGATAATAATGCTATTCCTATAATGACACTTGAATTAGCAAATGGAATCAAAAAAAATATTGTCTTTAATAAACCTAAAATAAAAGAGAATAATGCGATATTAGATGAGCTGAATAGTTTTGCTGAATCTATTAATAAAAATAAAGTTCCAAAAGTTAATATTACTGATGGTCACAATGCATTAGATATAGCTCTAAAAATAATTGCAAATTTTAAATAAAATGAAAAATATCTCTGTCATAGGTTGTGGTACAATGGGTAATGGTATCGCACAAACATTTGCTCAGTATAATTACAATGTTATCCTGTATGATATAAGCAAAGAAGCTTTAGACAAAGCAATGCTTGTAATTAACAAAAATCTTGGAAGAATGGTCTTAAAAGATGTTATTTCCGAAGAAAAAAAGAATATTACCCTGAAAAACATAATTACAACTACAGATTTCAACATGATAAAGAAATCTGATTTGGTTATTGAAGCAGTAAGTGAAAACCTAGATTTAAAAAAATCAATTTTTAAAAAATTAGATTTAGAATGTGGTGAAGACACAATCCTAGCTTCCAATACTTCCTCAATTTCTATAACCGAATTAGCAGAATCTACGAATAGAAAGGATAAAGTGATAGGAATGCATTTTATGAATCCAGTACCTATTATGAGCCTAGTGGAGATAATAAACTCGAAGCATACTAGTACAACTACAACGGAAATTATTATTGAAATTTCTGAAAAACTAGGTAAAATTCCGTTAACCGTCAATGATTATCCTGGTTTCATCTCTAACAGAATCCTCATGCCAATGATTAATGAAGCAATCGAGGCATTGGAAGATGGGGTGTCAAGTGTTAAGAATATTGATGGAATTATGAAACTTGGTATGGGTCATCCAATGGGCCCCTTACAATTAGCCGATTTAATAGGCCTAGATGTATGTAAATCTATTTTAGAGGTTATGTTTAAAGGAATTAATAAAAGCAAATACGTGCCGAATAAATTACTAATTGAACTTGTAGAAGATGGAAAACTTGGGGTTAAATCTGGAGAAGGTTTTTATGATTACAGTAAGTCAAAAAAAGCTGAAATAGTTTCAAAAAGATTTTGTTAATGATTACAGAAAGTTTAAATAAAATCATCAACGAAATACCCTCAAACGTAAAATTAATTGCTATTTCAAAAACCAAGTCTAAAGAAGAAATTTTAGAAGCTTACGATAATGGTCAAAGAATATTTGGTGAAAACAAAGTTCAAGAAATGACCGAAAAACACAGTTCGCTTCCTAAAGATATTAAATGGCATATGGTAGGTCATGTTCAAAGAAATAAAATTAAATATATGGCATCGTATGTGGACTTGATTCATGGGATTGATTCTTTTAAATCATTAAGTACAATTAACAAAGAAGGAGAAAAAAATAATAGGATTATAAAATGCCTATTACAACTAAAAATATCAGGTGAATCAACAAAATTTGGTTTAGAAATTGACGAATTAGAAAAAATCATTCAATCTCCAGAATATAAAAAATTATCATTTGTAAAAGTATGCGGCATAATGGCAATGGCAAGTTTTACTACTGATTTAGAATTGGTCAGAGAAGAATTTAATATTGCCAGTAAATTATATAATAGAATAAAAAAAGTAAATAGTGATTTTCAGATATTATCTATGGGAATGAGTAATGATTACAAAATAGCTATTGAAGCAGGAAGCAATATGATTAGAATTGGAAGTTTAATTTTTGGTTCAAGAAATTAATAAATATTTACACGGTAGTAGACATAGAGACAACTGGTGGTAAATTCAGTGAAGAGAGAATCACTGAAATAGCCATATATAAAATGGATGAATATGAAAATATATCTAAATTTCATAAACTTATTAATCCTCAAAAAAAAATTCAACCTTTTGTTAAAAAACTAACAGGCATTACGGATGAGATGCTTTACGATAAGCCCCTATTTTCCGATTTTGCAAAAGAGATAGATGATTTTACAAAAAACAGCATATTTATCGCCCATAATGTAAGTTTTGATTACCGAGTTTTAAAAGAGGAGTTTAAAAGAATTGGTTTAAATTTTAAAAGAAAATCTCTTTGTACAATTGAATTATCTAAATCCGTTTTTCCGGATGAAAAATCTTATAGTTTGGGGAAACTTGTTTCTAGTCTAGGCATTGAAATTAAAAATAGACATAGAGCAGATGGAGATGCAAAGGCAACTTTAAAACTTTTTAAAAAAATATGTTTAAACCTTAATAAAAAACAGTTGTCAAAATTTATTAAAATTAACCAATGAAAAAGCAATTAATAACTATTGTTGGCCCTACCGCAGTAGGAAAAACTGAATTAGCTATTAAGTTAGCCAATCATTTCAACACGGAAATAGTTTCTGCTGATTCAAGACAATTTTATAAAGAATTAAATATAGGAACAGCCAAGCCTACGAAAAAAGAACTAGAGTTAAACAAACATCACTTAATCAATAATATTTCTATATCCCAGGAGTACAATATTTCTCAATTTGAAAAAGATGCTGACACACTTATAAATAAAATTTTTTTAAAAAACGATTACGCAATCCTTGTTGGAGGTTCTGGATTATATATAGATGCAGTTCTGTATGGAATAGATAATATTCCTGAAGTAGACCCCTCTATAAGAAAAAAATTAAATGATGAATTTGAAAAAAAAGGAATAGATGAATTATTATCAAAATTATCTATGCTAGATAATGAAAGTCTAAAAACAATTGATGTTAATAATCCTCGTAGGATTATAAGGGCATTAGAAGTTACTATATCAACCAAAAAACCATATTCAGCATTTTTAAAATCAAAAAATAGAAAATTAAAATACAATAATATAATAATTGGCCTAAATAGAAATCGATCTGAGCTACATGAAATAATAAATAAAAGAGTAGATGAAATGATAAAAAGAGGTTTAATTGACGAGGTAAGCTCTCTAACCAATTATAAAGAGCTAAATGCTTTAAAAACAATTGGTTACTCAGAGATTTTCAAATATTTAAGTCAGGAATACCCATATGATAAAGCAGTAGAAAAAATCAAAACTAATTCTAGGAGATATGCAAAAAGGCAATTAACGTGGTTTAACGCAAATAAATCAATAAATTGGTTTGTTGATAAATACGATATCAGTGAGATTATTAAACTTATAGAAACTACTTAACTATCAGTCTAAACCCTTCTCCGTGAATATTATTTATGGTAACATTAGGATCCTTTTGTAACTGTTTCCTAAGTTTTGCAATATATACATCCATACTTCTTGAAGTAAAATAATTATCATCATGCCAAATCCTAGTTAATGCTAATTCTCTAGGCATTAAATCATTTTTATGAATTAGTAAAAGCTTAAGTAACATGTTTTCCTTTGGTGACA
>Ga0315331_10004346_pt1 | contig 10689 bp, 9 predicted proteins | sample M160m34915metaG_FD_203456 | JGI IMG/M metagenome (GOLD analysis project Ga0315331, IMG submission 203456) | Ammonia-oxidizing marine archaeal communities from Monterey Bay, California, United States - M1 60m 34915 | ecosystem: Environmental > Aquatic > Marine > Intertidal zone | place: USA... | reverse complement strand
CAGGGTGCAGTTTATTTTTGCTGTGCTGGGTGTTCTGCTGATGTTCACTGCCCATGCCACAGTGCCTATTCCGAGTGCTCAGATACAGCCGACCAGTGCCGGCACCGGACCTGAAGATCGCGATGTGCCGTTTCTGGCATGGTATGAAGATCTCACCCCACAGGGATACCTCGAAGAAGAGGTCCTCATCTCAGGCACAGCAAATGAATATGATTACGTTGATGATTTGAACCAAAGTCCGGAGCCTGTGGCCACAGGTGCTAGTGGCTCATACACCACCCGAATGCTTATTAGGCGTCCGATAAAATCAGAAGATTTTAATGGCGTGGTGCATCTGGAAATACTTAATGCAACAGCCAATTATGACGGCTCGCCAATGTGGGATTTAACGCATCGTTCGATGATGGCAGATGGCGCGGCCTGGGTTGGCGTTACCTATTCCGACAACGCGGCTGATTTTATGCGCGATAGTTGGGGCGTAGACAGCTGGCCTGCACCGTCCGGCGCACAGCCAAGAAATCGTTCCCGTTATGCGTCACTTAATGTGCCGACCCGAAAATACACATGGGATATTCTGAACCAGGCAGCCGCGTTGCTGAAAGCAGATACCAATACAGACAATCCGATGAATGGTTTCGGCGTGGATGTCATTATTGCCACAGGGTATTCGCAATCAGCCGCCTATGTCACGACCTTTGCCAACTCGTTTTATCCCTCTTATTCGGCAGCCGCACCTTGCACAGCAGAGCTTGAGGCAACCGACAGTTGTGAGCCTATTGTTGATGGCTATATTAATGCGGCCGGAGGACCGGTTGCGCGGTTATTAAATGGCGCCGGGTCTTATCCCTTAGGCGATAGGCGTAATTGCGAAAACGCACTCAACCGCGAAGCGGGCTGCCTGGAAACGTTTGTGGAACCGCTTGCAAGCGGCCCTTCTGAGCACAATCTGCCAAAAATCGTTCGATTCACAACGGAGTCGGATATTAAGGCTGCCCGTGTGCGGCAAACCATGGTCGATCAACCTTTGTTGCGAATTTACGAAGCAGCTGGCACATCTCACGTGACTTACTGGATGAGTTTGCAAGGGCAGGTTATCGGGGAGTACCAGTTCGGCATACCAGCGACGGGTAATGTTGATAGCCCCTGCACGCGGCCATTTAATCCACTCCGAACATCTGTTCCATTATCAGCGATTCAACATCGTTTAGCTCGTTGGATTCAATTTGATGAAACGCCGCCTGACAGCAGCTATATGCAGGTGGAGGGCGACTGGGATGGACCTGTGGATAGCTATTTTAATCCACCGGTGAGCTGGGTACGCGACGATGGTGATAACGATTCCACGGACGGTGACGATGGTGTTGGCGATGGTAATGCACTTGGTGGCGTTCGTCCTGCAGCAATTGGCGCGCCCTTAGGAAATTATTATGGTTTTGGCTTTTATCCCGAAGGGCCATTGTCATTAAATGGTATTTATTGCAACAGTATTTATGGCGGCTTTGAGGCTTATACTGCTGAGGAGCTGCAAGAGCGTTATTTTAATAAGCCTACCTACCTGGCGAGTTTCTGGTGGAGCATGTTCGTGTCATGGATAGACGGGTTTTTACTGCTGCCTGATGCCATGCTTATATATGATGAGGCAAAAGCCTACGATGGTTTGCCTGACTAGCGTGCACAGATATGTATGTTAAAGCATCTCACTGCAGCAGAGCTTGAGGCCGGTCTGACCCATATTCGTGCGGCCCCTAAAGATAACGGACCGGTAGAGCTTATTGTTAGGCGACCCGCGATTGATCATCGCGAAGTGCTGGAAACAGCCACGCTCGATTTAGCACAGGGTTTGGTTGGCGATAACTGGTTGCAACGGGGTTTGGGTTCTATGGGTGCTGGTTCGGCGCGTGCTGATATGCAGCTGAATCTCATGAACTCCAGAGTTATTGATTTGCTTGCTCAAACTAAAGACCGTTGGCCGCTGGCGGGAGATCAGTTCTATGTTGATATTGACCTGAGTGCTGCCAACTTATCGGCGGGTGCGCGCTTGGCAATAGGCTCAGCCGTGATCGAGGTCACTGCGGAGCCGCATTTGGGCTGCAAAAAGTTTTCTCAGCGGTTTGGTCGTGATGCCATGAAGTTTGTTAATTCAATGGCTGGCAAAGCGCTTAATCTCCGCGGCATTAACGCACGTGTTATTGAGCCGGGTATCGTCAAAACCGGCGATACTATTTTTAAACTCTCATGACTAAAGCTGAAAGTGCAGCCTTGCTTGCCGTCAGGCGTTGGGTCGATCTTATGGTCGTCGGTTTGAATCTGTGTCCGTTCGCCAAAGCCGAAGTGGTTAATCAGCGCGTTCGTTTTGTTGAAACAGAAACGCAATCTGAGGTTCAGCTGCTTGAAGATCTGGCGGTTGAGCTAAGCCTGCTGGCTGAGAGTCCGGCCATTGAAACAACCCTGTTGGTTCATCCTCAGGTATTAAAAGAGTTTGCCGACTACAATCAGTTTTTGGATGAGGTTGATGCCTTGCTGCACGGTATGCAGCTGGATGGTGAGTTGCAGGTGGCTAGTTTTCACCCTGACTATCAGTTTGCCGGCACTGCGCCGGATGATCCCGAGAACTACACCAATCGGGCACCTTACCCAGTGCTGCATATTATTCGGGAGGCCAGCATCGAGAATCGGCTTGCTTCGTACCCTGATGCCGCCGCAATTCCGGAAAGGAACATTAAGCTTATGAACAAAATGGGTCGCCAGCAACTGCAAGGCTTGCTCGCACGGTGCTCTTCTTAGCATGAAGCATGCTTCGCTGAATATGTTAGCTTAAGGCTTGAACGTGCATTAAGAGGTAGCTTATGCAACTGCAACGATGTTTCAGTGATTGGGGCGGCAATATTTTGGCGTTTATTGGCGTGCTTGTGGTTAATGGCATGGCCAATGGTATTCCTCTGGGCGGCCAGACCACCGGGGAGATTTCGGCAAAGTACCCGGCCTTATTTACCCCCAGTGGGTTTACCTTTTCGATCTGGGGTCTGATTTATCTGGCCCTTACCGCATTCATTGTTTATCAGGCTCTGCCATCGCAGCTCAGTAACGAACGCATTGCAGCGATCAGTCATTATTTTAAACTCAGCTGTTTGGCCAATGCCGCATGGATTTTCGTTTGGCACTTCGATCTTTTGGGCTTTTCGCTGCTGCTTATGCTGGTGATTCTGGGCTCATTAATGGCGCTATATCGCGGGTTGGGAATCGTGGATAAAACAGCGCCTGTTGTGGAGCGAATGTTGGTGCAGTGGCCCTTTAGTTTGTACTTGGGCTGGATCAGTGTAGCGACTATCGCTAACTTCAGTGCCGTACAGATTGGTTGGGGTTTTGATGAGATATTGTTTGGCGCGGTGCTCTGGACGCAAATAAAGCTGGCATTAGCGGGTGCAATTTCAGCCACAGTGCTTCTGCACCGTGATGACGTTATTTTTGTGTTGGTTGTGGCCTGGGCCGCATTTGGCATCTCAGTGAAGCAGGCGGCAACGCCCGAAGTGTCCGGAGCGGCTCTCATGCTCAGCCTATTTGCATTGTTGTTGGCTGCCGCGGCTTTATTGCGGAAGCTTCGTTCTGCCAGCTAGCGCCAAAGTAACCCCTGTGAATCGCATAATTATCCTGTTCGCGCATCCGCAGGGCTCGCTCGCCAGTATTTTGCTTATATAAGCAGCCGTGCTAAATATGTTAGTTTGAAATTGTCTTCTGTGGTCAGAGCGGTCTTATGCAACGAAGTTTCAGTGATTGGGGTGGCAATATTCTGGCTTTGGTTGCCTTGCTCGCGCTTAACGTGGTGGAAACCGGAAGTAACATAGGTGGTGAGGCTACAGGGGTTGTTTCAGCTCAGTATCCGGCCTTATTTACGCCCGCTGGGTTTACTTTCTCGATCTGGGTTCTGATTTATCTGGCCCTTGTAGTCTTCGCGGTCTATCAGGCTTTGCCAATGCAGCTTGTTAACAAGCGCATTGCAGCGATGAGTCCTTATTTCAAGCTCAGTTGTTTGGCGAATGCCTTATGGATTTTTGCCTGGCGCTTTGAGTTATTGCTGCTTTCGTTGTTGTTTATGGCTTTCTTGCTGGGCTCATTAATTGCGGTATATCGCGAATTGGAAACCGTGGATAAAACGGTGCCTGTTGTGGAACGAATGTTGGTGCAATGGCCCTTTAGTTTGTACCTCGGCTGGATCAGTGTTGCGATTATAGTCAATTTCAGCGCCGCCCAGATTGGTTGGGGTCTTGATAATGTTTTTTTTGGTGCCGTGTTTTGGGCGCAAATAAAGCTGGCATTGGCCGGTGCAATTTCAGCCACAGTGCTTCTGCGTCGTGATGATATTGTTTATGTCTTGGTTGTGGCTGGGTCCGTGTTCGGCATTTCAGTGAAGCAGGTGGAAACGCCCGAAGTGTCCGGCGCGGCTCTGATGCTAACCGTATTGCTCTTGTTGCTGGCTGCTGCAGTTTTGTTGCGAAAGCGTCGCTCTAACAGCCAGTAGCCACGTAAGCCCTGTGAACATTATAAGCAGTCTGATTCAGCCATTTACTTGCAGTAGCCCCATGCCCTTATTTTGTTTAAACCCCGGATACTATTTTTATGCAGCATAAAGCCAAGTTAAAACGATCGAAAAAGTTTTATTTTTTCAGTACCCTCGCCACTCTCATTCTTATTTGGGTGTTTCTGGTTGTTTTTGACCAGGGCCCGGTTGATGTATTGCATGATTCCGACCCCGGGTTTGCGCTATCACGAGCAGCGGAAATGCCTGGTGTCGACTGTGTTGAGAAAGTAATTTCGGTGGCGTTAGTAGAAGGTGATAAACCCGTCTATTCATTGGTGGGTGAGCTGTGTGCGATTGGCGGGTTTGATAACAAAACCCTGCAAGTGCTCGTCTCCGGTGCCGGCTATGGATCAGTGTATTGGGATTTCCCGTACCAGCCCGAAACCTATTCTTATATGCGGGCCGCGCTTGCTGCCGGTGATGCAGTGTTTAATTTCGATCGTCTGGGCATAGGAAAAAGCGATCACCCGTTTGGTATGAATCTCGATGTAGACACGCAGGCCTATGTGCTGGCACAGACAATCAGCGCACTTACTGCAGAGCAAACTTACGACGCTGTTGTTACCCTGGGCCACTCTTTTGGTTCGGTCATCGCGTTGTCGCATGCGCTCGCTCACCCTGAGCAAGTTGCCGGCATTGTTTTAACAGGGTACGCGCACAATGTGAATCCGGAGTTTGGCCCGTCTATGGGGCAGGGTATTGAAGTGGCTGCATTCGGCGGGCCGTTTGTTGGCGATATTTTTGACCCGACGTATTTGATTTCTAAACCCGGCAGTCGTGCCAACGCATTTTACACCTCAGCCAATACTGACCCCGGCGTTGTGCTGACCGATGACCTCACCCGCCAGACAACCGCGGCTGGCGAATTAATCAGCATGAACAAATATTTTGCCGATCAGTCACTGGGCCTGACAGTGCCGGTGCTCATGATTGTGGGTGACGATGATTTTCTGGTGTGCGGCGGCGACCTCGATTGCAGCGATCACGCCGCTATTATCGCCAACGAAACCCCCTATTACTCGCCGGCGGCGTGTCTGGAGATTGTTGTTCTGGATGATACGAATCACAATGCCAATCTGCATAAGAACGCACCGCAGACCTTTGCCTTGATGCTGGACTGGGTGGGCCGGTATGTGGGCTCAGCGGGCCGGGCGGCATCGGAGCCCTGTTTAGCCTCCTAAGGTTTGTAGCATGGCCTTAAAAACTAGCGCGTGAGCCGTATAATGCTTGAGCCATTGGCATTTTCAAGCAACATCAGAATGTTGCCGTCCGGCTCTACCGCGATATCACGGAAACGCGCAAGATTCTCGATGAGCACTTCGGTGTGCACCACCTGATTGTCTTTTATTTCCATGCGCAGCAAATCGGTGGCGCGCAGGGTGCCGGCGATAATATCGCCGCTCCATTTTTTAAATGCTTTGCCTTCATAAAACACAAAGTTGGATATCGCGATGGCCGGAGTCCAATCCACCACCGGAAATTGAGCCTCGTCTTCGGCAAGTTCTAAGCCAAGCTTGCTGGCAACATTCACCGGGCGTCCGTCGTAGTTAACCCCTTTGGTGTAAACCGGCCAGCCGTAGTTGCCCCCCTTAACCAAGCGGTTCAGTTCATCGCCACCGCGCGGCCCCATTTCGCTGGCCCACATGGCGCCGGTTGCAGGGTCGAGTGCCAGCCCCTGCTGACTGCGATGCCCAATAGACCAGATGCCCGGCAACGCACCTTCAACATCAACATAGGGGTTGTCATCGGGCACACGACCGTCGTCGTGCAGGCGATAGATTTTGCCGTAGGGTTTATCAAGGTCTTGTATGCCCATGACATCCAGCACGTCTTTCATGCCCACGGTGAAATACACATAACCGGTGTTATCAAAAGCCACGCGGCCACCGGCTGCAAGGTCCGAGGTGTTGGTGTAGCTCTCAACGTTGGCCTGCCAGATAACCTGCTCATCAACCCATGCGCCCTCTTTAATGCGGGCGCGAACAACTTTGTTCATTGACACCGGTGTGTCATTGCCGCGTTGGCTTAGTGCGTTGCAGCCGCTGCAGCGATCGCCGTACTGCAGGTACACCCAGCCGTTGTTGGCGTAATCCGGGTGTACAGCCACGTCCATCATCCAGCCTATGCCCTGCACCTGCCCGAGAAAGCTGCCCGCATCGTCATACGCAGGGGGTGTTCCGGTGATTTGTGTTTTGCTGCCGTCGGCGCCTATTAAAAACAAGCCGTGCATTCGCTCGGTGATAAGAATGCGCCCGTCGGGCAACAGTGCCATGCCGAAGGGCATGGGGTCGATGCCCTCGGCAACGGTCTCAACACGAAATTTGAGCTTCTCTGTTCTAACCTTGCCCGCGGGCAACGCTATTTGGATTTTGTTGTTCTTGTCGAGAATGGTGGTGCCCTGGCGTTGTTCGGCAACATACAGCGCCATGTTCCATATTTCTGACTCGCTCATGGTGGCCGACCAGGCAGGCATGCCCGATGCCGCATAACCGTTGCTAATGCTAATAGCGATGTCTTCCACGCTATCGCCGTGCTTCAGTTCGTTGCCCGCTAGCGCGGTACCCAGTGGCGCACCTTCAAGGTTCTCCCCATGGCAAGAGGCACAGTTTTTGTTGAACTGTTTAATGAAGCCATCGCGCATGGGTATTTTGCTGAGCTTTTCCCAGTCAACCGTGCTGGGGTCAAAACCCTGAGCGAGCGCATTGCCGCTGAACAGTATGAATGCGCTGAGGCTAATCAGCCAGGTTAGTGTGCGAATGTGATGTTTCATTGGTGTTGCCCCCAGATTGAGACGATAACACCGATGAGTAGCGATTCGAATACAGTTTGCTGGTTGCTTCAAGGTTAAAGACAGGTGCTTAAATTTGCTGTCCAGTTATTTTTATTTAAGCGGGTGACGACAGTTTGAACGCAACTGCACTGCCGCTTTTTATGGCTAAAAATTAGAATCAGCGTTTGATTTCATGGCCAGGCAGATAGTTAGGCGATTAATTTATGCGACAAGAAAATGCAAAATAACCCGCAAAACCGCCTCAAAACAGGTGTTTTTTCGACTAAGGTGCTTTGCACGTTTTTTGCCGGTTACAGCATCATTTTGCCCGTTATCACGCGGCAGCGTGCGCGCGGACCAATTTGTCTGCCCGGCTACAGGCTTTGCTATTAAACGCTCTTAGGGGCTTGTGCCGATTTACAATGGTAATTGGGTCAATGCAGCCGTGTTTTTAATTAATGCCACTATTTGTTGCAGGCTGGTGCGTATTGAATAAAACAGGTGTGTTGGCTTGTGTTTTTCAAAACAATTTCAATATAATTGCGCGCATGGAGTGGTTATCTCCAGAATACGCGCAATATATAATGTTGTTGTTTCTTTGGAATAAACGTTGTTGTTGTTTTTTGAATACAGAGGATTACTTTATGAAAGGTATTAAATTATTAGCTGCTACAGCAGCACTCACGGTGTCCAGCGTTGCAGTTGCTGGTCCTAATTACACTTACGCGCAGCTTGGTTACCTCGCAATTGATAGCGTAGGCAACGAAGATTCAGGCGGCTTTGAGCTGAAGGGCTCTTTTGGCTTTGCTGATGTGTTCCACGTTGGTGCCAGCATAGCTGCTGTTGAACTCGAAGGCGGAAAAAGCAAAGACGGTGCTGATGTTGATGCTTATGACATTTATTTTGGTTATAACCCAGCAATAACCGACAACATTGACGCTGTCATCCGTGTTGGTTTTGAAGAAGCAGAATTTAAAACTCAAGATAACCCAAGAGTAAAAGAGGAAGCTTTGTTCTTGTCATTCGGTACTCGTGCAATGGTTGCCGAAAACTTTGAGCTGAATGCTTTTGCAACTTACTCAGGTGGTAAAGCAAAAATTAGCGGTGTTGAAAGCGAAGATTTCGTAGACTGGGATTATTCAGTATCCGGTATCTACAGCTTCACTGAAATGTTTGCTGCTGGTGTTCAGTTAGACATTGACACAGTTAATACTGGTACACTCTTTGCTCGCGTTAACTTCTAAGTTGATTTAAGCACAGAGGGTTCTTGAGCAGCGCTTCGCGTTGCTTACAGAAACCAAAAGCCCGCAGGCGAAAGTCTGCGGGTTTTTTTATGGCCGGCGTTTGGGTTTGGCTGCCGTAATTGGGGCTCCAGTGCTTGCGTGAGCCTGCAGCGGCGATTAAGCGCCGTTATAGAGCACTTCACCCGGAGGAATCCATGGGGCGGTCGCTAATTAAAGGCTCGTGCTTGTACTTTGTGTTGTTTTCAGTATGCTTTCCGCTGTTCTGGTTATTGCCGGATCAAACGCATCGGTAAGCACTTATTGCTGTTACTTTACTGTTACAAAAAGGTGGTTTTATGAGAAGCATGAGATTATTGGCTGCGACAGCAGCGCTCACGGTGTCCAGCGTTGCAGTTGCTGGTCCCAATTGGACTTACGCGGAGCTTGGTTACGTTGCAGCCGACAGTGTAGGCGACGAAGATTCAGGCGGTTTTGTGCTGAACGGTTCGTTCGGTTTTGCTGATGTGTTCCACGTTGGTGGTGGTATCGGTGCTTTTGAACTTGAAGGCGGCAAAAGTAAAGGCGGTATCGATGCTGACGCATTTAACGTCTATGTTGGTTATAACCCAGCAATGACCGATAACGTTGACGCTATCGTCCGTGTTGGCTACGCAGAAACCGAAGGAAAAGCTACGGGCGGACGCGCAAAAGCCAAAGCTTTAGGTCTGACATTTGGTACGCGAGCAATGATTAGCGAGCAGTTTGAGTTGAACGCATTTGCAACTTATGCAGCTGGTAATTCCAAACCAAACGCTGGTACTAAGGAGGACTTCGTAGACTGGACTTACACAGTCGGTGGTATTTATAACTTCACTGATATGTTTGCTGCTGGTGTTTCACTGACGATTGACTCTAATCCAATCGAAGTTGATGGTGTTGAAATTACCAGCGGCAATGCCGGTACACTCTTTGCTCGCATCAACTTCTAAGTTGATTTAAGCACAGAGGGTTCTTGAGCAGCGCTTCGCGTTGCTTACAGAAACCAAAAACCCGCAGGCGCAAGTCTGCGGGTTTTTTTATAGCTGGTGTTTTGGGTTAACTGCATTGATTGAGACCCAAGCCCCCCCCGCCGGCCATGACAACCACAAGGTGGTCATTGCGCACAGGCTGGGTTACGTCTTCTTTAGATACTTTACTATCACACGGCTCGAGGTTGGAATAAACGAGCTGTAACAGCTTATTTTTATTGATCTATGAAAGGGAATTTCTATGAAGCGCATTGCGTTATTGGCTGCGATCGCAGCATTTTCGGTATCCAGCATTGCTGTCGCGGGGCCTAATTACACGTATATTGACCTGGGTTTTGTGGCCGCGAACAGCGAAGGTAAAGAAGACACAGGCGGCTTTGTGTTGCGCGGCTCTTACGGCGAAGACCTCTTCCACGCTGGGGCTGAAATTGCCGTTGGCGAACTTGAGGGCGGTAAAGGCAAAGGGCAATTTGGTTACGGCCAAGATACCTCAGGGTATAGATTTTATTTTGGAATCAACCCCGCAGTAACCGACAATATTGATTTGATTGTGCGCGTGGGCTATCGCGCTGATGACTTCAAAGGTAATTGTCCGGAATCGGATGGTCAATGTTACATAGACGAGCTGTCTGGTTTTTTCACCTATTCCGATGATAGAGAGATTACGAGCGGTAACTACAAAATTGAACAAGAAGCGGTATTTCTTGAGCTCGGCACTCGCGCATTGGTTACCGAAAAGTTTGAGCTTAATTCATACGTAACGTACAGCAATGGCAACACAAAAATTGATCAACCACTCATAGACCCTGGTCAGAGTGGTAGAGACAGCTTTGCACAATGGGCCTATCGTGTTGGCGGTGAGTATTACTTTACCGAGATGTTTTCTGCCGGTATTGGCCTGCGTCTTGTCAAAAACAGAGACCGTTTCGATGAATCTGATATTAAGGATGCTGCGGAAGGTAATATTTACGCACGGCTTAACTTCTGAGTTTGTTTAAACACAGCTGTATCGTGAGCAGCACTGTTTAGAGAAACCAAAAAACCCGCAGGCGCCAGTCTGCGGGTTTTTTATGGTCGGTGTTTGGCCGACAT
>Ga0315331_10004343_pt1 | contig 10690 bp, 17 predicted proteins | sample M160m34915metaG_FD_203456 | JGI IMG/M metagenome (GOLD analysis project Ga0315331, IMG submission 203456) | Ammonia-oxidizing marine archaeal communities from Monterey Bay, California, United States - M1 60m 34915 | ecosystem: Environmental > Aquatic > Marine > Intertidal zone | place: USA... | reverse complement strand
TAAAAATTCTATAGTGTATTTTAACAAAATATCAACGGAATGTCAAGAAATATTTTTTCGAGGTTTATGTTTTTTGTAACTTTCTTATTCCTGACTCAAATAATGGGGCAAAAATCTCTACAGGCTCATCCTTGCCTTTTACCTTAATCTTATCGAGTCTTGTGCATCTAACTGTGCTACCGTGTTTGCGGAGATGCTCTAGTGTAAAGTCTGATAATAATATAGGAGTATCATAGGTTCTAGTTTGTACTTCGAGTCTGGCTCCTAAATTTACTGCGTCCCCTACAACTGAATAATCGAACCGTGATTCACTCCCCATATTTCCTACAATACAAGGGCCAGTATTAATTCCTGTTCCTATTACAACAGGGGGAAGGTCTAATCCCTTCTCTTTTAAGTCTTTATTTAATCGTTCAGTAAGTAATTCTATTTCCATAGCCGATTTTAGTGCCATTTCTGCGTGCTTTTCACAAGGTAGAGGTGCGTTCCAAAATGCCATAATACAATCTCCCATATATTTGTCTATTGTACCACCGTTTGCCAGTATAACCTTCGTCATTTCGTCTAAAAATAAATTTATAAGTTCTACAAGCCCTTCTGGATCATCATTTTTCATATACGCTTCTGATATTGGAGTAAATCCCACAATATCTGCGAATAAAAAGGTCATCTCCTTACGTTCTCCACCTAGTTTCATAAGAGAGGGGTCTTTAACTAACATATCTACCATGTCAGGAGATAAATAAGTACCAAATTGACCTTTAATTTGCCTTCTGAGTAAGAATTGTTGGACAAAACTTCTAAAAGTTACTACTGCCCAAAATATAGTTAGTACTAAAATGGCTCCACTTACATCTAAGAGTAGTCCTTGTTGAAAGAAATGCCAGGCTCCGTAACATAGTCCTGAAATGACGGCTAATAGTATAGGTAGCGAAAAATATATAGAGTACGTAGCGAAAGCTAGGATCAATAATACTATTGCGGTAGCACCTAGCTCCGCTACTATTGCCCATGAAGGTTCAGCTGGACTGTCCCCTGCAAGAAGTCCATGTAAAACATTTGCTTGTACTTCATGGGCATACATCGAACCGTTTGGAGTTGGTATAGGATTAGCTACACCCTCGGCTGTAACTCCAAATATTACAAAAGTTGCTCCCTCTAGTGGTTCTCTTAGATATTCTGCCGCAGATTGCCGATAAAAATTTGTATTCCAAGTAGTCCAAATTCTGGCTCTTGGGTCTGTAGTAATTAATGGATATTCAGGTAGTCGAATCCACTCAACTCCTGTTTCTTTAGTTGATAATTGATAGCTAGGATTTCCAGTTGCTACTCGAAGCATTTCAAGTGCAAAGGAAGGATAGAGCCTATCTTGAACGTTTACGACGAGAGGTATTCTTCTTACCACGCCGTCTACTTCTGGAGCTGTTGTTATTAGTCCTACGCCTGCGGACGCGTCTGCTAGGACGGGTAGTTGTCGTAAAATTCCTGGGTACTGATATAGCCATGGTCTTGGGTTTTCTCCTAATGCGGCAGTTCCTACATGAGGCCCGCCTTCTGTAGCTTGTGTTGAAGCTGTGTATGCTAAAATTGTGGGAACTGCTTTTAAGTCTGCTGCTAGTATATCATCTGCTCTGTTATCTCTAATATCAGGGTCAGGCATTAATACTGTGAGTCCGGGGATGGCATTTGTTCTTGTTATAAGGTCTCCATATAACTGTCTCGGTATAGGGTATCCTCCTACTGCTTCTACAAATTCTTCATCAATATCTACAAGTACGATCATTTCGTCTTGTACTGCAGGCTTAGTAGCCATTAGCCAATCAAAAGTTTTAAGCTCTAGGACTTGTAGAGGATATGGATTCCATATTAAAAAAGATAGCATAGCTATCCCTGTTAGTATTCTTGTTATCATTTTTGTTTATTCCACGCTCTTTCGTGCATATAGTATAAGTACATTTTCGTAGCAATTTCTATACTCGCTATTCCTCCAGCAAGTGTCCACTCTCCAGTTATAAACCAACTAATTAGAAAAGTATCTGTAGTAGCTACTATGCGCCACGTGATAGTTTTAAAGGCACTTCTCCTACGACTCTTTTTTAATGCGTTCATTGTTGAGTAATAGAGATAGTTTTAGTACAATTACTAGAACAATTAAAAGTTGCTGAGTATGATTGGTTTGTCGCGCCGGATTGCGTTACATCAACATCATAATTATTAGTATAAAACTTCATATTAGCAGTATGTGCCCCATTTCCACTCTGAGTTAAATCTATATCTGAATTATCTGCTCCATAGAAGAAGATATCTGCATCTTTATTTCCTGAGCCACTTTGAATTAATGTAACATCATTATTATGGGCAGAGTTATTATTATAGATGTAAGCATTGTGCTCTCCTGTGCCAGATTGAGTAATGGTCTTATTTCCATCATCTCCAAAGTCTAGTATTTTTGCGTATTTATCATTCCCTGTTTGAGTTATAACAAAAACGTTATCATCACCACTACCAAGTTGTTCTGCATGGTTGTCATCTCCTGTTTGAGTTATCGTGGAAGTATTATCATCTTCATCTTGATCTAGGTAGGAAAAGTTATCGTCACCGTCTACATTTACTGTATAAGTATTATCCGTATGATTTGACCACACAGTATATATTCTACTAACATTATTACTTCCTTCTATATTGGAAGTCCAATTCGCGTTACTACAAGTATGAGTTACATAAGTAGTACCAGGAAAAGAGCCACTCCCATTATTAGTAGGAGAACCACACAGTATATAAGTGGCATTACCTGCCCCTACTTGTTTAGTAGTTATGTTAGTTCCAGTTCCTTTCCAAGTAATTTGTACAGTATTATCTGCAAAACTAAGGGGACTGAAAAATAATAATAGTATTATCACCCGCGCCATTTACTTCTATCTCCATCGGTATTCCAGCAGTATTAATTGATAAGTATGATGCTGCATTCTTATCTAGTGCTATGTCAAAAGTATTTGTACCGTAATGTACAAAATGTATATACGCACCCTCTACAAACGTATACGTCTGTAGTACAGGGTCGAATCCTGGAATAATGCCTGTTAGCTCTACTCCATCTAAGTCTCCGCCTGAAGAGTTTTTCTTCTTAGCTGCAGTTTCTACTATAGCAAGTAAATCAATTAAAAAGTCAAAACTTAATAAATCTATATCAAGTCTTGATATTTCTTCTTCCTCTTCTAAAAAATCCTTGTCTAAGTCCGGTGCGTCCTCAAAGAAATCCTTATCTAATTCTGTCTTTGGTCCGCCATCTTGCTCAGCCACCGCATCTTCTATTTGTTCTGGCCTATTAACAATTAACATATTATTAATAGCACCTAGTGTTAGATTCCCTAATACCACTGATTTAGTTGGTTGAGAATCCATAGTCTGTACCATAGTTGCTTGGAAGGGCTCATTAAGAACTTCAATTCCTGCCCAAGTTTCAACTGTTATTTCTCCAGAAGAATCACCATTTTCATCTGGAAGTAGTATTATCAAACTTCTACCAAGTTCATCTACTGTTGTAGTGAAATCAGTTCCTCTAATTCCTATTGTAGCACTTGGTGTACGAATAGTAATATTCTTTTTATCTATCTTTCCAAGTTTACCAGTTATAAATCTAGCAGTTCCTGATGCCATGTTTAATGCCATCTTACTCTTACTTGGATCAGGATCAAAAATATAAGTATCTATTATTACTTTTGAATGTTCTGTAAGTTTAAGAACTGTACTGTCAAGAAACTCGACAGCCATTCTACCTTTCCCAGTTCTTACTTCATCAAAAGAAAAAATATCTGAGGCTAGTTCGGCTATAAGATAATCTGTCGAGTCTTTTCTCGATATCTCTCCATTACCGTTAAGCTCAGATATTTCTCCAATTTCTGTTGCGTTAAGTGTACCTACTAATAATATTAACAGCCAGTAGCGCATTGGTCAATATTTACAGAACTACCAGAACCACCACTACTTTGTAGCAATAAATTCGCCACGTTAGTACTAGTAGAATCAGTTTGGTCAATATCAATATTCATTGAGCTTCCTGTTAAATCTACAGTAATATTGTGGTTAGCAGAACCCGTTTGAGTAGTATCAATGTCGTTACTATCACCCGTTATATCCCAGTTATTTATACAACCAACAACTTCACAAGTAGCATTAATGTTATTACCTGCTCCACTTATTATAAAGTCTTGATTACCCCCTGTTGCTGTCGCTGCTGCACCTTGTGTCCAAGCTAATATGTTCCCATCACCACCTGAAGCTGTCCAGTCAAAATCTGAACCTGCTACGTCACCTGTGCCACCAACTGCAAATGTAGCAGTAGCACTTGAACCAGTATTCGAGTAAGTCCAACTTGAGTTATTACCCTGTAGTATACTTGCTACGATTGAGTTACTTGACCCTATTTGGTCAATATCTACAGTCATAGTAGTACCACTAAGTACTGCTCTTGTACTTGAAGTACCAACTGTGTTAGTTGCTCCAATCTGGTCAATAGTAAGTGTTAAACCTGTACCAGTTTGTGTGATATAAATATCGTTGTTTCCAGCTAGCGCTGTTAATGATACAAGTAGTGAAATAACACTAATCAGTATCCTTTTCATTATTTTTCTCCCGAAGCTGGGTATAATCAAAATCCCAAACCTCCTTTTCCAGTCCTTGCATAACAAGTCCGTAGACTGCTGCTTCTATAGCTGCGCGAACTGCGTAGCTGACTGGCTCATTGTCTGTACTTCCTGTCTCAGCTTCAACAAGAGTTGTTCCCATTTCATAAAATTTGAAAAGGTCTCCACCCTTAGCTGTAGAAAGTATAGTCTTTGTAGCTGTAACGTTTAAGAGAACTTCCCCAGTTTGCACTAGCACAGCTCTAAGGACGACAGTTACTTTGTCCTCTCGATATTGGTTCTTCATACCTATTCCTAGATATCTGGCACCGCTACCGCCTGTTCTTAAATTCGTATCGTATCCAACGATTGCGCCTTCCATTATCATACCTGCGTATAACATGGGTTTAAGTATAGTGGAGGCTTCTTTACCACTATACGATTCAAAAGTATTTCTTACAAGTTGTCTTTCTTTTGATAAATTATCTAATCCTGATCTTTCTACTACTGCGAACCAATTACCCTTTCCTGCATCTCTCAAGGCCTCTATTAGTATATGTACTGCACCTTGTGTTACAGCAGTACTAAAACTTGAGAGTGTTTCACTTGGCTTTCTCTGTCCTGTCTCATCAGGAAAACTATATACTGCAACTACAGTCTTTTGGTTAGGGTACGGTAAGCCTACTAATTGTTCTGCAGCTGAAGGTTCAATAACTGGACCTTGCTGACAGACTACGGTATCCCAACAATCATTATGAGACGAGTCCAAGGCTACTGAAGCGCAGCCAGACATAATTAGTAGTGGTAGTATTGCTAAATATCTCATGTATACATCATCATGCAATTTGACCAGGTTTCTCCATCATGGTTTAACCAAGGCTCGCATGCCTCCCAACTCTTTTCTTCTTCACACAAATGTGATCCCTCTTTATTATTATAACATAATCCGTCCAAAACTTCTATAGTTGAACAGCTTGATACTAAAGCTAGGATAAGAAGTGTTTTAAGGATTACATTCAAGCCAACACCCTCCGAAACTTCCAATAGGTATTACAATCTCTGTTGTACTCGTAAGTACCCCATCTATGTACTCCTCTATAATAAGGGTAATTGTAGTACCGTTATTTATCCAAGTTAGTTTATTTCCTTCTAAATTTATTTGCCCTGACGCCCATGTTGATGGGTCGTTTAAATCGGGTCTTGCACCTTCATAGTTAAAAAGTGACTCTGCTATATCTTTTGCAAGTGTAGAATAAATCCTACTCTCTAAGTTCCTTGTAAACTTTGCTAAGACCGTATTGTCTGCTTCTCTTTCTGCATCTTCTATAGCGTCTGCTATGTCATCTTCAATTTGTTTTCTTCGTGTTCGTTCTTGTTCATCAATAGTAAGATAATGAGCGGATTGGTTCATTCCATTAAAGGAAGGACTTCCAAACTTATGAACTAATTCACTTGCTTGTGCTGAACTAATCAGTAATAAACCGAATACAAAAATAAAGCCAAGAGTCATGTAATATACGATCCACTGGCGTTCAATCTTTAGGTTGTTCATTCTTTTTTTCATTTTCTTTCATCTCTAATACAGTATTTACTTTTTCCTGTAAGCGTATCATATCCTGATCTAATAATCGGAGCTGATCAATTAATCTAATTATTGTGATTTTCATTTCTTCTATTGCTGGGTCAACTTCGTTAAGAATAGTATTGTACACGAAGTATACAAAATATCCCATACCAACCGCCATAACAATAGGAAACCCAAAATCATTTATAAGTTGTGTAATGTCTTCCATTAGCTAAACCTTCGTTGTATATATTTAAAAATGCTATAGATTGTTAAACCGTAAAAGGCTAACACACCCATAGGTAGAGCAATATATGCTAACTCCCATGGGGATAGGAACAATAGTTCCCATGTGAAGTTGATTGCAGCTTGTGCATCTCCTGCAGGTTGTACAGTTCCAACTTCGTTTATAAGATCGAGTTCATATTCAGTAATAAATTCTACCCACTCTTCTTCTGTAAAGCAAACACTAGTCTCTTCTTGCATCTATAGTACCGTCCTCTACAAAATTCTCTGCTCTAGCAATTCTGCCTAAGTCTGGGGCTAACCCAAGTGCTGCAGACACGCTAGTATCTATTCTAATAATATCATTGTTCATAACTTTACCTCTAGTGATAAGCATTTCCGACATTCCTTTTACAGTTTTAATATCGTCTACAAGACTACCCATTATCTGTTTGATAATGATAAATATAAAAACGCCCATAACGAGTGCTCCAGCAATAGGAGCTCCTACTTCTGCTATTAGGTTAAAAATTTCCACTAAGGTTTTTCGGAATCAAGTAGCTTTTTCATTAAGCTACCATAATTGCCTTGTCCGAAAGGGACTTCACCATCTATATGAATATTATTCTGTGTAAGTGCTTTTACACTCCCCGCCTTCACTTTTTCGATTTCAGTCTGCGCTTTCAGTTCGTCCATGCGGATCTTATGCTGCATCATTAGCAGATCAGCCAGGTCTTTATTGCTATAGATCTCTGTCTCTTCTGCTTCCTCTAACTTTTGGTCAATTAGTTTATCCAGCGTTTCTGCGAGTTTAAAACGATTGCGATAGCCTGAATCCATGTATACAGTATCTATATATTTCTGTATCTCTCTTTTATTCAGTATCGCAACGACTTCATCTCTTGGGACGCCTAAGTCTCTACACACCGCAGATACATCTCCGTTCGCCAAATAGCTATTCGCTACTTCCAATCCTTCTGGGCTCATTCGGGTTGTTATTTCTTTACTCATGATGTTATTATACAGAATCCGAGAACAAAAGTCAAGAATTATTTTTCCCTTGCTTAAACTTTTTATACATGACAAATTTTTCGCAAGTGGTATTATATAAGTCTCAAAAAATTTTTTAAACAGGACATAAGTTGCTGGTATAACTCTAAGTCTCTTTTCGAAATTTTTTAAAAATTTTTTGAAAGTGAGGAAAATTGATGCAGGGGAGGGGAAAGACGTATTGGTTTCAGCGATTTGGCGGAAAACAGTGTCTTTTGAAAAATTCCCAAGGTTTACGTGCGGGGGAGTGAGAGATCGCTGGTTAAAAATTAGTCAATTAACCCCCCCTCTCATATACACAGGCTCACACTATACACGAAAAAATCTTTTGTGTATGGCTTGACATTTAGGCTGGAATGTGCCTTTAAAATGAAAATAAATTTGATAATGGTTCTCAATACTTTATACTAGACCTACATAACAAAAAGCCACTCGGAAAAGTCGTAAAGGAGCAAAGCAGAGAACTATCAAAAACAACCACTTGATGAAAACATCTTATCATTAGAGAAATAAAATCAAACTAAATAATAAATACATTGAAGGGAGACTGCTAGAGAATTAAAAGAATTTGCAGAAATGCAAATAGGTGGGTTGATTAATTTTTAATCAGCCTTAATTTAATATATGAAAAGAGGATATCCAATGTCATATAGCAAAAACGAGGAAATGGTTTTAAGGTCTTATAATCTTAAAGACAATCCTATAACTAAAGAGATAGCTGAAAAGCTGGCAACTCAATTCGGGAAGCCAACAAGATCGGTCATCTCTAAAGCTGTTTCGCTGAAACTCTATAAGAAAGCTGAAAGGCAGACTGTAGATAAGACACGAAAGGCTGATACTGTTCGAGCAATCGAAAAAGGATTAGCAATTCGTGAAGGCGATCTTGAAGGCTTAGAAAATGGAAGGGGTTCAGCCCTTTCTATTCTCTTAATGTCGATCAGGTAGCTATAAGGTAAGGGGTAGGCAACTACCCCTTATCCTTTATTTCATCTCAAAGATAGGAGAAAAGAATATGGTGAGAACACCATTGAACGAGGACTTAGTTTATCTTTATATTATGGGATCGCTCTATAAAGGGGAAGATACTGTTGTAAAGGTCGGTATAGGCAAAGATGCAACTAAGAGAGCAACAGAGGTTGGTGGAGAGGTTCTATTCAGAACAGCTTCCCCACAACTTAGACCTATAACTTTGTATATGGAGAAAATTCTACACCTGCGCCTAAACTATTTATATGGTTATGCGAAGGTTAGAAAGAGATCAGGCTCTAGGGAATGGTTTAACTGTTCCTACGAACAGGCTCTCTCGGAATATAAAAAGGTTAGGGTTTGGGTATTATCTGAATCTCAATCTCTATCGGAAATAAAGGCTTTACATAATCGCATTAAGCGAAAATATAAAGGCTTTACAGCGATAAGATATAAACCTCAATCTACTAAAGGAATGACTGAAAATTACGAGGTCGGTCAATCTGAATTTGAATTAAATTAAATCCTCGTGGGGTTAAGGTGATGCGCCCTTAAATAACAGTCATCACCACTTTCATAACTAGGAGAAAAAATTATGGGCATGAAAGAAATTAAAGCAGAAGCATACAAGCGTAAAAAACTGCGTAGGCTTCATGTTCAATGGCGAAAACTCGATAATACTATTGAAGAAATGGAAGATCGAATTAGAGCCTTGAAAAGAAATGCAAGACCTCTAGACGAGGAAACGGATAGAATGTTGAAAAGATATGCAGAGGTTCTGAAATCTTGTAAAGATAAACGAACTAAACTTAATCTTGATATATGGAATCTGAATCCTTTTCTATCGGTAGGCGAGGAGAATATACACTAATGAATAAAAGGATATTTATTTTCGATTTAGACGGAACTGTAATTGATTCTTCTCATAGGCAAGGCAATTCGCTTGATGATTGGTTTAGACTGAATACAAGGGAGAACATCTTCAAAGATGTTCCCCTTTCACTTGGTCGACATATCAGGAATTTACATCTTAAAGGTCATAAGGTTTTAATATGCACTTCAAGAAATATCTCAAAAGATGATTTAGATTATCTTGAACAGGTTTTAAAAATTCCTCCAAATATCAAGATTATTGCTCGCCCTTATGGTTGCGATTCGGCTCCCTTCACTTTGAAGAAGAAGCAATTATCGTATTTGCAGAATTTTAAATCGTTCAGAGATAAAATCAAATTCCTTATAGATGATAACGAGGACAACTTGAAATCATTCGAGGAATTAGGAACTAACTGTTTTGGGATTTTTCCAAATCAGGCAGAAGATTTTATTTCTAGAATTGTGTTAAACGAGAGATAGGCTTAATGGGGTCGCCTTTAAAGACCCCAAATTTTAGGAGAAAAAATTATGCTAAATATTATTATATTAGTATTTTCGGCTATGGGAATAGTCGCTTTCGGTGGGTTGGCTTATAGCTATGCGTCATATATGGCGTATGATTATCAAGCCTTATTCGATTTATATGTTCTTTTCGCTTCAGGCGTAGGTATCGGTGTTTGCTTTATGGCATTATGGGACTCGCTTGTTTGGGAATGGATAGAAAGGAGAAACTAAAAATGGATTATTCAATTTTTGGAATCATACTTTTTGTTATTTGGTTGGGTTGGGTATTCAAGGAAGTTTGGCTCGATTCAGAAAAAGACGTTATCGATTTATTAAAAGATGTTCAGGCAGAAGATGAGATTAACGCTTCAATGGAAATCGCACTTATCGAGGAACGTCAGAAGATGACTAAATCGGATTATGCTAAACAGGAATGGCATAGGTCGGGATCCCCAAAGCCAAAATGGAGAAATCCCGTTTTCGCTGAAAGGGTTACTAGGAAAATAGAAAAGGAAATTAAGAACTCCTAGAGAATGGGTAGGTATCGGCATTTTTATAGACACATAAGATGGGGTCGGTATCTACTCACTTTGAAAAAGGGCTGGCAACGAGCAACACCCATGCTTGTTGTCAGCTTTTTTTTTGGCGAGCTCGCCAAATGAGAATGATTCTCATTCTCATCGCGCCGAAAATACAGGAAAAACGCTCGCTTGTCAAATTTATTTTAAAAATAAATGAAAAAAATTGTATACAGGTCTGTCAAATTATGAGACAATTCTCTTATGGAAATATTTAAAAAACAAAAATACATCTACACCAAATATGAAGATGTCCATATCAAAAATCTTGAAGATGCTAACGTGCCTTATGAGATTCGCGAGGAAAT
>Ga0315331_10004342_pt1 | contig 10692 bp, 10 predicted proteins | sample M160m34915metaG_FD_203456 | JGI IMG/M metagenome (GOLD analysis project Ga0315331, IMG submission 203456) | Ammonia-oxidizing marine archaeal communities from Monterey Bay, California, United States - M1 60m 34915 | ecosystem: Environmental > Aquatic > Marine > Intertidal zone | place: USA... | reverse complement strand
GCACGGATCGTAGAGAATCTTTTTGATCATTCCGGACATCATCCATGATTGTCGACTGATCTGTGGTTGAGAAAACTAAACAAGAACGTATCTCATCAGTACGAGCACGACATTACCCGCACTCTTAGCATGAGTATAGAGCGTCTCTAGAATCAATGTGAAGCGTCGCCGGTGTAAAGGGCGAGATCAGCTGGAGTATCAATGTCACTGCCGGCATGAGCATTTGGATCAATTGTCCGCCAGATGGCATCTGATATGACATAAATACTCGTTGATTCATGTTCCTGAAGATATTGAACAAAGCTACGAAAGTCACGACCACCAGCCGCAAAGAAGCTATCCAACGGCTGAAGAATCGTCGGACGACAGACAGAAAAAAGGTACTGAAGACGTTTTCCTACCTCTGGAATGACCCACCTCGTACTCAATTCATCTTGTGGGAAGCGATCGACCATTTCTGACACAAGTGATGGCTTGATGGAAGGCAGATCACACGCAGATAGAATGACGAATTGTGGCAGTGACTTTGAATGCTCGTGCCATATCCATCGAAGCCCATCCCGGACGGCTGCAAGAGGGCCAGACCCGGGCTGATGATCAGGGATATGCCGAATGGGTACCAATTCTTGAGAGGAAACTTTTGGCGGATCACCACCCACAACAAGAATCAAATGTGTCACTGGAACCAAAGCTCCACTCACAATACTGAGAAGAGATTGTCCACCGATAATGCATTCTGCTTTCCCGCCAGGTGGTCGTTTGTCTGCTAAACGTCTGGCTGTTCCACCTGCGAGGATAATCGCTGCTGTTTCCTCCTTTGGAACCTGTGTGAATGATTTATTCACTGCAACGAACCAAGGAAACGCGCAATCCGGTCAAGACCCATTGCCAGCTTCTCCTCTGACGCCGCAAAAGACATACGAACATGTCCCTCTGCACCAAAGGCACTACCCGCCACAGTTGCAACATGTTCTTCTTCAAGCAACTGCTCACACCAGGCCACACTATTCTGAGGTCCTTTTGATGTACCCAAGGAGGTCTGGATATCAAAAAAAGCATAGAACGCACCGCCAATATCTGGAATATTGACCCCAGGTATATTCCTAAGCCTTTCAACAACAAGATCTCGTCGTGCTTGAAATGCATTTCGCATCTCTGTCACACATTCTTGTGGACCAGTGATTGCCTCGATAGCTGCATGCTGGCTAATGCTACAAGGGTTGCTTGTCTCTTGGCTCTGAAGACTTCCCATGGCCTTTGAGAGTGCCGGTGGGGCAATTGTCCATCCAATACGCCATCCAGTCATTGAGTACGTCTTACTCACGCCAGCGACAACAATACTTCGTTCCTCAAGGCCAGGCCGCAGAGTTGGAAATGAAACAGATTCGCGGCCATCAAAGACAAGCTGGTCATATATCTCGTCAGAAACAATAGAAAGGTCTGATTCAATCGCAATATCTGCTATGCGAGTGAGCTCTTCACGTGAATAAACAACTCCGGTTGGATTACTCGGTGAACAGAGCAGAAGCATGCGCGTATGAGGCGTAATTGCTGGCTTCAAGGCCGCTGGCTGAAGCTTAAAATCTTCATCGATCGAGGTCTCAACGAGAATCGGTTTTGCTCCAGCAAGCTTGATTAATTCAGCGTAACTGACCCAATAAGGAGTCGGAACGATGACTTCATCACCTGGGTTTAAGACAGCTGTGAAAATATTGTGAAGGCTGTGTTTCGCTCCGTTGGAAACGATAACGTGTGCTGGAGTCACCGTAAGCCCAGATCGACGGGTATAATCGTTTGCGATTGCTTCACGCAGCGCCGGTATCCCTGCTGCTGGCGTGTACTTCGTTTTCCCTGCGGTGATAGCGGCTTTCCCGGCCTTACAGATATGTTCTGGTGTCGGAAAATCTGGCTCTCCGACTGAGAGATCAATAACATCGATACCAGATGCCTTCATCGCGCCAGCTCGAGCTGCCATAGCAAGCGTCGCTGATGGTTGGAGGGAGGCCATTCGATGTGCTAATTGAAGGCAAGCAGCTTCTTCCATGAATTTTCTTTCCTTTCCCGTTTCTTAACAGTAAGAACCTCAATGACGTGGCATACTTCTGGTAACAGTATGCCATCAGAAACAAGTGGTGGCATAAAAACAGAAACGAACCATCCGTCTACAGATAATACCACGGTGACCAAGAGGAGCTTGGATGGCACAAAAACGAATTGGACTTTGGCTAATCGGTGCAAAGGGTGGCGTCGCCACGACCGTCATGACCGGTCTAGCAGCTCTTGCCCGGGGATTGGTTGAGCCAATTGGCCTCATTACTGAAACCGAGGGCTTTCATTCACTCAACCTGATTGATTGGAGTGATATCGTTATTGGCGGACATGATATTCGTAACGAAAGCCTTCTCGATGAAGCTCGCCGAATGTGGACAGTCAGCCGAGCCATTCCACCAGGCGTCTTGGAATCTGTTACTCCTGATCTGATAGATATTGAGACCCGCCTTCGAACAGGAACTGTATTGGCATCTGGTACCTCCATCCAGGCTATAGCATCTCTACCGGAATCCAAAGTAGCCAAGACACCAAGAGGTATTATTGATCAGATTCGAACAGATATTATTGACTTTGCAGAAACAAATGATGTTGAACGGGTAGTTGTGGTGAACCTCGCATCGACTGAACCTCCGTGGTCATCGCCTATTCCTGACAACTTTGATGAACTCTCTCCCTTACTCGAGCACCCGTCAGAATCGAGTCCACTCCCTACGAGCAGCCTCTACGCAATTGCTGCGTTTGAAGCAGATGCTGCCTATATCAATTTTACACCTTCCACTGGTGCAACACCGCAAGCACTCAATTCCCTTGCGCAGCAGCGCGGGCTCCCCCATGCAGGGTGTGATGGCAAAACAGGTGAGACATTGCTTAAGAGTGTGCTTGCCCCAATGTTTCGTGACCGGAACTTAAATGTCATGAGTTGGGTGGGGCACAACATTTTTGGCAACCTTGATGGAAAAATATTGGACGACCCTTCAAACAAGGCCGCCAAGGTGAAGAGCAAAGACCATCTGCTTGCAAATCTCTTACCATCGACGCCGCAGACACTTGTATCCATTGAGTTCATTGAGAGTCTTGGTGACTGGAAAACTGCATGGGATCACATCCATTTCGAGGGATTTCTTGGTACGCCCATGACTATGCAATTCACATGGCAAGGCTGTGATTCTATTTTGGCAGCTCCGTTAGTAATCGATCTCATTCGGTTAGTTGATCGCGCCCGACTGGCTGGTGAGGCCGGTTCACTGCCTTGGTTGGCAAGTTTTTTCAAAAGTCCGCTCAATTGTCACGAGCAGGGTTTTGCAGCCCAGATGACCATGCTTCACGACTGGGTAAACAAACACTCAACACAACCTTAAAAGAGACTTTCTACTATAAAAAAAGTATTTTTGTGTTCACACAAAAACTCTCTTACAGTCTCTGAGAATGTCTTTGGATTGGATTTTCACATGGCATGGATGGGTCACGATCCGATTTTTTAGACAAAAATCCAAGTTTTTTTAAAAAATTTTCCATGATTTCTCTTGACAGTAGAACACCAAATTTCTGAAAACTTGTACTTCATGCATGCAATGTATGTGCTTGCACATCATGGCAGCATGAAAACGTCGATCGCTTCCAATACTCAGCACCCCAAGGAAGTAGTCGGTTCATTCCATAGGGGTGCTACTGGCAAGGAGCCATTCAATGGCCAAGAAGAAGGCTACTAAGAAGAAGGCTACTAAGAAAAAGGTAGCTAAGAAAAAGGCTGCTAAGAAAAAAGTAGCCAAGAAGAAGAAGAAAGTCGCCAAGAAGAAGGTAGCCAAGAAGAAGGCTGCCAAGAAGAAGGTGGCTAAGAAGAAGAAAGTCGCCAAGAAGAAGAAGGCTGCCAAGAAAAAGGGCCACGCCTAATCCGTCTTTGACGTGACCGTAGGCGGTCTCCATCAAATGTTCCGGTGTGAGAATGTTTCATTCTGGCAATCTGAACAAACGATGGTGAACATGCCGTTGTTCTGACGAGAAAGGCCGGCCCGGGCTCTTGGGCGCCCGGGCCGGCCTCATTTTACAGGTAGGCTTCTGGTCAGCCCGGTTTGATACATATCCATGAACGCCCAGATACCTCAAGCCAGCTCTTCAACACCTCTTCAACAAAGTGAGTTCTTGCTTGTTGGATGTAGGCATGGCAGTGAGTCTGCTTTAGAGCATCGACAAAAGCATGCCTTTCCGTCATTTCAGAAGTCGTACTGGCGAAAGGGCCTGGTAACGTTTCGCATACCATCACACATCGTGTCAAAACCAGAGTGGAGTCATTTTGGAGTTCCTGACAATGTTCTTGAGCAACTCGTCTTCGCTCGAATTGGCGTTCGTTCATTAGGACAAATCACAGGGCAGACTGAAGATGAGAGAATCGCTGCTACTTTACGATTACTTGGCTCACTGAAAGTAGATGCCGTCCATGTATGGAAACGTGATCCGCGTCTTCAGATTGACACTGCTTCGATTCAACGCAAGATAACTACTTTCGATTCCTTTCAGAAAAAACGTATCGCATCCGAACCCAATCTCATTCTGAACTGTGTTGTTGACTCGGTTGATCGCTGGTGGATTGGGTGGCACGTTGGGAACGCTCAGACCGGTCAATGGTCTGGGGGATATTATCCCGGACAGATGCCTCCTTACGGAATCTCACGGGCGTGGCTCAAACTCGACGAAGCAATCGCCCGTTTTGGTATTCAGTTTCATTCTGGAGAAAGAGTCTGTGAGCTGGGCGCCGCCCCTGGTGGAGCCTGCCAGCGTCTTTTGGAAGCAAATCTCCGGGTGGTCGGTGTCGATCCCGCCACCATACATCCTCAGATTGCTGAACATGAGCAGTTCACGCACTGGAAAAAACGCGCCAGGGATGTCCGAATCAAAGATTTTGGTGACTTTGATTGGATTCTGACTGATATGAACATTGACCCTGCTAGCACGATGGCCTCTCTAGAAAGAATTCTTTCATCGCGTCCTCATAAGCCACGGGGAATTATTGCAACACTCAAACTCTCTGATTTGTCACATGCCGAAGAACTTGATAAGTGGTCCTCATCGTGTGCGTCTTGGGGGTATCAGACCCGTGTTCAGCAGTTGTCAACGGGCGGACAGGAAATCTGCCTTGTGGCTCAAAAAAAGAGCACTTCCAAAAACTGAAGAATGCGTTTCGACCAGACGTCGTGACTTATCGTGTCCAGATTGCTGAGGGATCAGTCAGACTTCCTGCGAGTACTGCACAGGTTTGCTGTGGTGTCTCAATTCGAAGACGACCTGCCTCATCAATGCCTCTGCAGATACCTGACAATGTGGTCGCGCGCTTGAGCGACTGCGACGTGGATCCGTCTTTTTCATACTCATACAGAACGTCGAAGAGCTTGATTGATGTATGAGTCAGGCTGCAATGAGACTGATATCGCTTCAAAATTGACACCCGTTTTTCGGGATTGATCGTATCAAGAACAGTATTCAATAGCTGTGGAATGAGGATCACGAGTAGATCGTCATGTGAGATGGTGTGACCCAAGACGTCCGGTATTGTGATGAGTCGATTGTGGAGTTCCTTTGGTGCGTTCTCCTTCGAACCATCCGTATTTATTCCAACACCAATGAGTAGTTTTTGTGTTGTTGCTTCGAGTAAAAGGCCTCCAATCTTACGACCATTGATTTCTATATCATTTGGCCAACGCACATGGGGTTTCAGATCTGGATTGAGTTGATGAAGAGACTCCGCCACAGCCAGTCCACACGCGAGTGACCAAAGAGGCAGGACACCTCCTGGAGGGTTTTCTTTTGACGGTATTTCTATAATGAGTGTCATTGCCACACTCCCTGGCGGCTGCCACCAGCCAGCACCGCGACGACCTCGACCAGATTTTTGATGAATCGCTGTCACCAAAGCTGGAAGGGGTACAGATGCCTCGACAGCGAGTTCTTTCGCTCGATCCATTGTCGATTCGAGCTCTGTGTGACACTCAATGGTCCCAAGTTTCGTCACCTGTTTCAGGCGTTCCGTGTCTCCAATTTTCGTCATCAGAACCTGCCTTGAATCACCATACGCACACACGCGAATGAGTATCGCCGTACATTCGAAATCGATGAAGGGAAACCAATCCGGCTCAAGAGACCAATGAAGAGGCCTATCAGCTTGCTTCATCAGACAAAAAGTCTGTCAAAGAGGGAAGTCTACGTGAACTAAAGACCATAGTAGGGTACAGAAAAAGTGATGGGACGGTGGCGATGTTGACCCATACAGCACCGGCGCGGTACCCCCCCACGAAGAGTTGGGGTCGGCATTCGGAACTTTCTGGATGGCCCCAACCAACCTCCTGCTGCATGGGTCGTCGACCGCGTGCGAGTACAGCTCTTTTCACTCATTGTCTTGATCATCGGCATATCTGCATCCATGGCAGATACCAATATCGCTGCGCAAACCGTACAGCTTCCCCCACCTGCTGCTTCGTCCCTCGACAGAATTGCACAGGCATCACCGTACGGCTATCCGCTTTCTCCTCCGCCCCCTGCCTGGGACCCGTACGGGCCCCAGGCGAGCCAGATCTATCCTGTTCCAGCGACCAACCCAGGAACAAATCCGCCACCAACATGGGCCACATCGGCTGTGAATGGACAACCTGGTTACCCAGGCTATTCAACAGCACCACCCCCTATCGTTCCGACTAATTCCTCGCTCCCAGTTGGCTACCCACAACCACCAACGCAGCAAAGCGAATGGTTTCAGCAGACCTACCAGCAATCAACGCGGGCATATCAGGGAGTGCGAGGAAGTTGGACCTACGTTCTTGGAACTGGTCGGGGAAACTCGGTCGCTGTGAACGAACTCGATACATCAGCAACGTTCGCACTTCCGTTTTTCATGAATTCACCAGCGAATATAAACCAGGCTCCTCTGTTGATAACCCCTGGCTTTGGTTTGCAATTATGGGGTGGTCCGGAATCCAATGCATTTCCAAGCACCAATACTCTTGCTCCTCAACTTCCCGGAAATACGTATGACAGCTTTATTGATACAGCATGGAATCCACAATTCACGCCGCTATTCGGTGCAGAATTTGGAATCCGAGTTGGCTTCTATACAAACTGGGATGTCTTTGTCACGGATAGCTGGCGTGTCATGGGACGAGCAATCGGCACGTTAAATATGACGCCAACTTTTCAAGGTAAACTGGGTGTCATCTACCTCGATCGAAACCAGGTGAAGATATTACCAGCCGTTGGGTTTACATGGACACCAAACGCAACATCTCGATATGACGTCTTCTTTCCAGCTCCACGAGCTATGTGGCGTTTTGGACAAACGCGCCGACATGCTTGGTGGGGCTATGTCGCTGGTGAATACGGTGGTGGTCGCTGGACGTTTCGCACTGTCAATGCCGACGGAACGAATGGATTCGTTCAGAACTTCGACTACAACGACATTCGAATCTCACTTGGCACAGAGTGGGTTCCTCTTGCCACAACCGGTTTTTCTGGGAATTTTGAAATTGGCTATGCTTTTTATCGACAGCTCTTCTATGTGAATGACTTAGGACCGCAACGATTCCAGCAAATTAATGATCTGCCAAGCACCATTATGTTTCGTTTAGGCCTTGCCTACTAACGCGTGTGGAGAAGAGCATGGCTTCTCAAAAGCGTTCTGATATTTCATTGTTGGTTCTCATCGTATGTCTTGCATTTCAGCCATGTGATTTGTTTGCTTCCGACGATGAAATTATCCCACTTCCGCCGGTCGAGTCGATTGATACCAGTTTCTTTGAAAAAATTCGCTTTGCTGCACTCGGTGACCCCCAAGACCTGACCGAGCCACTTCTACCAGACGATGTTGCGCCACCCGGCCAGCCACGACAGGAAAATAATCCACCCGGTCGAAAACTTCCTCCCGGTGCAAAGCCTGGAGCCCTCCAGCAACTCATTCTCACAACCACCGAATTACCTCGGCTGGGTAGCAGCGGTCTTGGCCTTGCTACGCTCGACATGAGTCTCACTCTCGGCATGCCTGCACCGACAGTTGATTCACCGCTCCTGATTACTCCCGGTTTTGGCTGGACGTTTGTGGATGAGGCAAGTGGACCAATGGATCCTGGTCTTCCGGCAACACTCTACGAGTCATGGATTCAGGCCCGCTGGATGCGAAAAATTGGTCAGCGTTTGGGTGTCGATCTTGCAGTCGCACCCGGCTGGTACAGCGACTTTGTGAATGACAGTGCTCAGGCATTTCGAGTGACAGGTCACGGATTCGGTGCCTGGGAGGCTCGTGAAGATCTCCGTGTTGTTGCTGGTGTCATCTATCTTGATCGTTATGACGTCAATCTTCTACCCGCTGGTGGCCTTCTCTGGACTCCGAGTGATGATCGACGCTTTGAGTTGATTTTTCCACGACCTCGTCTCGCCTGGCGAATCAAAGAAACATCACGGGCCGCTCAATGGGTTTATCTTGCCGGTGAATTTGGGGGAAATCAGTGGGCTGTTCGTCGAGACTCTGGTGCGGATGACATTGTGGTCTATCACGATTATCGTTTGCTGGCCGGATGGGAGCGAAGACCTGCAGATCTTGGAATCAGCTGGCGTCTAGAGACCGGCTGGGTGACTGGTCGGCTCGTCGAATATTATGTGACTGATACAGCTGACTATCGTCCCAGTGACACGTTTCTCGTGCGGTTAGGCGTCTGGTATTAGGACACATATATCCAATCCCAGATATGGCATGAGTCACATATCGTGCCCGCAATAGTTTTTCACCACGTTTCAAAGGTCCAATTCATGCATCCGAGTGACAACCTTCTGGTTCACTACCACGATGCGAATATTTTGGTACTTGAAAAACCTTCCGGGCTGCTTTCCGTTCCCGGACGAGGGCCAGATTTACAAGACTGTCTTTCCAGCCGCATTCAGACACGATTTCCAACAGCGCTTGTTGTCCATCGTCTTGATCGGGATACCTCAGGGCTCATGATCATGGCCCTTGATAAAGCGTCGCAGCGAAATATCGGTCTTCAGTTTGAAGAGCGCAAAGTTCAAAAAGTGTACGAGTGCATTGTGCAGGGAACCCCTACAGAACACTCAGGGTGCATTACACTGCCGATTGGACGAGATCTGACACGACCGCCACGTTACAAAATTGATCACGAAAACGGCCGCTTTTCTGAAACATCGTGGAGCGTGCTCGAAAACCAGAGTGGTCATGCTCGTCTTCAGATTGAACCCCTCACAGGTCGTTCTCATCAAATACGGCTTCATCTTGCTTCTGTCGATCATCCTATTCTTGGTGATCCGTTATATGCAGATACCACTGCTCTTGCAGCTGCAGGCCGCCTTCTTCTTCATGCTCGAGAAATACAGTTTTCACATCCAGTAACTGATGAAATCATGTGTTGGAAGTCCTCCTGCCCGTTCTAATACGACCACATCATGACGATTCTACAAATGCTCGTACAGCATGCAGAAACGCCGCTGTATTCTCGACGTGCACCCAGTGACCAGCGTTCTCAATAACCTGTTGATGTGCCGCTGGGAAGAAGTGTTGAATGACTTCCGCATGCTCGGGACCGACAAAGGTTGAGTGCTCTCCTTCAAGGAAAAGAGTCGGGCGAAAAAATTGACGACCTTTTAGTGAATCCGGCCAATCAAGAATCTGGTCAAAATGCTGTTCAATTGCATCAAGGTTAGCGATCCATGTAAGTCCCTCTGGCCGACTCATAATATTTGTAACTAAGAAACCTCGAACTTTTGGATCGGGAATCATATCTGCCAGAGCCAGTTCGACGTCTCGACGATGGGAAAGCGTCCCAAGTGGAACTTTCTGCATCGCATGCACGTAGTCAATCGGTGTACCTGAAGAACGTGCTGGTGGAATATCAACAACGATGAGTTGATTCACCAGATGAGGCCACACAAGTGAAAGATACATTGCCACTTTTCCACCCATGCTGTGACCAAGGACAAGAGCCGGCTCCGAACACTCGTTCTCAATAAGAGTGGCGACATCTTCAGCCATGGATGGGTAATCATGGATATCATCCCATGGACTTTCGCCATGATTGCGAAGATCTATCGTCAGAACTCGAAACGTGTCTGAAAGTTGCCGGGCTATTGACGACCAATTTCTTTTTGAACCAAAAAGGCCATGTAAGATCACTAGTGTCTGGCCTTCTCCGATGGCATTGTGAGATAACTTAACTGACACGGCTTTTCCAAAATGAAGTTGAATTTATTTGCTTCGATTATTTAAAGGAGCAAAACAAAACATAGGATACCAGTAGGAACATTTCCCATGCGAGCAGTGATCCAACGAGTCTCCAAAGCATGCGTCACGATTGGTCACAAAGAAACAGCCAGCATTGGCAGGGGACTTCTTGTTTTCTTGGGTGTTGAAACCGGTGATGGGTCAGCAGACGTACAGTGGCTTGCTGGAAAAATTGCTCGAATGAGAATCTTTCCTGACGAGCAAGACCGTATGAACAAGGACATCCAAGACATTCAGGGTGACATTCTTGTTGTCAGCCAATTCACACTCTTCGCAGATACTCAGAAAGGTAATCGACCAAGTTTTTTTCAGGCTGCGAAGCCAGAAGAGGCGATACCACGCTACGAAGAGTTTCTCCAGACAATAGAACATCT
>Ga0315331_10004335_pt1 | contig 10699 bp, 20 predicted proteins | sample M160m34915metaG_FD_203456 | JGI IMG/M metagenome (GOLD analysis project Ga0315331, IMG submission 203456) | Ammonia-oxidizing marine archaeal communities from Monterey Bay, California, United States - M1 60m 34915 | ecosystem: Environmental > Aquatic > Marine > Intertidal zone | place: USA... | reverse complement strand
CGGAGACATGGTTTTAATCAAGACAGAAAAATGAGAAACATCAAACTAGAAACACTGGGGCAGTCAACCATGCTGGTTAACTGGGATAACGTGAACTTGGTCAAGGAAGTCACATCGACTTTTGGCGAGCAGTATAGAGAAATCTATTTCGCTAATGGTAGTACAGTGGCAACCAAGCAGACAATGTGTGAATTAGAATCTGAGTTATCCAAGCATAGAAAGTAACCCTTCACACAAACAAACAACACAATAGCCTTGACTTACCGTCAAGGTTATTTTATTATTGAGCCATGTACTCGCTTTGTTGTATTTCCAGTTCTCTTGCCAATGATGGTCATAAGTTTCAGACTATGACATGGCATCGCTTTTCGCAGCTTGACCGTGACGTAGCAGTTGCTACGGTATCTGCTCGCACACTCAACAATATTCGTGTTACATACAAAATTCTTACTCAGTGTGCCGAGCGCGGTTGGCATTACCGTGTTAGTTCAAACCTTTTTCCGTTACTTACATACAACGTAGCCAACCTCAAGCTTGTTGACTATCCCGATTACATCGACATCATGGCAGCACTCGCAGATTGCGCCAGCGTTGTTCGTGACAAAGGCGTTCGTATCTCTTGTCACCCTGACCAGTTTAATGTTCTTGCAAGCATGGGCAAGCCGCAGGTAGACAAGAGCATCAAAGAACTCAATCATCACGGTTGGCTTATGGATCAGCTTGGTGGTAGGCGTGACTACCGTTGCCCTATCAACATTCATGTCAACAACACCAAAGGCGAGCCTTCAGAGATTGCTGCACGTTTCATGTCTAACCTCGCCAAGTGCGACGAGTCTGTACGCTCACGCCTTGTTGTAGAGAACGAGGACAAGGGTATCTGGACTCCCAAGTTATTGTCAGAGCATTTCGATCTGCCTATCACCTACGACAATCTGCACCACAAGTGTTTGCCTGACGGTCTTTCACACTCACAGGCATTCAGTCTTTGCTACAAGTCATGGATGCGCGGCGGATACTTCAAGCCTCTGTTCCACTACTCAGAGTCGCACCCCGACAAGACCAACCCTCGCAGTCATGCCGATATGCCCACAGGATTGCCGTATGAGGCGTTTTCTATGCCCGTGGACTACGACATCGAACTCAAGTCCAAAGACGCCGCTATCGAAGCTTTTGCTTCATTGTAGGCTTGACGCGCACCCAAGGTCATGCTTTAATACAAGAAGTATGAAAACACTTGAACTTGTCGGAGAGACGTTGACGTTCCTTGAGAGTGATGGCAACGGCAACTGGTACACAAATGAAGATGCGGAAGAAATCTACATTTCAAATCCTGAACTGCGTGGTGATGCCCCGCATTTTACATGGAAGTAAATCTTAATTAAGAATAATTATGAGTAACTCATTCTACAAAGACTATCCCGAATTCCCTAACAACGAACACGTTGAGGCATTGTTTGAAGAACTTGAGTCCATTGGAGTAGTTGAATCAGAGCAGTTTGACGATTCAAAAGGATTCGCACTGAAAGACAGCAAAGGTTACGCAGCATTAGCATTGATGCACAGTTTATATAACATTGAAAAGCAGCAGAATGAAGGAGATGACAATGAATAAAGAATCGCTTACAAACAAAGAGATGTTAGACAAGGTATATTGGCGTTTGACTTGCATTGAGAAAATGATTCCTGAGATGCAGGACTCAGAGATCATTGAGTTACGCCGCTGGATCGAAGAGAAGTGGCAGGATCGTGACTACTTTGAGAACGACCAGACCCACTACGGTGATGCAGTTTACATGGGGATTGAAGATCACGACGAATAGTGCTTGACTCCACCACAAGTATATGTAAGAATTAAATCATGCCTAATCACACTTCTAATAGACTGACAATGAGAGGTTCTAACAGCGAGGTTGCTCGCTTCATGGACGATAACAGAACCGAAGAAACCGATGATGTCGGTTCTCCGATTCCTTTTTCTTTTGAAACCTTACTGCCGACTCCTTCTGAGATGCTGGAGAGCAATGACATCAAGAACGGTAAGATGCCCGATTGGTACAACTGGAGGGTAGAGAACTGGGGTACAAAGTGGGACGCATACGATTTCCCTAATGATTGGGTTTCTGTAATGCCTAAAGATGCGCCGAACTGGTTGCACCTCAACTGGAGCATGGGTGAAGTGCCTAATATGATCGGTTTCTATACCGCATGGTCGCCGCCTGTTCCTTGGTTGGTTGCTGTCTCTGAGAAGTATGACCTTGAGTTTATGCTTGAGTACGCAGATGAAGGCGGTGGTTTTGTTGGTTACAGCATTGTGAGCAACGGACACGTTACCAAGGAGGAAGAGTTCCCTTGGGATTCTCTTGACGGCAAAGAGTTGCGCGGTTCACTTGGTTATGGTCACGATGAGGAGGGTGAAGAAGATGAAGTATAATCACGCATACGATATTGCGTTCTCGCTTGAGTCTAATCACGAATCTGGTGAGGATGTTACGTCCGATATGTTAAGGACGGCATTGCTCAACAGGATCAAAGACTTGGACGATGCAAACGAATGGGGAGAGATTCACGCGAACTCTGTACCCTTTGACACATACGAAGTAGAGGAGGACTAACATGAATCAGTATTGGCTTAAAATTAAGTACGAAGATGGGTTTGAGCGTTGGGAACTCACAAGGGGCAAGTTCGCCACTGAGAATGCTGTTCGCAAAGCTTACGAGGCAAGAGGTAAAGCGATGCACTTTACTATAACCGAGTTAAAAATACATGAACAGTTTGAGTTTAATTTGTAGGATTAAATTATGGGATACAAGATATTAGACGTTAAAGCAGACATTCACGAAGATGTTGAAGCGTTCTTTCAAAGTCATTGCGACGATGATTTTCGGGAGCGATACGGAATGGTAAAAGAACATATACTGGACATTGTAGACGAACACTTTGAGAAGATAGAAAATTAATTAAGGATAATTATGAGCAACAAAGAAGCACTTGAGATTGTATTAGAGTTAGCCAACGCGCACCCTGCGGTTGACGCAGGAGTTGATGACGAGTGTGGGTTGACAGTCAAAGAGAAGGAAGCACTTGACCATGTGGAGGACTACATCCTTGACTTGGAGCAGGATGATGTCCTGAAATGGATGAATAAATTGGGATTGGATAGTGATTTCAAGAAAAAGGAGGACTAAATGAGCAACAAAGAAGCATTAGTATCAGTATTGAGTATGGCTGAAAACCTCTACAAAAAAGATATGCTCAACCATATCTTGCAGAATGACCTCGAAATCACGAGTCATCAGCAGGAGGCACTGTACCAGATGAACGATTACCTTACAGACGTAATGGAGGACTAAATGAATAAATTGTCGAATCACGCTCATATAAACAAACTTTTGAACGGAATGGCTAATGCTCGACGAAAGGACACTCAAGAGTATTACGAGATAGAAAGAAAGTTAAGAAAATTTTTAGACAATCAACAGGATAGAATTTGGGATTACGGATGGAGAGAAGGGTTCTGGTTTCATAAACATGGTTGGGGGTATAGCCCAAGGGGTACTGATGCACAATTAGAAATGTGGCACGAAGAAAGGCTTGAAGAAACATTTTGCAAAGACGGAAAGGATAACTAAATGAATATTGAACAGGAATTAGAAGTAAAAGAATTAGCATTCCGCTTACTCAAGGAAAAACCGTACCTTGCTATGGAATACCTTGACTATAACGAAGACACAGTAACTATGTTATATGACGATTTGAACCACGAAATGAATGGGTCTGCGTCAGAACAGTACAAACAGAATTGGTAATATTATGAGTGAAGAATACGATAACACACGCCATGAGTGGACGCCTGAAGAATACAATAAAATGATGCCCGATGAGGCAGGAGAAAAGGGCGGGGATATTCTGAGTCATTTGATGAAGATTTACAATCTTATTGAATGGGGGGATAAGCCGAATGAATGGGTGAGGGTTGAAATGTACAAAGACAGAAGTATGTCTATTATCAACCACAAGGACGTTGAGAAAGGGCTTGCGCCGAGCATCTTTACCCTCAATGAAGATGGAGAATGGGAGGAAAAAGCTGATGAGGCTTAATTTAGTAATACTTATACTTTTGAGTATGGGGTGCGCTTCCGACAGCACGATGGAGCCTTGTTGGAAGTGGGATTGGGCGCAGAAACAGATTGGCCCGATTGAAGAACCCAAACCAGAAGGACTGCCTGAAAACTATCAGACAGTACATATACCAGACAACACATTATAATTATACATAATTATGCCTAAATCAAAGCATAGGAAGAAGGGCGTGACCACGCGCCAGCACCGTAAGAACCGCAACATTCGTATCGCTGAACAGCAGTACATCAACAGCCCGAAGCGTTGGCTTGAGAAGCTGGAGAAAGCACAGACCGAAGCACAGGAGGATAACACCGATGGCGTTTCAGAAGAAACCAGTAATTAAGCTTGGGACGAAGGATTGGGAAGTGATGGTTCCCCGCCCCCCTACAAACGCCACACACGCCCGTATGACGATGCGTGACGAGTTCTATGACAACGGAACCCCCAAACAGGCTACGTTGCTCTTACAGGACTTTGGGTGCTTCAAGGGGGTAGCGGGAGACTTCCACTACCTAAGAATGGACAAGAAAGGCAAGGTTGCTCAGGAATGGGACGATACAACATGGTTCTGGAATGGGTATCAAGTATCTGGTATTGAGGACTTAATAGAGTAAAACTGCTCTTATTCATATATCAGAAGTGTCTTTATCATATATATAACAATGAAACAGAAGGAAACACATGGGAACAGTATTATTGCTCAGTATGGCAGCGTTTGCTGTTGGTTTTTGGGTAGCGACGACTAAAGACGACCAAATCGAAAATGGCCCAAATCCTGCGAAAAGCTACGAAGAAATGATGCAAAGGATAAACAATTACAATAGAAGCGTAGGAGCAGATGAAGTAGAAACATTAGAAGTACAGTATAGAAAGAAGAATGGGTTATAGTGGGTTAAAGTGTGTTATGGGTAGTGCGCGACTTTTATATTTATCAAATACTAATCATAATTATCCTTATTTATGTATCTAATAGGACTTGACACAGCTTCAAGTATATGGTTAAATCAGTGTAACCCTATATAACAATATGACTACTCCTAAGAAAAAAGCAACCCGCAAGAGGAAGCCCAAGATCAACGAAGAGCAGCTTGAAATGGCTCGCCTTTATGAGAAGGCTTGGAATAAGTTATTTGAAAGCATACCCAAATGTATTCAGAAAGATATTATTGAGAATCACGATGGTCGCAGGGCAATCGCTCACGGTCACGAAGTAGCAAAGCTCGCAGAGAAGTGGGCATATGAAAAAGCAAACAATGAAAGATAATAAATACTGGAGTATCCATAAAGAAGTATATATGGATGAGTTTGATAAACTTGATAATGATATAGCAAGTATAGTTCAGACTAAACCTTATAGCCCCGAAGCTCGCCTTTTCAATGAGAAAGTAGAGAAAGCAATCAAAGACAAATTAAATTCCAAGGTTGCGGGATAAATAGCGAAATATAATAATAAATATATAAACAAAATGCCCCGCGATAATTATACATTATTATGGGGCTTTTTATTTGATTATAGATATTTTCCAAGAATGCCAGATATTTACGGAAATAATCACACAGTTATAAATATTCTAAGAATGCCATATTTTTGCTTAAATAACACTTGTCCAAGGTTGCCAGATATTTTGCCAAATAATACTGAGTGATGCCTCATCATCACACAAAGCTAATTCAATTATAATCATATGCCGCCAAGCTTTTTTAAGTAACACGGAAAACTTTTTCAGTAACAAGATTATAATTAACCATAATTATGGCGGGCGACCCACCGAGGTTTATTCTGTAAGAAGAAACGACCCAACAAACTTTTTTCATATTTATGCTTATTTGTGCTTGTGTTCAAAACAAGGGTATGAGATACTTAGGAATAGCTTATGAAAACAAAAGGTGCAACATCACACATTGACGTTCCTCTTTCTGTTCTTGTATCGCAGTTGCCTTCTACCGCAAAGGTGCGTGTAGCAAGGCGTTGGGCAAACACTATGGGCATCGACGGTACTAAAGTCGCCCAGCCTGAAGCACCCAAGACTGTTGCCATACAGGTAGATGAGGATGACAACAAAGACAAGTTAGATATTGGTGTGGACAACTGGTAAACCTATTTATATTACAATGAAAAAAACCTACGACAGTGCAGTAATTTTCCCTGACATGATTGGTCAGGTTCAGACCAAAAGCATCCTTGGCGAGTGGTTCAAGGGCTACATGGCTAACGGGCGTATGCCTCACTTCATGTTCACCGCGCCTCGCGGCTGCGGCAAGACGTTCATGGCGAGCCTGTTGGCAGACGCGCTCAAGATGCGTACTCCCGACAAGCAGAAGATCGTGTTTAACTGTTCTCAGTTACGCAATCTGCGTCAGTTCTGGAACGAGATCGTTATTCCCTATATCAATGACAAGGATGTAACTGTCTTGTTTGACGAGGCCCACGATATGCCCAAGGACGTAATGACTGCGTTGCTCACCATCACCAACCCCAACAAGGATGGTCGCACCACGTTTTCCTATGAGGACTTTACGGTTGACTTCGACTTCTCGCGGCAGACCTTCATGTTTGCCACCACCGAGGGTCAGAGCATCTTCCCGCCTCTGATGGATCGCATGGAGCGTGTTGACCTTCAGGAGTATTCTGAGAGCGAGTTGGGTAAGATCGTGCGTGTCGGCATGGACGATTACAAACTCACTGATGATGCAGTCGCAGAGATCGCCACCACCCTGCGCGGCAATCCTCGTGCTGCTGCCAAGTGCCGCGACAAGATCACTGGTTACTGTGACGGCAACCAGATCAAGACGTTCACTCTTGACCACTGGCGCGACCTCTGCGGTAAGTACCACATCCTCCCTTTGGGCTTGCTCAACAAGGAGTTGGAGTTGCTTCGCATCCTGTCCCGCAAGAGCGGCACTCGCCTCACCGAGTTGGCAGCGATCACTTGCCTTTCCAAAGGGGCAATCCAGAAGGACTACGAGATGTTCCTTATGAAGCAGGGACTCATGGAGATTGGTAAGAATAGCGAGCGTGCCTTGACTGTCAAAGGTCGGGAGTACCTCAAGAAGCTCGATGGGGATAATAAGAACAATAAGTAATGTAATATATACAGCCGCGCTTACTATATTTTATTTAGTGAGTGGCATAGTGTTGTTTGTATATGTAGGGATCAAGAACTTATTTAGTAATGAAAAAGGATAGCTTGATAGAAATGGTGGGCAAAGGCATGAGTCTCAACGACATCGCCAAAGCCTCTGGCAAGGGCCAGACCACGGTTCGCTATTGGTTGAAGAAATATGAATTAAAAACAAATGCTGCCTATTTGTATAAGAATAAAGACGGAAGGAAATGCCCTCGTTGTAATAAGGCAAAGAGTTTAGACAGCTTCTATAATCGCCGTGGGGTAGCAGGGTCGTCGGCATACTGTAAGCCTTGCACGAACGAGCAGACCATAGAAAGGATGCGGCACACAAAGAGGTTGTGCATTGAATACAAGGGCGGCAAATGCGAGAAGTGCGGGTACGATAAATATGATGGTGCGTTAGAGTTCCACCATCTTGATCCGTCCAAGAAAGATTTTGCAATATCCAAGAAGAAAGCAAAGTATATTGATAGTTTAAAACCTGAGTTAGATAAATGTATTTTACTCTGCTCTAACTGTCATCGTGAACTTCATGGGGGTATGGTGTAAAGGATAACACAAGGCTCTTCTAAAGCTTTAATCTAGGTTCGACTCCTAGTACCCCTGCCATTTTTTCCTACACACTCAAATAAATAAGAGATAAATAAATAATGTCGTATCTTTAAATAAATAAGATCAAATAAATAATAAGGAAATGTAATCAAATATATAGGCAATCCGTTGCGGTAAACTTCGAGCGGTTAGCTAGGATTTGTTGAAATAATACAAATAACCATGCTGGATAATTGGTTGCTTTTTAGGTTAGTATATTATTAATGTAATTCAATAGGGTGCCGGGCAGCCCGGCGGCCTGTCAAGCTTTTTTTATCCACAGCCTGTGAACATTTCGTGTTTTCGCAGTATTTCGCATCGGAGAAAACCCCCCTTTTCACGAAAACTTGTCGATCACTTTTCGCGTTTTATGGTTGGCAAATGGCTTTGTCGATCACAAATGACGGGCTAATTGTTTCCTTAATTAAGAGTAATTAAAAAAAGTTGTTTCTGTTGCAAAAAAAAGCTTGTGTTGAATCCAAGAGTATGAGAGAATTAGGAAGAGTTAAGCAACACTAACAACGAACGAAAGAAAAAACTAATTATGCCTAAGATCGCAACCCAGACCTCCGACTTCGACTTCAACGTAGAACAGGTAGCCCTGTTTGATAGTGAGGGTCGCCGTTCGGGCTTTTACGGAAACCAGCGCACCGATACGGGTGCAGTGCTGGGTGTAACCTCTGACCGTTACGGGATCGTCCAGCACGGCTCGCTGATTGAAGCCGCTGAAGAGGGCTTCAAGACTGCTGGCCTCGGTGAGTTCGAGCGGAACGTCTTCATTACTGGTGACGGTGCGCGGATGCGTACTCACTACGACTTCAAGGATCAGACTCGCGCCCTTCGCCGCGAGGATCGTCAGGTGGGTGACGAGGTAGGCTTACGCCTTACCCTTCAGAACTCGTTTGACCGCTCGCTCCGCGTGTCGTTCGCGTTGGGTATGCTTCGGTTGGTTTGCACCAACGGCATGACCACTCTCGAAAACGAGGTGAGCATGACCAAGAAGCACTCGGCCAACGTCGAGACCAACTTCCTTGAGGACGCCATCACTAAGGCCGTCAGCAACTGGGACAACGCCGTGGCCAAGGCCGAGACCTTGACTGCTCACAGCATCGAGCATGAGCAGGGCTTGACCATCCTCGGCAACCTTGTCCGCATGGGTGCGCTTTCGGATCGCATGAGCGGTGAGATTGCCAAGGTGTGGAACTCGCCTGAGTACGATCTCGACAAGGATCGCAACCTGTACAACCTGTACAACGCGACCACGCAGCACTTGACGCGCAACGTCGAGGACACTCGCAGCGAACTCGCTGACCGCACCTCGCGCAACGTGTTCAAGAAGCTGCACGGTGCAGCGCACCGCGAGACCGACTTGGCCAAGCTGCTGATGCCGCTCAAGACCGTAGAGGTGGAGAAGAACTAGGCAACCCCTAGACCCCATCCCTCGCCCTTCGGGGCGGGGGATTTTTTTCGCCAAGGTTACTATAAATATAACATAATAAGATACTTGCCCCGTATTGTGAATAAGTTTTCCTTGCCGGGCTGCCCGGCAAAAAGTCAAGCAAAAAGTGTCCACAGGGTGTGAATAACTTTACCCCATCCCAACCAAAAAAAGTTCGGTTTAGGCTTGTATATATGTGCGGGTCTGTTAGACTTGGGGCAGATGATTAAGACATACATTACTAATTGCGGAAAAGACATTCAGGTATTCATCAACGGCGACTCACGCGAAGAAGCGGAGCCGATCCATTGGAGCCTGTTCAATCACGGTGCAACCAACCAGACCGATCCCGAATGGGTGGACGAAAACACGTTGACCTTCTGGACTCAGAAGGCGCGTCTCGTTCGGGCGTTTCGTGGTGCTGCTATCAATCTGATTGCGAACAAGTACGCGCACAAGTTTGAAGGCAAGCGCGGGGCATTGATTCCCGCACTGGCCGACAAGCTCGCCGCTCGCCGTTTGCGTCATTGCATCGGTAAGCCTTACGTTCGCCAGTTGAGCGTGCAGAATCTCGACCACGTTCACAGCATCGGAACCATCAGCGCGGAAAAGCCTGACAGCGACTACCGCAACCGTGAAACCTTGGATAACAATCCTAGGTGGAATGTGATTGACTAACACGCAAGAAAACCCCATAATCAGAGAAACCTACTAATGAAACTTAAATTCAAAAACGCAAACGGAAAGTTAAAGAAGATGGCGCAGAAACTCGGCGTCACTCTCAAGACATTCACCCTCCCCGCTGGCTATACCTGCCCTGGTGCGAAAGATTGCCTCGCATTTGCAGATCGCAAAACGGGCAAGATCAAAGACGGAAGCGAAACGGAGTTCCGTTGCTTCATGGCATCACTCGAAGCCACGTTTCCGAGTCTGCGCCAGATGGTGTGGGACAATCTCACGTCAATTCGCTCGGCGTTAAAAAACGGTGTCGATGCTTGCGCCGATCTCATTTGCGAATCATTGCCTAAAAAGTTTGACGTTATGCGCGTTCACGTTGGCGGCGATTACTTTTCCCGCGAATACCTCATGGCATGGATCGAAGTTGCCAAGCGCAACCCCGACAAAGTGTTTTACTCTTACAGTAAAAGCCTTCACTTCATGGCGGAATTTGCGTTGCCTGAAAACCTTGTGTTGACTGCCTCACGCGGTGGCAAACACGACAGCCTTATTGACTTGCACGGATGGAAAGAAGCCGTTGTTGTTTACAGCGAAGAAGAAGCCGACGAGCTTGGTTTAGAAATCGACCACGACGACACGCACGCAGCGTTTGGCAACGATCACTTCGCGTTGCTGATTCACGGAACACAGCCCAAGGGCAGCGCAGCAAGTGAAGCTCTCAAGGTGCTTAAAAAGCTCGCT
>Ga0315331_10004333_pt1 | contig 10703 bp, 5 predicted proteins | sample M160m34915metaG_FD_203456 | JGI IMG/M metagenome (GOLD analysis project Ga0315331, IMG submission 203456) | Ammonia-oxidizing marine archaeal communities from Monterey Bay, California, United States - M1 60m 34915 | ecosystem: Environmental > Aquatic > Marine > Intertidal zone | place: USA... | reverse complement strand
CAATTTTTTCTTCAGTTGAGTCACTGCCCACTGGGCTCGCATGCTGTCAGCCAGCTCGTTCTCTCGCTCGTTTGGGGTTGGACCGAAATCCATGAAACTGCCGTTACTCTTGGGAGCTCCGGGTGTGCGTTGATAGGTACCGTAGGGTTTTGGGTCAGGAAAGGGGACCTCATCCGACCAGGAATCCATGGGATATCCTGTTTCCCTTTGCCTTTGGGTGCGTACATGGAATTCGTCCCAGCCACGCAGGTCGACAGCACCCGCCGGGTGATGGAAGAGCTTGCCGGTTCCCATGGTGCGATAACCGGCCTCCTTGAAACTTCCCTGCAGCGGGCGGATCTGTGGATGCTCCACGAAGTAGAGGGCACTGTCATAGCATCCGGTGGTGGAGGCGAACTGGCCGGAGAAGATGGCTGCCCGGGAAGGAGCGCAGAAGACACCGGCGGTGTGGGCATTGGTGAAGTTGACCCCGCGCCTTGCTAGGCGGTCGATATTCGGGGTGATCGCAACCGGTGTGGTGCCATGACAACCAATCCAGTCATTCATGTCGTCCACGGCAATGAACAGCACGTTGGGTTTTTCTTTAGAGAACCCTGCTGTTGCCATGAACAGGATGACTAGAGCGATTATATTATAAGCAATGGTCTTTGGGGAGCTCATTGGTCAGGGGGCATCGGTTGCGGGTTCGGGTTTAGACCCCATTTTCAGGCGTTTAAGGGATAACACCTGAAATTGATCGGCTCCCTCGATGATCTTGATGATTTGGTTGGCGTCAATGCCGGAGAATTTTTGGTATTTACCGGTTTTTGGCCAGAATACCTCGAGCTGATTTAATTGTGAGGATTGTCCCATGCCGATGTATTGGCGCAAGGGGTTATTGCCGAAACTGCTACCGCTGCCAACATGACGAAAGACATGGCGTTGAATGCCATTTTCATGAAAGGTTGCCTTGATGCGGGCGCCTATTGCAGATCGGTTTGATTCTCTACCCTCGAGGATGACGGTTAGGGAATTGTTTTCGAAACCGGGATTTTCAAAGATGGCATCATAGAATTTGTCGGCCCACTGGGCTCCTCCCATCTGAATGTAGATGTCCTGATCACCATCGTTATCCAGGTCAGCAAAGGACACGCCATGTCCTTTTTGCAGGTGTCCGAATCCCCCTGCCATCGTGACATTAACAAATTGGGATGCCTGTTGATTAAGGAACATGACATTCGGCCTGATCTCGGCGTAGTCGACATCACCGGTTCCAAGATAGAAATCCAGGAAGCCATCATTATTGAGATCGCCAAAGTTGGAACCCATGGGTTGGCTTGGGTAATGCAGCTGCCGTTCCAGTGCTACGTCACGAAACTCTCCTGTTCCCGTTCCCTCATAGAGCTTCATGGGTTCGACGATAATCTGATCTTGCAGTTGCTGTATGCGCTTATCATTGGCTGGCATGCCGATGCCGTTTGGGTAGAGCAGGAGCGTTCCCACCGGGCCGGTTGATGAACCTACCCAAAGATCAATGTTTCCGTCATTGTTATAGTCCCAGAACCAGGTAGCAAAACTACCTTTGGGATTCGTTAAATTTAATTCAGGGGCGACATCCGTGAATGTGCCGTTCCGGTTGTTGCGATACATGCGATTATTACCGCCGGCAACTGACACATAAAGGTCGGGGTATCGGTCATTATCAATGTCTCCCCATGCGGCACCCTTTACAAAAATCACATCACGAACACCGGCCTTCTGGGCCACATCGGAAAAGGTGCCATTTCCGTTGTTTAAAAAGAGCTGGGTTGGAGCGACGACATCCCGTTCTGACTCGTTGCCTATATAAAGATCAAGATCGCCATCGTTGTCAAAATCGGCCCATGCCCCCGTTTGTGTCGGGAAATGTGCTTGTCCCAAGCCGGCCTCGATTGTGACATCCGTGAATGTGCCGTCCCTGTTGTTGCGCAGGAGGGAATTCGGGATGTTTCCGTTATTGCCGTGCCAGGCTCCGCGCAGGATAAGAACGTCTAGGTAGCCGTCATTGTTGTAATCGGCTTGAATAAGGTGGAGCCCTCCAACAAACCCGTTAAGCCCGGCTACATCGGTGAGATCACTAAATGTACCGTCTCTATCGTTGTGGAAGTAACGTGTTTGTCCGTGGAGATCCCAAGTCGTGGTGAAGATATCTAGATACCCGTCATTGTCGAGATCATCAACGATGACTCCGCCATTCAGGTTAAATGTATCGAGCTTCATGTCGAAGCCGATATTCCTGAATCGCGGAAAAGGAACCGGCGATGTGAAAAATTCACTCGATATACGGTGTCTTTCCGGCACGCCTTCCGGGAAATTTCCAAGCGTCATGTAAGCAATATTGATTAGCCACCTGGCGGCCAGGCGCGTGCGTAATGTTTCCATGATATCCTCATTGGCAATTTCCTGGTCAAGAAGCTCTGAGAAATATTTGACTGCCGTCATGGAGCCTTCTTTCTTGATATGTATTCCCGCCCCTTGAATTGGTACAATGCAGCTCTCGGCGCTGTATTGGAGACAACAATTCTCCGTCTCGCCAAGGCGTAGATATCCAACTCCGAGACTATATCGAATACGGTTGATCCAGATGTTGCGCAGTGTATTGCTTTCGAAATTTCCCTCCGGGGCAATTCTTAGTGCTTCTTTGAGGTGGGATATACCAAGCGCAATGTTGTTCATTCGCAGTTCCTCCCTGCCGAGGGAATACAGAATTTTAATCTTTGATTGTGATGTGTCGCCGGGAGCCAGTTTCTCCAGGCCTGCCTGTAAATCAGGGATTTTTCTTTTTCCGAAGAAGGAATCCCCCTGGTTCATTGCATGCCTTAATTTCTCCAGTTTTGAGAGGATCAGGTCTTGACCGCCTGATGTAACTGGCAGCAAGGGTTCATTGCGCGTCCTATTGATGTCATTGCCTGATCGTTGTTTTCCAGGCTTACAGGACATCGAGGTCAAGAGGACCAAAAGAGTCATCAGGACCGTGTGCTTTCGTGAAACGCAAGGCCAGAGATTTTTACCGGATTTTTGTGAATGCTTGGTCAATGAATAATAAGATAGATGAAGTGGGACTTGATTGGGGAGTGGCTTTAGGATGGCCTTTAGCAGGTTGCCGATATAATCGCTGAACAAACTTCACGCGATCCTGACCGGTAGAGACTGGGTTTTCCCGGTTGCATACAGTCTATTGTAGTGTGCAATAACATTTTTAACAGTTGAGAGGCGTAATGGATAACCCATCAAAAGAGAGTAATTTTTCTTCCCTGCCATGTTTTTTGTAATCTATAATGTGCCCAATGAAAATTAAACATGTTGTAACGGTCTTTTTCTTTGCTGTTTTCCTTATACAGGGCCTCAGGGCGCAAGCAGTGGAAGGAGAGCTCAAGACCTTCCTCGGCAAGCCTTCCCTTGATATCCAGCAGGTATTTCGTGGCGAGCGTTTCGGCAATGTGGTCGTGACGATGAAAGGCACGGTGCTTGCCACTTGGGGGACAAGTCATGTGCGTGCGAAGCGCAGCGTGGACGGCGGGAAGACTTGGGGAGAGGAGATTGTCATTGCCCGCCCGGGTTTCCAGACAGGAGGCCTGACCGTCAATGAAGCCAATGGCGACATCATTGCCTTTGTCGAGGAGCACCATCCGCCGGCGCCGATTTCCGTTTATCGCAGTAGTGATGACGGTAAGTCGTGGCAGAAGATCGAGACTAATATCAAGCCGGATCCGGAGGGCAATGCACCCTCAATGCACATGAACGAGCACGGCATCACGCTGCGTCACGGTAAGCACAAGGGGCGCCTGATTCGTCCCGCGCGCTTTTATGCCGGAAAAAATCATCGTTCTGTATGGGACCAGCACTACACCAACGCCATCTTCAGCGATGATGGAGGAAAGACCTGGCAGACCAGCCATCCATTCCCGGCCAAGGGGACGGGTGAGGCGACACTCGCCGAGCTGAGTGACGGAACCATCTATTACAACACGCGGCGGCACTGGGCTGAGGAGGGTGCCAATCCACGGCGACGCTGGACTGCCACCAGCATTGACGGCGGCATGACCTGGATTGACATGAAGTTTTGCGAGGTGCTTCCCGACGGTCCCCAGAACACCAACTATGGTTGCATGGCCGGGCTTACCCGCCTAGCGGTGAAGGAACGTGATATTCTGGTCTACAGTAATTGCGACAGCCCGGGAGGCCGGCATCACGGCACGGTCTGGGCCAGTTTTGATGGCGGCAAGACCTGGCCGGTGAAGCGGCTGGTTTTTGCCGGTGCCCATGGCTATTCCTCGATCACCTCAGGGCGTCCGGGCACGGTCACCGAGGGCATGCTTTACCACCACTTCGAGGGAGGGCCAAAAGGTGGTTCAGCCGTGGCACGGTTTAATCTCGCGTGGATTCTTGAGAAAGGTGAATCCACCGGTGATGGAGAGCTTCCTGACTGGGTAAAGTAAGTTACTTGAGAGGAGTGTTTGGCGCAACGGCTCCCGTCGGGTATTTACCGTTGAAGACCATCATTGCCTCCTGGGTTTCAACCTTCAAAAATGACTCGTCCACCTTGCCGTCCTCGCCGGTGACACGCGACAGGTCAAGTTGAAGGTGTTTGGCGAGAAAAGGATAGGCCGCCATCCTCTTTGAAGTGCCGTAATCATGCCCCTCGTTCTGGAAATGCGCGTTGGCCAGCCTGTTTCCGGCCTTGTATAAACCGTAGACATGACGCACGAAGGGGAACTCGGTTTGCGGTGTCTTTTGTGTCCAGTCCTTGCCGTTTGAGATGATGAGTTGCGGCCGGGGTGCGGCAAGTGCGGCAATCTCGGCATTGTTGGTTTTGTGACTCTGGCTCCAGTGAATCGGCATACCGCTCTCACAGACACAGCCACCGAAGAAGTGCGCAGAGACCTGGCAGACGGGAACGGAAACGCTAACACGCGTATCAATAGCCGATAATATAAAGGTCTGCGTGCCGCCCCCTGAGCACCCGGTCATACCGATGCGATCCCGATCCACATTGGGCAGGCTGATCACGAAATCCAGAGCGCGCATGCTGTTCCAGGTCTGTAGCCGCAGTATCTCCGGTGTTTTTCGGTGATCCCAGCCGACGAGCTTTGAGTCCCCGTAGCCAACCATGTCATACTGGAAGACGGCGGCTCCCATCTTGGCCAGTACGGCACAGCGTGCCTGGCGTGAATCCTTGAAGCGGCCCCCGTGACCATGCGGGCAGAGGATCCCGGCCATATTGCCCTTGAAGTCGGTGGGACGATAAAGTGTGCCGGTGACGAAATGCCCCGGAGCACTCTCGATAGCCACATTCTCGGCAGTATATCCCTGATAGGTCCTTTTCTTCACGAAACGTGGGTTGAGAGGGGTTCGTTCAGGGAGTTTTGTCAGCTTGGCGCCGGCAAGGATCCCGGCGATGACAGTTGCCCTGCGCTGTTCCCAGTTTTCCATGTCCGGCGTTGCCTTGCGTATGGCATCAAGTTCGGCTGCTGCCTCATGGGGTTTCTGGGCGTATCCAACGCGCAGTTTTGCTTTGTCGGCCTGGCTCAGGGAGATCGAACCGGAAAGCATGGCCATGGTTACGCATAAAAAGGAATTTTTCATCATGAAAGAGTTGCTGGGTTGAACAAAGGATACAGGCCGGGCAGAGAAAGAGTCAATGGACATAACGCTTTTACGGTTTCCATGTCTTCATAAAATCGTCCATAATGGCTGACATGAGTGATGTGCGACAATTTGGTGCCAGGGGTGACGGCACGACTGATGATACCGAAGCCATTCGCCACGCGGTGGCCAAGGGGGATGGTATCCTGTTCTTTCCTTCCGGTATTTACCGTGTTTCCGGCACCATCAGGGTTCCTGTCGCGGACCGGGGACCCTGTGCGATTACCGGTGAGGCGGGCACATCAACAGTGGTCATGGCCGGTGGGGGGCCGGCATTCCGGTTGATTGGGACACATGGCGGCACTGGTGATCCGGGTAGTATAAAGCCCGGAGTCTGGAAGGGTGAGCGCATGCCGACAATACAGAATATCACCCTTGATGGAGCACATCCCCAGGCGGACGGGTTGGAGTTGGTGGAGACGATGCAGGCGGTGCTTGAGGGTGTCATGGTGCGTCGCATGCGCCACGGCATCCACCTCATAAAGCGCAATCGCAACGTGGTAATCTCCCATTGTCATCTCTATCACAATACCGGTGCTGGGCTTTACCTGGATGGTGTCAATCTGCACCAGATCAATGTTTCCAACTCGCACATCAGCTACAACCGGCTGGGTGGTATAAGGATTGAAAAATCCGAGGTGCGCAACCTGCAGATCACCGGCAACGATATCGAGTATAATAACGCCAAGTCCCATGAGGGACTTCCTTCTGAGCCGACGGCGGAGATATGGATTGATACCACGGAGCCAAAGGCAAGTGTCAACGAGGTTGCCATCGCATCAAACACCATCCAGGCCACCCACTCCAGGGGAGGTGCCAATATCAGAATTCTCGAGAAGGCCGATTCCAGTCGCCCGCCGGGCCTGATTGCCATTTCCGGCAATGTCATCGGATCGCAGGAGAACAATGTGCACTTGAGCGGAGCCTACGGGGTAACGATCAGCGGAAATACCATCTATTCATGCGCAAAGCGCAACCTTTTGGTTGAGCGTTCACGGTTGGTCACTGTCGGTTCAAATCACTTCCGGCGACACACGCCTGCCTCAGGAACCGGCGTGCGTCTTGTCGGCAGTGAGGACTGCACCATTTCCGGCAGCACTTTCCGTGATGAGTCGGAAGAAGGGCAGGCGAGCGGTGCTTCACTGCTGGAACTGGAGGAATGCCGCCGGGTTGCGGTGAGTGGTTGTGTTTTTACCGATGGTGTTCCCTACGGAATCGATGCTCTCAATTGCAGTGATATCCAGGTCACCGGCTGCATCGTTGCCGACAGTCGGGAAATATCACGGGCAAGGGGTGCCGTGCGTTTTTCCGGTAAAGGGCAACGCAATGGTGTAGCCTTGAATAACTTCCCCGGGAAAATTGAGATTGCCCCTGATGCGGGAGTAAAATTACATGAGAATATCAACTAATCCTTTACATGTTTGTCTCCTTGTCGCCCTCACCGTTGTCTCGGTGATTTGCCCGGCGTTTTCTGCCCGGCCGAATATTCTCTGGATTTCGGCCGAGGATATCAATGCCCATCTGGGTTGTTATGGTGACCCGCATGCCATCACGCCAAACCTGGACCGTTTGGCTCAAGAGGGGATTCGCTATACGCATGCCTATACCTCTGCCGGTGTCTGTGCCCCGTGCCGTAGCGGCATCATTACCGGCATGTACCAAAACAGCATAGGCACACACCATATGCGCTGTAATGCCGTGTTACCCGGCTGGTTGAAGCCTTTCCCGATGCTGCTGCGCAAAGCGGGGTATTACTGCACCAACAACTCAAAGACAGACTATCAGTTCTCGAGACCCTCAAGGTCTGATATCTGGGACGAATCCGGCTCGAGGGCCCACTGGAAGAAACGGGATAAAGGGCAGCCCTTCTTTGCGGTTTTTAACTTCACCGGCTGTCACGAGAGCGGTATTGCCTCTGAGGGGAAATACAAGGCTGTCACCAGCGGATTGGCCGCGAATGAGCGACAGGATGCAGCCAAGCTGACTACCCTGCCACCCTACTATCCGGATACGCCGGTCACGCGGGAGGATTGGAAGCGAAACTATGAATTGATCACGGCGATGGATTCCTGGGCAGGAAAGCTGATCAGCGAGGTGAAGGATGCCGGGCTTTATGAGGAGACCATCATTTTCTTCTGGACGGATCACGGTGTTGGCTTGCCGCGGGCAAAGCGCTGGCTGTACGAATCGGGAACGCACATCCCCCTGGTGGTAAGGATTCCCGGAACCAAAGGCGGGGTGGTCGACAGGCAACTGGTCAGTTCGGTCGACTTTGGACCAACGGTGCTGAACCTTGCCGGGGTTGATGTCCCTGGTCATCTGCAGGGACGTGCATTCCTTGGGGAGGATTTGTCCGCACCGCGTGATTATGTGTATGGGGCACGTGACCGCATGGATGAGCGTTATGACATCATTCGCGTCGTGCGCGGAAGCCGCTTCCGTTATATCCGCAATTTTGAGCCGCTCAAGCCCTATTACCAATACATGAACACCCCTGAGAAGGGGGCGACCATGAGGGAAATAAGGCGTGCTGAAAAGGAGGGAACCCTGACGGAGATCGGCAAGCTGTTCTCGGCTTCCCGCAAGCCTGTGGAGGAACTCTATGATGTGCAGGAAGACCCGCACGAGGTTCGCAACCTGGCCGGCAATCGGAAATATGCCGGAGAGTTGAAGGAGATGCGTGGGTCTCTGGCTCAATGGCAGAGGAAAATCGGGGATGTTGGCCTTATCCCTGAGGCGGAGATTGAAATTCGGGAGAAGGCTGCCGGTTCACGCTTTGAGATCCTCAACAAGAAAGGCTCCTCAAGTAAATTTCTTAAACGTCTTGTGGCAAGTGCAACGAAGGCTTCCGAGGGAATTGAGGCCCTGCCGGCCCTGCTCAAGGCTTCCGGGGACAAGGATGCCGCAGTTCGCTATTGGGGTGTGACCGGCATCGGAAATATCGGGAAAAAGGCCGGTGGGCAGGCAATGGAGGTGGCCAAGAAGGTAATGAAGGACGGCTCGCCGAGTGTGCGTATTGGTGCTGCACGGGCGGTTGCGCTTTTGGGAGCGCCGGAGGTCGCGATCCCGGTCCTGGTCAGCGAATTGAAATCCGAACATCAATGGGGTCGTCTGGCAGCGGCTATTGTCCTTGATGAAATGGATGAGGAAGCCAGGCCGGCGCTCAAGGCCCTGCAGGAGGCCGTGAAGCAGCCGCAGCCCAATAAATACATTGTTCGTGTTGCCAACCGGGCAGTGAATGATCTGCTTGGTACCGAAAACCGCGTTCCATAAACGGTTTATCCGTGGAGATGGCGGCTTAAATGCCGGCACGACTGATCACAAACCTTGCCTATCAAGTGCAATGTCATCTAGTCTCCATGACGATGATCAAAATCAAGCTATTTGCCCTTTGTGTGCTTTTCCCCCCGCTTGCTTCTGCCGGTGGTGACTGGGTAAACCTTTTTGATGGCAAGACCACCGAGGGATGGACACCCCGCAGTGCGGTAGTTTCCTTTGAGGCCAAGAACAACGAACTGCAGCTGTTGTCGAAAACCAACTGCTGGGTGACCACCGGGGTGGAGATGGCCGACTTTGAGGTTGAACTTGAAGTGCTTCTGCCTGCCGAGGCAGGCTTTAATTCAGGACTGGCTTTTCGCTGCATTGGAGCGAAAGGCAAACCGAAGGGCTACCAGTGTGAGATTGACCGGGGCAAACCGGCCGGTGTCTATGGCATTGGAACCGGGGGCTGGCTTTACCCGGCAGGCAAGGACGGAGCGGAGTATGCAGCGAAGGTCAAGGGGCTACTCAAGCCGAAGGCATGGAATCATTTCAAGGTGAGAGCGGTGGGGCCAAGGATCCGAACATGGCTCAACGGTAAGCCTGTTGCTGATATAAAACATCAGAAGATCATCAAGGGTTACTTTGGCATTCAGCATCACGGGAAAGGCGGCCTTGTAAGGTTCCGTAACATCCGCGCACGTGAGGTGAAGGGAGAGGAGCAGGTCATTGAAGCTAAACCCAATATCCTCTGGATCACTGCCGAGGACATGAGCCCGACACTCGGCTGTTACGGCGATCCTTATGCGATCACGCCCAATATTGACCTGCTTGCGAAAAGAGCCACCCGATATGACAACGCCTTTGCCGCCTCGCCGGTGTGTTCCCCCTCGCGCTCGGTTTTGATTACCGGGATGTATAATGTCTCTACCGGAACAAACCAGATGCGCTCGGGTTTTCCCCTGCCGGAGGGAGTAAAGGGGTTCCCTTCTTATCTTCGTCGTGCCGGATACTTTACCACCAACAACGTCAAGACCGACTACAATACCAGTGATTCAGGGCGCGTGATAGAGGAATCCTGGAACGAATCCTCAGCTAAGGCCCACTGGCGCAGCAAGGAGCGGAAAAAGGGCCAACCGTTTTTTGCGGTCTTTAACCTGATGACCAGTCATCAATCACGCAGCATGGTTTGGCCATACGACGTTTTCAAGAAGCATGTCCAGTCCAGGCTCTCATCTGGCCAGGTGCATGACCCAAAGAACGCCCCGGTGCCGCCCTATTACCCTGATACCCCATTGGTGCGAAAGACGATGGCGCGCTATTACGATTGTGTGAGTGCCATGGATATCCAGGTGGGTGAAATTCTCAGGCAACTTGAGGAGGATGGACATGCTGAAGACACTATCGTGTTCTTTTATTCCGATCACGGTTCCGGAATGCCCCGTCACAAACGTTTATTACATGATAGCGGCATGCGGGTGGCGATGCTTGTTCACATCCCGGAGAAATGGAGGCACCTGCGCCCCACCGAGCCGGGTGCATCTACTGAAAGCCTGGTGAGCTTTATTGATTTTGCGCCGACAACACTGAAGATGGCGCAGCTGGCTGTGCCTGAATACATGCAGGGCATCCCGTTTTTGGCTGTCAATGAAGGGACTCCTGCACGTGAGATCGTCTATGGCACCCGGGACCGGGTTGATGAGGTGTTTGAGTGTTCCCGATCGGTAAGAGACCGGCGTTGGCTTTATATACGTAACTACCACCCGCACTTGTCCTGGAAT
>Ga0315331_10004332_pt1 | contig 10705 bp, 9 predicted proteins | sample M160m34915metaG_FD_203456 | JGI IMG/M metagenome (GOLD analysis project Ga0315331, IMG submission 203456) | Ammonia-oxidizing marine archaeal communities from Monterey Bay, California, United States - M1 60m 34915 | ecosystem: Environmental > Aquatic > Marine > Intertidal zone | place: USA... | reverse complement strand
AGTTGATCGGCGACTAGCGCGTCTAGAAAACGATCTTCTCGTCGAACAGTTCTTGTATGTCTTGTGCTTCCAGGCCAGCTTCGGAAAGAATTTCAGCTGTATGTTGACCTTGTGATGGGGCTGGGCCCTTCACCGACATCTCCGAACCTTCCAGCGCAAACGGTGGAGAAACAGTCCGAAAGGGGCGACTTGCGCCGGGGACTTGTTCGAATGCCTGCAACGCTTCCGCCTGAGGGTCATTGATGACTTCCTCAAGGTTTTGTATAAGACCCCACACCATTCCGGCTGCATCTAGCCGTTCAGCCCAAATATCAGACCCGTGGGAAGCAAAGATCTCATCACACAGAATCATCAACTCAGGACCATGATCAGCGCGGCTGTCGGGGTCAGCAAATCTTGGGTCCTCTAACCAATCGAGTTGCCCCACAGCTACGCAAAATGATTCCCAATAGCGATCCGCGGGCATCGTCAACATGATCCACCGATCATCAGCGCAACGAAACCTCCCAACTAAAGGCGATGGTGTTTCAATCCTCATAATCGGACCAGGGACATCCCCAGTGGTAAGCCCTACTGACAGGTCTGAACTCATGGTCCATATGGCGGTATGCATGAGTGCGACCGAAATGTTTTGCCCCTCGCCGGTCAGATCACGTTCTCTAAGGGCTAGCAATATCGATGAAAGAATTGCCAAGGAAGTTGTGTGGTCTCCTTGCCCGGGACGACCCGCTGGTGGTGTTTGGCCTGGTTCGCCCATTGTGTTGATCACACCGCCGCGACTAAAAAAAGCGGTGTAGTCGAAGCCGAGACGGTCCTTGTCTGGGCCACTATTGCCGTAACCCGTGAGAGTCACATGGATCAGTTCTGGGTGATCGTCCCTTAAGTCTGATGCGCGTAGCTTGAACTTGGACTGGCGTTCGGTTGTGAGATTGGTGACGAAAACGTCACATGATGACGCAATTTTGTGCGCTACCTGAATTCCCTTTTCTGTTGTTAGATCAACGACGACGCCCCGTTTCCCTCGATTGTCTAACTCCCACCAAGGGTCGGGGCCGTCTTCTACAGTGACTAACCCCCTCAGCAGGTCTCCTTGTGGGGGTTCAAGTTTTATGACGTCAGCCCCTAAGTCAGCCATCATTGCGCATGCACTTGGGGCAGCGATCATCCCCGCAGCATCGAGTACGCGTACACCTGCTAGTGGTCCCCCCGGATTAGGCATAAGTCGTTTTATGGTTGCCCGTGAAGGTCACGTAGTTCTCGTTTGAGGACTTTGCCTGTTGCGTTGTGGGGGATTTCGTCGATGAAGATTACTGACTGTGGGACTTTGTAACGAGCCAAGTTTTGTCGGCAATGATTGATGATGTCTTTCTCCGATGCATCTTCGCCGTCTTTGAGAACCACTATTGCGCGACCCACTTCGACCCATTTTTCATCGGGAATGCCTATAACTGACACTTCACCTATCTGGGGGAGTTGGTAGATGACACTTTCAACTTCGGCGGGATATACGTTCTCGCCGCCCGATATGTACATGTCTTTCCAGCGATCGACGATGTAATAGAAACCGTCCGCGTCTTGGCGTGCGGCATCGCCGGTTTTGAGCCACCCATCTTCGAAAGACTCTTCGGTGGCTTCTGGCCAATTCCAATAACCAGGGGTGATATTTGGTCCTTTGCACCAAAGTTCACCGGTTTCGCCCACATCGGCTTCGCGGCCGTCTTCGGTCACGATGCGCACTTGTGTATGCATCCCAGGAACTCCTGCAGACCCGATCTTTGAGGTGCACTTGTCAGCGGGTAAAGCCAGAACGAGAGGGCTTGTCTCTGTCATCCCGTATGCCTGCTGCAGAGGCATTCCCTTCTCGGCCCATGCTTCTATAAGCGGTACTGGAGTAGGGGAGCCGCCGACAGCGGGAGCGATCATTGTCGGGAATGACGAGTTTTCGAATTCAGGTAGTTGACTCATGAATAGCCAGTTGGCGGGTACTCCAATGGTGTGCGATACGGCCACTTCGGGGTCACTGAGTAGTCGCAACGCTTCTGCTGGTTCGAAGGTCTTCATCACCAGGTTTGTTCCACCGAAATGGAATGTCGGGTTGGCGAAAACGTTTAGTCCGCCGGTATGGAATAGGGGCAGGAACGCCAAATTGATCATTGACTCTGCGCAGCCGTAATACTCGACGCAGTTCACGGCATTCCAGAAGGTCATTCCTTGAGTGATGATCGCTCCTTTGGGGCGACCAGTTGTGCCGGAGGTGTACATGATCGTCAATATGTCGTCGTGGGTGCAGCTTTCACTCCCAACGAGGGGTTCATGGCTGGTCAACACCTCTTCGTAAGTAGCTGCTTCCTGAGTGTCTGAACCCCAGCTAATGCGGTGTCCGATTTCGCAAAGTTCGGCCAGTTTCGTGGCGTTGTCGGCGAACGCGTCGTCGTGGATGATGACATCAGGGTCAGCGTCGCCAACGATGTATTCGAGTTCGGGGATTGATAGGCGCCAATTCAATGGAACGAAAACAGCTCCGAGTTTCCAGCAGGCGAATTGGACCTCGAAAAAGTTGCTGTCATTTTCAGCTAGGACTGCAACTCGATCACCACGGTTTATGGAGAAGGCTTCACGTAAAGCAGATGCCAGGCGGCTGGTCCGTTCGTTCATCTCGCTGTAAGTGAACGTTCGTCCACTATCGAGGTCGTGAACTGCGAGTTTGTCGCCACGTACTGCTGCGTGATGGGCGATCCAATCATAAGAGGGGCTAGTCATGGGGCAAGAATCTAGCGTTATTTAACTAAAGGACGCTTATCCACAGGCAAAAAACTGTGATTGAAATTCATTGAGATTCATCAACAAACATATGTAAATGACTTGAAATGAAAATTTAGGTGTGCTAACTTTTATTTCCACGTCGCCCCAGCGGGCGGCTTTTGTAGTTTTCGGGCCTGTTTCTAGCGAATTGCGTAGTCAAGGCACATCTTTTTCTTCTCTCAGCAATGCTGGCGCCATAAACCAGCAGCTATCGTGACCGCTTCCGGGCGATTGGCTCAGTTGGTTAGAGCGCTGCCTTCACACGGCAGAGGTCACTGGTTCGAATCCAGTATCGCCCACCCTCTAATCCCAAAATGGATTTGCACACCCTCCACTCCGGTTTAATCACCAGGGTAGTTCGGGATTTGAGGGCGGATCCTGTATCGCCCACACCGAGAAGTAAAACTTGCCGGAAGGCCGTCTCTGGTTGGTTGGGAACCACAGGTACCAGAATTCAGGCGTCAGCGAGGTACAGACACTGTAAATCGGAGATATCGACTTCTTTATTCTTTCCGCCTGAACTTGAGATCGATGGCCTGATTTTGGCATTCCCGAACGATCTGCTGTTCCTTGTCGGGTTCTGAATACTCTTGATAGCTCAGATATGGAATTTCTTTCACATATCGTTCGAAAGAGCATTCGCAGAAGCCTGTCACGACGTCTTCATAGTCTGCTTGGGTAAATCCTTGCTCGTTCCAAAGGACCTTGCCTTCTGGGTTCAATAGCGAATAATTGGAGTCAGGACCCAGATACTGCTCTTCGCATCCGGCGAAGAATACCGACTTGTCGTAGAGGTGCTGAAGGTCACGAGTAGTCGTCGTAGGGGCGATGGAGGTTGTTGTTTCTATGGGAGTACCGTCCCAATCCACTTGACCATCCAATATCTTGGTCTCCTCGTCCGCCTTCCAGGAAATTGTTGTCAGCGTTGTGCGTGTGCTGTCAGAACCGGACATAAGTTTGAGAAAGTCTGTTTTCCTGGCGTTGTCCTCAAAGCAAGCCAGAATAGAGAAGCCCAACTCCACTCCCTGATCAGGAAGGTCCTGAACAAGACGTTCAAGAGGATTCTGGGAGTCGGAGTCCCGTGCAAGTAATGACTCAAGCTCTTCCGAATCTAAACCGAGAGTCATCACTACTTCGTCTGCCCAACAACTGGCTATTTGTCTTGTGGCGTCAGCATCTGAATCAAATGGCCAATCTTCGTCTTGAACCATTTCAGGGATTAGCAGCTCGATCACGCGCTCTCGCTCCCGATCCGCTCTTTGCTCAGGGGTCATCGATATCCCACCCCCATCACCGCACGAGGCGATAAACAAAGGAAAGAAGAGAAGAAACCTCGTTGGACGCATACAACTCAAAGTGTAAGGCTGAGTTGAATTGAGCTGAAACTTTACTACTTACTTCTCGGGGTAGATCCTGTATCGCCCACAGTGAAACCTACTCTTGGGCTCCGTTTGATACGGCCTAGCAAGCATGCTTTTGGTGTCGGCAGGATCTTTCGTTTTGACCTATTGAAAGATCAGCTAAGTGTTTGTCAGGGGATTGTCCTCTCGCTCGCTAGGAACGAGCAACCAGCACAGCCCCCTAGGGCACCGTGTTCGGAGTAAGCCCGGCGCAATCGAAGTAGTGCAGCCGGTTCGGGATGGTGGCCTCGATCTGTTCGGCGAGCGTCGAATCGATCCGGTCGCGAAAGAAACGCACGGCTAACCACGGACCGATCGACTCGGCCACGTCTTCTCGCTCAGGGTAATCTCGAGCGTAAATCGAGAGGAAGTTGCCATCCGCCTGCTGGGCCGCCCTCCAGGCCGGGTCCAGCGCGTGACGCGAGTCGAGCGATGTGTGCGCACCCTCGTGAAGAAATAGCTCTTCGAGGAATCCTTGGTCAGCGTATTGCTGGCGACCCCAACCTGTGTGGATGAGCAAGTTGTTGTTGCCGCCACCGGCAGGCTTATCTCCGGCGTGGATCCATACAGTCTCGAGGTCGGTGAACAAGAATGCCGGCATCCTGCCTATCGCCGTTGCGTAGAACAGCGCTTCCTGCTCTGCATTTGCGACATCAAACTCCGGGTTGACCTGGATCTCTACCATCGTCGAGGTCCCGTAGCGGGCCTGGAATATGTGAGCGTTCACGGTCCCAAACTGGGCGGTGCGCCGATCGAACATCGTCCGATCCTTTTGCCCGCTGTACTCGAGTTCGATGAACGACGTAGGGTCGGAAGCACTCATGATGTCAGGTGAGATCCACAGCGTGCCGCTGAAGGGCGGAACCCCAGGGTTTTCGACCGGCACGTAGCTGTTCGCTAGGTCCGCGCAGTCACCCGGAGTTGGCTTGGGTGTGGGCGTCGGTTCGGTCGTGGGTGCCGGTTGAGCGGTGGGCTCTGGTTCGGTCGTGGGCGTCGGTTGAGCGGTGGGCTCTGGTTCGGTCGTGGGCGTCGGTTCGGTCGTGGGCGTCGGTTCGGTCGTGGGCGTCGGTTCGGTCGTGGGCGTCGCGGTCGGTTCTTCGGCGTTCATCTCGAGTTCAAGCTCGGCAACCCGGTCTGACTCCGTGTTCGAGCAGCCGCTGGCGAGCACCACCACAAGCAGGGCAGTGGTCAGTGCCTTCATTGAGCGGTCTCGGCGGCGAAGCATCATGGCCCAGCCTACTAAGTCCACCAACGCCACAGGGACCGCTGCTCTTTCACAAACCTGAAAGCTGCAACCGATTTCGACGAGGAGCTGCGTTCACATTTCTCGGTGCGAGTCCTGTAGCGCCAACGCTCACCGACCGAATCATGTCGAGTATCAACTGAAGTCGCTACATTTGCTTCCATGAGTAGCGAGAAGTTCACCGATGAATATGGCTTTACTGGCCCGCTGCCCACGACCAGCTCTCAACGGGTGGTTCCCACCGGGGATTTCCGACCAGGACTGTCGATCGGGGAGCCCGCACCGGACTTTGAGCTGCCTAACCACAGTGGGGAGATCGTCTCGTTCCACGCGGATCGCAATGGTTTCCGGACGGCACTGCTTTTCTACCGTTCAGTCGTCTGGTGACCGCCGTGCCTTACGCAGCTGGTCGAGCTGCACAACAGTTATGACGAACTGGCCGCCGCAGGCATCAAGTTGTACGCAGTCAGTTACGACGACCCTGAGGCCCTGAGCGCCTATGTAGACGCCTCAGGCGTTGAATTTCCGCTTTTGTCTGACGTTAATTCTGATGTCATCAGGCGCTACGACGTGCTGAACACGATCGTGCAACCCGAAGAAGCGCCGTTTTACGGCATTCCGTTCCCAGGATTTTTCCTCTTAAACGAAGACGGCGTCATCGTCGACAAACTCTTTAACCGACACCTAGCCCACCGCGAGGGCGTTGAAGCGATTCTCGACAGCTTCGCTGGCCGAATCGCTCCAAGTGACAACGAGCCCACCGCATCGATAGCAGAGAACGACGGCATTCGCGTCAGCGCATTCCTTCGCGGCGGCGGTGGCGTTCTGCGCGTCGGGCCCCGGCGCCGGCTAGTCGTGCGAATCGACATGCCGGAAGGTCTCCACATCTATGACGACCCGGTACCCAACGGCATGACCTCTACGACGATCACAATTGACGGACCCGACGGATTCCGTCACGAACGAGCCGAAAAGCCACCAACATATGCCTTCGACTTGCCGGGAGTTGACGAACCACTGCAGGTCTGGGACGGTACCGCAGACTTCGTGTTCCCCGTTTACGCCGCCAGCACCCTTGGTAGAGAGGTCGAAGACGGTGTTGCATCCATCGGAGTTGAAATCACGATCCGCTACCAAGCATGTGACGAAGCACAATGTTTCATTCCTCGAACGCGAACCTTGCACCTTGAGGTGCCGATCGGTCCCGGGGCTATGCCGAACTTTGGTGAGATGCATGGCATCACCGGCGAAACAGTCGAGATGGACTCCATGGCCCACATGAAACGGCTGGTTGAACGTAAACGGACTGGCTAATTGCCTTCGAAACCGTCTTCGGTCGGTCGGTTGCGGACCTTGATGAAGAAATCAAACAGTTTTGGGAGTTGCCCGAGAGTAAGAAAATGGCGCTTCTCCCACAACCTTGACTCTTTCATAACCTAGGCGAGCTACATGCCGCCAGTGGTGAGTGTCGTGTTACTTGCAAGACGGTCTTTGGTTGCCGATCCAGCGGGTCCAAAGGTACCGCAGAGCGAGAATGTGAAAGACTCTCCCCATGGCCAGTCTCGAGATCACTGCATTGCCTGACGCTCCTTTCGGGGTTCTGGTATCTGGCTGGGAACCAGCCGAAACACTTACCGATGCAAGTAAGCGAAACATCACCGAAGCACTGCACCAACACCGGCTACTGGTGTTTCGAGGTCAGCCTCAACCTACCGACGAGGATCTCGTGAGGTTTGTCGAATCGTTTGGTGACCCGATCAAAGGGTCAGAGTGGTTCCGAAATGCTGGAGCGCTTCCCGAAATCCTCCCCGTGACGAACATTCGGGGCAAAAACGGCCAACGTCTCGGAGTTGAGGGCGCCACCGACCTTGAATGGCACGCCGACTATTCCTATGCAGCAACACCTGGGAAGACCAGTTTCCTGAATGCGGTAGAGCTTCCGTCCGAACCACCTCGGACTTACTTCACCGACATGTATGCGGCGTACGCAACCCTGGACCCCGAACTGCAGTCTCAGCTCAACGGCTTACGAGCCACACACAGCATCGCCGACTACATGGCTGAACCCGACAAAAATTTTGCTGCCAAGGTCGAACGCGACGAAGCGGCCGGTATCGACCGTCCCGATATCCCCGAAGCTGAACATCCAGTGGTCGTGCACCACCCAGACACCGGCGATTCGATCCTGTATGTGTCAAGGGGTATAACCCGCCGAATAGTGGGAATGGAGCGAGACGAAAGCAGCGCGCTGCTCAAACAGTTACATCTGCACGCCACACAGCCCGACCGGGTTTACGGCCATGATTGGCAGGTCGGTGATTTAGTTATGTTCGACACTCTCGGAACTATGCATCGACGCGACGCGTGGGACCCGAACGAGCGTCGGCTCATGCGCCAACTCAGCACCGCATGCGTCATTTGAACAGCTAGAGCCGAGAAATAGGTGTTCTCGAATGCAGTTATGGGTGGCAGTAACTAAGACTGGGGTGACTTGTGTTCGGGCTTTCGGTGTGAACGCTGCCGATAGAAGCCACGGAACTCCCACACCCAGGCGCTTGCCTCCTCGTAGGTCATCAGTCGAGGGTTTGTCTTCGGGCGAACGGGCTCCATACCCACAAAAGATACCTGCAGACGAGAGTGTTTGAAGTTCCGGTCGAGCGTTCTATCGCCAACACTGTCAGCCAAGTGAAAAGACGTAGGTGATCGCCTAACTCGCCGTTAGCATTTCCGTTTGGCCGCCCCGCTTGCCAGGACCCCCTTAAGTTCTGCGCGGGGCGGTCTTTCATCGTTTCAACATCCGGCATCTGTCAGATAGCGGTCGTGTTGGGGAACAGTAGATGGCGACGAGCACTAACACTGTGGCGTTGGGCCGTAGTAGATTTGGCTCCGTTGGCGTTCTCAGCAGGACAGCGGGAAGTTCCCGGTGGAGAGCGCAGACACAACACAAGGGGAAGCGTCATGGATCCAAAAGAACAGTTTTCGCAGGTCTCTGGCCTGCTTTCAGCTTTGGTTGAAGGAACTGATGCCGACAAGTTGAGTAACGACACTCCTTGCAGTGATTTTGATGTCCGCGACTTAATCGGCCATTTCACGTTGGGAAGATTTCTGTTCGCTGCTGGCCTAAGCGGCGACAAGGCTCGAGGCGAAGAGCTGATCGGCAGTATGCCGGCCCGGATGGGCGATGTCCTCGGCGACGACCACCATGGAACTTACTTGGATGCCTCCGCCCAAATGAACTCAGCGGTAGACGCCGTTGGGGACATTGACGAGGTAGTCAGTCTGATCTTTGGTGACATGCCGGCTGGTGTCGCTATGCAACTGATTTCCGCCGACAATTTCATCCACTGCTGGGACTTAGCGAAATCAACCGGGCAGGATTTCGACCCTTCAGTCGATCTTGTTGAGGCGGTCGATTCGTTCTTTAGGGGATTCATTACCGACGATGTGCGGTCCGGTGGAGGTTTTGGCACTGAGCTGCAGGTCCCAGATGATGCTTCTGCTTTGGACCGCCTCCTGGGCTTCTGCGGTCGAGCGGCTTAAGAGAAATTAGGTCCTTTGTTTCTTTGATTCTCCCGAATCATCGACCGGTTTTCCACCGGAAGGGTCTTCAACTGTTGATCAATTGGAAGCGGGCTTGTCTTGTTGTGATTTGTTTGGGTGACCGAATCAAATAATTGAAGAACACCTTGACGGTTAGCATTTAGTAACTTTTATCTGCGGCAATACGAAGCGAGGATCTACATGAACGCTCAGCTACTTTCTTCCACAATCAATTGGATAGAGTTCCCGGGCTTTCCCGGGCTCTACTACAACGTCTTAGATGTCGATAAAAACGATGATTCCGTTGAGCTACTCATGAAATTTGAACCCGGGGTGCGCTGTATACCTCACCGACACATCGGACCTGTCAAAACTCTCGTTTTAGAGGGCGAGCACCTGATCTACAAAGTTGATGATCCCAACGAACTAGTAGACAGTCGTCCAGCAGGCACCTTCACCACCCATAATGGAGACGAATCGCATATAGAAGCCGGCGGAGATCAAGGCGCCGTCATTCTTTTGTCGATGACTTCTATCAATGGTGATATCTGGGAGACCTACGACGAGGACCTAAGAGTCGACCGAATCTCGTCCACCAACGACTTCGAGAGAGGGCTCCGAAAGCAAGCGTTAGCAGAACAGATGTAGTCGCTCAGATGGTTGTCCGATCCAACCTGTTCGGCTTGGTGGTCGCCATCTAATAGTGAGCAACATTCATAACGCCGATGGTGTTAATACTATTTCGGGCTTCTGTACCGCATGTTTAACTCTCATCTGTGCAGCACTTAGCGAGATGCACTCATGACCTTTTACTGTTGAGAAGGTTGATAGTTACCATCAGGTATCCGTGTTGGGAGCCTGAAGCCTTCATTGTTCAATAACTCGTAGGCGAGTTTGTCCCTCTGCTTGAGCTCGGCTTTTGTGCAGATAGGCCATTCGTCTTTTGAGGATTCACATTTATCTGTGTGTTTCGGGTCGAGTGCTCCGATGTTGGCCATGAGGATCCAATAGAAATACTCGTATATCTGGCAGTCGTAGCCACAGGTGGGATCATAAAATCGGTACCAAGATTCGTCTGGGTATTTGTCAGGTGTTTCTTGAAACCGGCCACCCCGAGCGGCGTCAACGGCTTCGCCAATACTGCTTAGTCCGGGTCTGACACCAAAGTAATATGGGTACACGTGATCAAAGCCTTTGGTAATGATGTGCCATATTTCTTCGAGGTTCGTATCCCAGTGTCCCGCTGAGGTAATACCTCCAAAGGCCCATTTATCCTCTAGGAACATGCTGGCTCCGAAAGAAACCTTTTCCTCGCACGAAGCTCCCCGGTCCGTAGCGCTATAGAAAGTTTCTGAATCCTGTTGCGTCCAAATAGGAACAACACGGTTAATCCCAACAAGGAAATTTAAGACCGCTATATCGTCGACCGACCCGTCTTCGTCGTTGTCGAGGTATTGGGCGAGAACACCAGCGGAGTGGTTAACGAACGATTCGGGAGTCTCAGGGGTTCCCATCACATACATCCCAAACACATTCACAAACTTGTCAAAGGTTCCATTCAAACAATCGATAGTTGGGTGTTGAGACATAATTGCCAAGTCAGGTGTTCGTGTGTCTTTCGCTAATCGGGCTCGCTCTTCTCCACTGAAGCGTGCATAACCGATTTTGTTTGATCCCCCTGCGTCTGAGTGTTCGTCGTCTGCGTGTTCGTCGTCTGCGT
>Ga0315331_10004331_pt1 | contig 10705 bp, 8 predicted proteins | sample M160m34915metaG_FD_203456 | JGI IMG/M metagenome (GOLD analysis project Ga0315331, IMG submission 203456) | Ammonia-oxidizing marine archaeal communities from Monterey Bay, California, United States - M1 60m 34915 | ecosystem: Environmental > Aquatic > Marine > Intertidal zone | place: USA... | reverse complement strand
TTGTGCCCATAGGACTCGAGCGGATAGGGCTCGAGGATGTTGAGCATCTGCAGAATATGAATGCCGCCGGAAGAGGGCGGTGCCGCCGAGACAATCTCGAAATCGCGAAAGGTGCCTCTCACTGGCGGGCGCTCGAGCACGCGGTAGCTGGCAAGATCCTCAGTGGTGATCAACCCATCGTTGGCCGCCATGTCGCTGGCAATGAGTTCGGCGGTTTTGCCTGTGTAAAAACCGTCAGCCCCTTTGTCACGGATACGCGTCAAGGTGCGCGCCAAATCCGGTTGTTGAAACAGCGTGCCGGGAGGGGGAGCCGCGTCACGGCCTTGCAGGTAAATGCGCTTGGCCTCCTCATTTTTAGCAAGACGCTCGGCGCGCGCGTTTAAGCTCATGTGCAAAGCCAGTGGCGTATCAAACCCTTTTTTGGCCAGATCGATCGCGGGTTGAATCACCTGCTTCAGTGAGAGTTTGCCGTAGCGCTCCTGCGCATGGATAAGGCCCGCCACGGTGCCGGGCACACCTGCTGCCTGATGGGAGAAGTAGGCTTTAGCCTGATCGACCGAACCATCCTCTTTCAGAAACATATCGCGCGTCGCCGCCGTTGGCGCGGTCTCACGGTAGTCAATGAAGACCTGCTCGTCGCTCTCTGCGAGGTGGATCAGCATAAATCCGCCGCCGCCGATATTGCCCGCTCTGGGCAGCGTTACGGCAAGAGCGAAGCCAGTCGCCACGGCAGCATCTATGGCGTTACCACCCTGCTTCAACATGTCGAGGCCAATCTCACTGGCGAGCGCCTCGGGGCTGACCACCATGCCGAGGCGACCATAGGCGGGCAGGAAACGGTTTTGATAATCGATGATCGGCGCCTCGCTGAGGGGCACCGTGGGCAGCGTGCCTTGTGCGGCAGCGAGCGGGCTAAAGAGCAGTCCCAGAAGGAGCGATTTGATTGACATAGCGTGGTCTCGGCGTTGGATAACCGTTAGGTACGCATGGCGCGCTAAAACGGTGCGTGAGGCTAGCACAACAGGCGACCCCTCAGGCAAGCACCTGCGCTACACTTTAGGCAGTTTCACCTTTTTTTGAGATGCCATGCGTTTTAGCGAGCACCGACGACAATACACTCTGGGGGGCCTCCGGCGCAGTGACCTAGCACCTGAACCGGTTGCACAATTTATCCTCTGGCAAGAACAGGCCATCAGCGCGGAACTGGCTGACCCGACTGCCTGCGCGCTCGCAACCCGACAGGCCGACGGCACACTCCGCCAGCGCATGGTGTTAATGAAGGGGATCGATGAGCGCGGCCTGGTGTTTTACACCAACTACGAGAGTAACAAGGCCGCGGCGCTGGACGCGTGTGAGCAGGCCTCTATGTTGTTTCCCTGGAATGAACTGGATCGACAGGTATCGGTCACCGGCTCAGTAACGCGGATCAGCGATGAGGAATCGGATGTGTACTTTGCGTCGCGGCCCCGCGACAGCCAGCTGGGTGCCTGGGCGTCTGCTCAGAGCCATCCCATTGAAGGTCGCGACGCCCTGATGCAGCAGCTCACTGACGTCACTGTGCGTTTTGGGGAGGAGCAGATCCCGCGCCCGCCGCATTGGGGGGGGTATCGATTAGTGCCCGCAGTGTGGGAGTTTTGGCAGGGCGGTGAAAATCGCCTGCACGACCGGTTTCGCTATCACGTCACGGCCGATGGGGGCTGGCAGATCTCACGGCTGCAACCCTAAACACGATTGCCTTGGATAACGCTCAGATCGCCCGACGACCGAAGTAGTGGGGTAGGTTTGGCAAGCCCAATAACTGCCGTCGGATCAGGTCGAGTCCGGCTGCCGCGACCAGCTTTTGGAACATGGCCCGATCGGTGGGCAAGATCGTTTTCAGTGTCTGCATGTCGGTCATCGTTCCCCAGGCTAGCCACACCGTGCCCACCGGCTTATCGTCTGAGCCGCCTTCGGGGCCGGCGATCCCCGAGACCGCAATACCGATGTCTGCCCCCGATCGTGTCAGTGCGCCGCTCAACATCTGTCTCACTACCGGCTCACTGACGGCGCCCTCGTTCTCTAACGTGGTGCTGTCAACGCCGAGCACCGAATGCTTAATGGAATTGGCGTACGTCACAAAGCCGGCCTCAAATACGGCCGAGGCACCCGGCTCGGCAGTCATCATAGCGGCGATCAGCCCACCGGTGCAGGACTCGGCCGCCACCATTTTTTTCCCCTGCGACCGAAGCGTTTCTTGCAGGGCTCCCGCAAGCGTAGTGTCGTCCTCGCCAAGAATGTGATCCCCGATCAGTCGCTCCAGCGTCGCCCGACAATGCGCCACATCGGGTGATAGCGAAGCGCTAGTGAGTTTGATTTCGAGTTGCGGTATGCCTGCGCGAAAGCCCAGTACCACGCCTTCCGGCCACGTTTCGGGGTCCTCGTCGATCAGAGCCTGCGCAGTCGATTCTCCAATGCCAAACGTCTGCAGACGCACTCGATGCACGGCCCCGCCACCGATAGCCTCGGTGATGCGTTCACAGACCTCGGGCAGCATGGCGCGCAGCTCTCCCGGTACGCCCGGAGTGGTCAGGATGAGTGTTTTGTTGACTTGAAGCGCAAAGCCCACCGCGCTACCCCGGGGGTTGTGGATGATGGCCGCGCCTTCGGGCAGCCAGGCCTGCTTGAGATTGGCGTCATTGGGTTCGATGCTGCGCGCAGCGCACCAGTCGCGAACATGTTTTTCTGCCTCTGGGTTCAGTGCGAGCGGCACACCCGCTGCGGCTGCCACCAGCTCTGCGGTGAGGTCATCTTGTGTGGGCCCCAGCCCGCCGTTCATGACCATAACGCCGGCGTTGTCGGTTGTCCGCTTGAGCGCGGCTACCAGTCGCTCTCGGTCATCTCCCAGTGTGATCTTTTCAGCAATGGTTTGGCCTTGCACGGCGAGCGCTTGCGCGATCATGGCTGAGTTACTGTCGATGGTATCGCCGCTCATCAGCTCATCGCCGGTGAGGAGCAGGTGAATGTCGGTGTCGGTCATAGGCTTTGAGAGACGGTCGCACTCGCGGAGTCTTCGGCCGCCTCGGCGCCTGAGTGGTCAGCGTCCGGTTTGGGATCTTTCGGAGGTTTGAGTCCGCATCCCTCGGTCAATGAGAACAGTGCCAGGTAGTCGCCGCCTGCTGGCGCCTCCCCGAATTCGACCTCTACCGGCTGCAGTAACCCGAAGCGCCGAGTAGTACTCGTCAGACTCATGGTCCACTTGTCGAAACTGAACTTTTCCTCTTCGGGGCGCAAATCCACCAGACCCTCGAGTCCATTGTCATCGAGCTTGACGGTAAAGCCGGAGCTTGTGATGTGACTGATTTTTCCTGCAAATCGAGTTTGGCCGTTGGCCTTTAAATTATTGAGATAGCGCGCCGTCAGGCGTCGGTTTGCCGCCGCGACGGCCTCGCGATTGCGGCCGATGGCGCGGGTAATAACCGGCAGCTGCTCAACCGGGTAGTGGGCGGCTTTTTCCCCTGTGAGGCAGGCCGAAATTTGCAGATGTACAAAAAAGTCGAGCGCTTTGCGCAGGGGCGATGTGAAGTTGGTGTAGGCCTCGGTGGCAAGACCCATGTGCGGCCCGGCTTCATCGCTCAGTACGGCGCGAGACAGCAGGCGATTAACCATTTCCCTTAAAGGTAGCTCGTGCTCTTTCTGTCCGAGATCAGCCAATATGGCGCGATATCCTTCCAAGGTGTTCAGCGCTGTATCTTTCAGATCCGCGCGGTGTTTTTCCAAAAAGGTCGCTGCTTCTTCAGTGCGGTCTGCCCGAAAACCCTGATGGACCACGAAGGGACCGGGCGCCGCCGCATCGCGGAGAAATCTTGCAGCACATTTGTTGGCCGCGATCATGCATTCTTCAACCAGATGCTGTGAGGCCAGCTTGTCATAGCCGTCGACTTCTGAGATCTGTTTATCCTCGCCGAGAATCCACCGGTATTCGCGGCGTTCTTCCATCACCAGCTCGTGCTGTTCGCGCCGCTCGCGCAGTGTGCGATACACCTGCACCAGAGCCTCCAGGGGGTTGGCGTGAGCGATAAGGTCGTCACTGTTACCCGTGACGTAGCGATCGACGGCTGAATAGGCAAGCTTTGCATGGGACCGAATGATCGCCTTGTGAAACTCAAAGCCCTCGATTTCTCCGCTTTCCGATATCTGCATCTGACATACCACAGCAGGCCTCGGCACGTCCTCTGCTAGTGCACACAGTCCCTGACTGATCGCCTCGGGTAGCATCGGAATGACGTCGCCGTGGAAGTACACGGATGTACCGCGATCGGCGAGGAGTGCGGGCAGACCCTCGATACCCGCCAGATAGGCGGTCGGGTCTGCGACCGCGACGGAGAGCTGCCAGCCGTTGGTCGTGACTTCGGCATGAAGCGCATCGTCGATGTCTACGGTCCGCGCGGCGTCGATCGAGACAAAAGGTAAAGTGCTCAGGTCGAGGCGTGAGGTGTCTTCTAATGGTTTATGCGCCGATGCGGCATCGACCAGAGGTTGAGCTGATTTCTCATTCCAAGCTTCGGCGAGTCCGGCGCGGGCGGCGCAATACTGATTTTCTATGCCGGGTGTGCCCTCGTCGCCCAGCTTCTTCAAGATCTTTGCTGAGGGTTTGCCGTCTTTAATGGGGTGGCGTAACAAGGCGCAGGCAACCAAGTCTCCCGGGGCCACGCCGTTGCGGGCATGGGGCGGAATGAATAACCAACGTGAGAGCGCAGCGAGGTCGGGTACCACGAAGATGGCTTTACCTTTCTGCACCACGTGCCCTACAAATTCATCAAGTCCCGATTCAATCAGGCGTTCGATTTCCGCGACGGTACGCCCGGGCTTGTCCTGCTTGCCCTTGATCGGCGTTGCAGGCCTGATACAGATAGCCACTTTGTCACCGGGCAATACCTTGAGCATCTCATCGGGCGGGATAAACACTTCTCGGCCGTCCGCCGTCACCGCAAATCCGTAGCGGTGCTGGGTGCCTTTTACAGTGGCTTCGACGTGCTCGTTCTGTGCCTCGAGTTCTTCTCGAAGATCTTTGAGCTGCGCCATCGCATTGCGATCGAGCATGGCCGGTATCGGCTCCTGGAGTATCGTTATTATCGCTTTGCTGCGGTGTCTGGTGAGCAGTCACCGCAACGTTCTTAGATGGTGCATGATGCTATCGAACTTCGGAGCCGCTGTCAGGACAAAGCGTAGCCCGGTTTTTTTCGCAGAGCCGTTGACAGAGCCTCAGCACATCGGTTTACTGATGGTGCCCGAAATTTGGAGAGTAGGTCGCCGTCTGTGCCGAGACAAGCTGGTCCTCCGAGACCGCTTCAGCAGACTCCCCCGAGCGCCGTCAGTGCGCCGAGGGCTTTTCACCCCGAAATTTTGCCTACAATGATCACATCATTGGATGTCGTGACCACGATGTTGAGGCCCGACGATCCGATCTTTAACTTGCCCCGCGAGGAGATTACATGCCGCTGACTGCAGCCGAGACCCCCGAAATCACTCAGCTCGAACCGGCACATCGTAAGATTTACGTACTCGACACCAACGTGCTGTTGCACGATCCGACCGCGATCACGGCGTTCGCCGAGCATCAGGTCGTGATCCCCATGACGGTTCTTGAGGAGCTCGATCACATCAAGGATCGGCGTGATAAAAGCGTCAGCCGTGAGGCGCGTATTGCCATTCAGCTGATCGACAAGGTGGTGGGGAACGCCTCGCCGCAGCAGATCCAAAAAGGGGTGGATATCCCGGGGTCCAATCTCGACGAAAATCGTCTCGGCGCCTTAGCGATTTTCCCCGACCAGCTGATTGTTGATGACGCCGAGGTGCCGTTTCTCAACACCAATGAGGATCAGGCCAACGACAACCGCATCATTAACGTGGCGCTCCGTCTTAGCGCGGACAATCCGGGGGGCTTTGTGTGTTTGGTGACCAAAGACATCAATATGCGGATCAAGGCCAAGGGGTCGGGGCTTGAGCACGTCGAAGATTATCGTCATGACCGTGTGCTAGATGACATTGATTTGTTGTCGACCGGCTACGAGTGCTTTACGGGCGATTTTTGGTCCAGCATTCAGCAAGTCGATACGGTCCGTGAACAGAGCCTTACGCTACACCGGATACCGCGATCAGAGCTGCCAGATGCTTATCCCAATCAATTTGTTTATGACGACCAGGCATTCATTGCCTACGTAGATCATGTCGATGAGGACTATGTTTACTTGGCAGTCGACAGTCGCGATCATCTGATGAACCAGCGTTTTTGGGGCCTGGCGCCCCGCAATCTGGAGCAGGCGATGGCGATGCGTCTGCTGGATAGCGAAGATGTCGATATGACAGTCCTCACCGGACCCGCGGGTTCAGGTAAGACCTTATTGGCCCTCGCCTATGGACTTCACGCTATTCTCGAGCAACGCAAGTACAACAAGCTCATTGTTGCGCGATCTACGCCACCGATCGCCGAGGAAATTGGCTTTCTGCCCGGCACCGAGGAAGAAAAGATGGCGCCTTGGTTGGCGGCTTTCGACGACAATCTGGAGATTCTTCATGGCGCGGACGAGTGTTCGAACGGCAGCATCGAATACGTGAAGGAACGCGCCAATATTCAGTTTAAATCGCTAAACTTTATGCGTGGCCGCTCGTTTAACGGTGCTTATATCGTGATTGATGAGGCTCAGGGACTGACCCAGTTTCAGTTGAAATCGATCATCAGCCGTGTGGGAGCGGATTCCAAATTGGTGGTGCTGGGCAATCTTGCACAGATCGATAACAAGTACATCTCGCCCCTGACATCGGGACTCACCTATCTGGTCGAGAAGGTCAAAAATTATCCCCACGCGGGTGTGATGCATGTGAACGGGATCGTGCGCTCGCGTTTGGCTGCCTTCGCGGAAGAGAATCTATAAGGCTCGTCGCGGCCCCTCGCCGGGTTGCGCTATGTGCTAGCGGATTTGCCGCTCGACGGTTTCGGCGGGATTGTCGAAAAGCAAAAACTCGAGTCGTAACTCGATCCGCCAGGCGCCCTCGCGATCGAAATAGGGCTCATCGATCCGCCAGTTGTAGCTGGGCTCAACCTCCCAGAATACGAAATTCTTATAGGCTTGCCGGCGCAGTCTGAGGCCCACTTTGTAGTTCTTTACGAAATCATAGGGCTCGGTCTGCCCGTCGGCACCCACATAAAGCCAAGTCGCTCCCACGCGCCCGCTGTCCCCTTGCCAACCGCGGGCGTAGGACAAGCTCGTTGACCACTCGGTGCCATCGGTTTTTTCACCGTACAGAAATCGGGTATAGGCGCGCACCAGTTCTCGCTCGCGCAGCGCTTTATCGAGTACAAAGCGCGAAGAGCCATAGCCGCCTTCGCCCAGATCATAGGTGAACCGCTGGGTGAAGCGGAAGTTCAGGTCCTCGGCAAATGCATCCTGATACACATATTTGGCGCCGGGCTTGGGGCCTGAGCTGCCAAACCCAACGGTCAGATCAAAACGATGTTTACGAATGTCTTTTGGACCGACTTGTAACTGCAGTCCGATGCGATCCTCAGAGGGGTCTTCAACGCCATCGTTACTGAAGTCATCCATGTCTTCGCCGCGGAAAACCAGATCGAGTCGCTTGGAGATCTGGGGCAGGCTGACCTTTCCGCCGAGCCGAAACTTCACCTCGTTGTCTAGCCGTTCGTCCCAGTTGTAAATAGTTCGTAACCGCAGCCGGGAGTTCGCCTGTTCAAGATCACGCTCGTCGTTGCCGAAAAAGTTGTCCACCCATTGCGTCATTTCGTTTGCTTTGCGGGCAGCATACTCGTGGCCACCCTCGAGCCAGTCCTCTTCAGACTCAATCACCTCATCGGCTAATGTGTCGTCAGCGGCCACCGCTGTATCGGTGGCGCTCAGCTCCGCCTCCACAGGCGCGGCGTCAGCTCCCATGTCGTCTTGAGCGCGACTAATACTCGCGGACAAGGCGACTGCAAGGGCCATTAATAGTGACAGCAGGGATGTTTGGGGCTGGGTGGTCATAGCGACATTCATCGTACTGGAGAGCCTAGGTTACACTACCGTCATGGAATCTGTAATGACTGCACTGCAGGCAATTTTGCCGCAGCACTCGCTCTCGCGTCTTGTTGGCAGACTGGCCCAGCTTGAGCGGCCAATTTGGCTCAAAAACTTTCTCATCCGCCGTTTTATGGCCCGATATGATATTGATCTCGCCGAAGCGACCTGTTCTTCAAGTGAAGATTTTCCGCACTTCAACGCCTTTTTCACGCGATCTTTGCGCGAAGGCGTGCGGCCACTGGCGGACAGCCAATGGTGCCATCCCGCAGATGGCGTGCTGAGCCAGCGCGGCACCCTTTCATCGTCGCAATTGGTACAAGCCAAAGGTCGGACCTATAGCGTGCGAGCGCTGCTGGCGGGGAGTGAGGAAGAGGCCAGCCGCTTTGCCAAGGGCTGTTTTGCCACGACCTACCTCTCCCCGCGAGATTATCACCGGGTTCACATTCCTATCCGGGGACATTTGGTCAAGACGCGCTATGTTCCCGGAGACCTGTTCTCTGTCAATTCTGCGACGGTGGAGCGCGTTGACGGCTTGTTGGCCCGCAACGAGCGACTGGTCTGTTTTTTTGAGACAGATCGCGGGAGTGTTGCGGTGGTCATGGTAGGCGCCATGATTGTCGCGGGCATTGCTACGGTCTGGGGAGGGCGGGAACCCCCCGGTGCTGGAGCGATTCGCGAACAGGTATGGAATGTTGACGAAGCGCCCTTGTTGGAAGCGGGTCAGGAAATGGGACGGTTTTTTTTGGGCTCGACGGTGGTGCTGGTGACAGAAGCGGCAGATTTGCAGTGGGCCGATCAAGCGGGTGACGCCGTTAAGGTTCGCTCGGCGCTCACAATCGACGCGCCAGCAGGCCACCACTAACCACCGGCGTCAAGACTGGCGACAATCTGGCGAAAGCTCTCGAAGCGCTCGGCGCTGATCTTCCCGGCTTCGATGGCTGCTTTCACGGCGCAGCCCGGTTCACTCTGATGTTGGCAGTCACGGAATCGGCAGTGGCCGAGGTAAGGCCTGAACTCTGTGAAGCCAGTGGCAACCGCGTCGGGTGAGACATGGGTGAGGCCAAAATCCCGAACACCGGGTGAGTCGATCAGTCGGCCGCCTCCGGGGAGATGAAATACCTCCGCGGTGGTCGTGGTGTGGCGGCCCTTATCGGCGACCTCCGACAGTGCGCCGACACGAATCGAGGCGTCTGGCAGCAGTCTTTGTATTAACGACGATTTCCCGACGCCGGACTGCCCTACTAACACCAAGGTGCGATCAGCAATGACGGTGGTGAGCGACTCTAGATCCGGTAGTTTGTGATGCGTGGTCAGCGTGCGGTAACCGAGAGAGGCATATCGCTGCAGTTGCTGCGGCAGCTGGTCGTCTTTGAGTAAGTCGGCCTTGTTGAGTACCAACAGAGCCTCCACCCCCATGTCTTCCGCAGCGACCAGATAGCGGTCCAGTAAATTCGCCTGCGGGGCAGGCTCCGGAGCGAACACGATCAGCATGAGATCAATATTAGCGGCCACCGGCCTTAGTCGACCTTGAGCATCTGGCCGCTTAAGCACATTGCGCCGTGTAATCAACGCGTCGATGACGCCGGTTTCCTCTGCCGGTAGCCACAGCACTTCATCCCCTGCCACCGGGGATTCGAGGTGTGCGCGAAGGTGACAAAGCATGCGCTCTCCAGGGCGCGTCTCGACCAGCGCTTGCTTGCCATAGCGGGCGATCACCAGCCCCGCCTGTCCTGTCTCAGGCGACTGCTGGCCCGAGTGGGAGCGCTGAGCCTGTATTCGGCGCGCTTGTTGATCGGTGAGGCGACGCTTTGTCATCGTGCTAGTGTATGTCACCCGACACGACTTGGCGCAGGTTCCTGAGAGGGCGACGCCGCAATGATGTCAATCCGGTCGGGCAAAAGAGGAGCAAACAGATGGCGGTCAGTGACCAGAACCTGATCTGGGTGGATATGGAAATGACCGGCTTGATCCCCGATGTTCACCGGGTCATCGAGATTGCGACCATCGTGACGGATTCCAATCTGACCGTGTTGGCCGAGGGCCCGGTGATCGCGATTCATCAGGCACCGGCAGAGCTCGATGCGATGGATGAATGGAATACCCGAACCCATACCGGCTCCGGATTGGCAGATCGTGTCAGAACGAGCGAGATCACGGAGCAGGTGGCCACTGACATGACGCTGGACTTTTTGCGCCGCTGGGTGCCCGAAGGTCACTCCCCTATGTGCGGGAATTCTATCTGTCAGGACCGCCGGTTTATGGCGCGCCACATGCCCGACCTCGCAAAATTCTTTCACTACCGCAATCTCGATGTCAGCACCCTGAAAATCTTGATGCAGCGCTGGCGACCGGATCTTCCTTTGGCACCCAAGCAAGGTATGCATCAGGCGCTTGAAGATATTCGGGAATCGATTGAGGAGCTGCGTCACTACCGCACGCATTTTTTGCGGGTGGAGTGAGTCTCCGGCACCTAAGGGTGCTGAGCCAGCGCCCACTGCACGTGTTCACGCACTATGTCGGATGGATCCTCGAGGGCTAATGTCAGCGCTGCTTTGATGGCGCCGCTGGATGCCGCGTTGCCCAGCGCGATGGCCACATTACGCCGCCAGCGTTCGTAGCCAATACGCCGAATCGCTGAGCCTTCAGTGCGCGCG
>Ga0315331_10004330_pt1 | contig 10707 bp, 9 predicted proteins | sample M160m34915metaG_FD_203456 | JGI IMG/M metagenome (GOLD analysis project Ga0315331, IMG submission 203456) | Ammonia-oxidizing marine archaeal communities from Monterey Bay, California, United States - M1 60m 34915 | ecosystem: Environmental > Aquatic > Marine > Intertidal zone | place: USA... | reverse complement strand
CCAGCCGTCATACGCAGTACGAGATGTTTTATGCCGGTGCCCAGTTCGTCACCCGCGGCCATGCATTCCGCACCTATGACTGGGACCGGTCGGCAGACCTCGTGGATTCGATCCTCGACAAGTACACCCTGTCCGACACCATCGGAGACGGCAAGATCGCGGCGGAGTAACACCACCCGATAGGGTAAACCCCATCCGGGCGATGGCCTAGTACTGGTACTGGCCGACCTGCGCTTCTGTCTTGTGACAGGACGCACCGGTAGGTTGTTTGGGTGGCTGCTGCGGATGGCAGTAGACCTTGTAGGACTTCTTTGCGCCGGTTTTATAGATATGCGCCCAGGCGCTGCCATTGATCGACGTGATCAGTAGCGCTATGCCCGGGAGAAGGTTTTTTGATCATCGTATAGGCGTGTCCTGAAAGAAATTGCTGTTTGGGAAAGAGGTCGCCCGCTTCCTAGTGGAAATTCCAGGTGTTCATGCCGCCGCGTGTGGTCATCTTGGCCGTGCCGACCTTTTTGAACTTCTTGCGCTTGCAGGCGACCTTGTCGGCCGATCCCAGCTTGAACGAGGTTGTGTTGTCGACGCAGAAGAGCGTGTCGCTGCTGGTGATCGTGCGTTTTGCGGTCCGGCCATGGACATAGATATCGCCCGTATAGGCCACGTTCGTCCATGGGGTGCGGCGCTGGCCGGGTGCGATCTTCCACCAGCCCTGTGACACCCAATCAGTGTGCCGGGAACGCCGGCCACCTTTTTTGCGTGCGAAGGATGCCATGGTCGACCAGACGGGTTCGTTTTTCCGGTTGCACATCCTGAAATTGATCAGGTGGTTCGCCGGTTTCAGGCACCAAGCCTAGTTTCCGCGGTAGCGCCATTTGCTTGTATTAGCGAGCTGTTTGCACACACGGGTTAGATTGATCTTGGCAAAATTCTTCAGGTAGTAGGTGTTGAAACGGGTGTGCTGTTCGCCGCAGACAAACGATTTCCGTTTATTGCTCCACCCGGCGAACACCAGCTTTCTGGAATAGCAGTATTTCTTCAGATTGATTTCGACTTCCTTCACATTGGCGGCTTCCGCCGATGCGGTGGGAAGGGCGGTGCCGGCGGCGGCGATGATGATGGCAGCTGAAACAATGGCGCTGAAGACAGACAGATTCGGTAGGTACAGAGGTCTCATTTCAGGTTCATCCTTATTCTGACTGCGGGACTCGAGGGGTACCCGAATGGTTGTTGTGTCTCCCCCCCGAAGACATAACTAAACTCCGTCCTTCGGACCTTGATTAGCAGTCTTGGCCTGAACACGAGATGAACGCCTAGCGTTGCTATAACTGCGGTGGCGCCAGCCCTGTAGGTCGATCCCATCGGCAGCGTGCTCAAGAATATCCCTGTCCTCGCACTGCTGCTGGTTCATCGCATGCTGGAGCAGGAACGGTGACTGATCCGTATCTCTGGATGAAGTGGCTGCATATTCTCAGTGCGACGATTCTGTTCGGAACCGGATTCGGTAACGCGTTTCACATGTATGCGACCCATCTTCGCGGTGACGTCACCACCATCGCGGCGATGACGCGGAACACCGTGTTGGCGGACTGGCTGTTTACGGCCAGTGCCGGGATCGTACAGCCGGTGACGGGTTTTGCGATGGTTTACCTGTCCGGACAGGGTCCATTCGAAGGCTGGCTGACAATTACCTATGGATTGTATGTGCTGGCGGGCGTGTGTTGGCTGAAGGTCGTTCAGCTCCAGTACCGGATGAAATATCTCGCGATTATTGCAAACGAATGCGGCGAAGAACTGCCGCCGGACTATCACCGCGCGATGAAAACCTGATTCGTTCTCGGCTGGCCGGCTTTTGCGAGCCTGATCGTCATCTTTATGCTGATGGTGATGAAACCGGATCTGTGGTGACGCGGCTGAGAGCCAGCTACCTCCGCCGCAGCGTGATCACCGCGACCTCGCCCTTGCTGAAAAAGCGCAGCGGCATCACCGACACGCCGACCCCCACCGTGGTATAGCCGGTCATCCGTCCGTGCTGCCACAACCCGCTGGCGTAGCGGCGCGGGGTTCGGGTGTTCGTCATGATCGGAATGCCGCCGGGCAGGCAGATCTGGCCGCCATGGGTGTGTCCGGTCAGGTAGAGTGAAACGTCGGCGGCTTCCGCCTCGTCGAGCAGTTCGGGGGAATGCTGCAGCAGAATCCGGAACCCCGCGGGCATGCCGGCAAGGGCCGCCGCCGCGTCTTCCACCGGCTGATAGGTGTGGACATCGTCGAGCCCGATCAGTTGGATTTCGTCATCGCCGCGGCGCAGCATCGTATGGTCGTTCAGAAGAATGCGGATGCCGGCTTTTTCCAATGGCCCAACCATCGTGCCGAGGTCGTGGTTGCCGAGAATGCCGTATATGCCGTCGCGGGCGCGGACGTGTTTTACGATTCTTGCCATATAGGCGGCGGCATCTTCGTATTCGCCGGCAAGCCGATAGCGGTAGTCGCCGGTCAGCGCGCACAGATCGACCTCCACCCCCTCCAGCGCGCGCGCCACGGAAGCATCGAGATCGAGCGGGCCGTCCGCGTGCAGGTCGCTCATATGCAAGATGGTATAACCGTCAAAGGCGGCGGGCAGGCCGTCGAGCGCAATCTCGAACCGGTTTGCCTGGGTGTCCGCGGCGTTGCGCAATCCTCGCGCATGCAGTCCGGTCACCCGGAGCCCGGATTCGAGGATGCGGAACGCTATGCGGAACAGGGGCCTGATCAGGCCGTGCTCGAATGAGGACTGCTTCACACGCCGTTTGCGTGACGGCGTCCCGGGCCGCTGGGGGGAAGACGGCATACGTATCCGCGCTAGCGGTACATCGGGATGCTGGCGATACGCCGGTCGATATCGGCGATCACGCGCTTGAGAGCCGCACTGTCACGCTCGCCGTAGCGGGATTTGAACTGGGCCGCCGTCATACCCTCGGGCAGGTCGCTGATTTTCGGAAAAAAGTCCGTTTCACCGACCGGCCGCGACAATAGCATCTGAATGCGGCGCGCACCGTCGGCCGACCCGATGGCGATTTTGGCAAACCGTACGCCGGCGCGGTCGGCGGCAAGATCGGTAAAGCTGAAACCGCTCGCCTTGTTGGTCGCGTCCTGAACCTCTTTGGCCTCGCCGATTAAATCCGTGATCCCGCGACCGCCGGCGAGCGTAAGCCCGGCCGACAGCAGATAATGCTGCACCCAGCCATGCCGACCCTGCAGACGGACCGCCGATACCTTCCGCGGCGGCTCGGTATATTCCCCGTCACGGACCTTGCCGATAAACCGTTCGAGCCGGATATCGCCGAAAAACATGGCGAGTGCGAAGATGGCGGCCTTGTTCTCCTCGACCGGATTGCCGCTGGCAGAGCGTTGCCGGGCAAGCTCGAACATGGGCTGCAGATACGGTGCCAGCGAAATACGTCCGCTTGTCAGATTCGCCCGGTGGAAATCGTGCAGCCGCTTCCAGTAGACCTTTGTGATCTCGGGGTCGCCTGCGGCAACGGTTTTCTTGGCCGCCGACTTCAGGTCGTCCAGCAATCCGTCTTTCGGCTGGTAGACGATGCTGACCTGGCTGCCGGTGACCTTCACACTGCGGATCGTCTCTAGAAATGCCCTGCCGCGCCCCTCGCCGGCGAGCTGGTCCATGACAACGATGAAAACGGGGCGCACGATTGCCGTCGGCACTTCGATATCGCCGATGCTCAGGCGCCCGATCTGCAGGCCGTCGGTCGAGGATTCGATAAGCATACGGACATTGATGTATTTGCCGAACGGATTGTCCGGGATGGGCGGCGAGGCGGTGACAGCACCCAATAGGCCGAACTTGCTCGGCACGATACGGGCCTTGAGGAACGGGGCGGCGGCCAGCGCCGTATTGATCTGGCTCTGATTGGCTTTGATGACCGTGATCTTGCCGTCGAGCAGATTTCGCGGGTCGTATTGCTGCAGAAAGGCTTTTGCCGAATTGATGTCGCCGACGCGGACATTGACGCTTTTGGTGACCAGCGGCTTGTCGTCAAGGCCGTACCAGGCGATTACCGGCGATGCGCAAATACCCAGGATAATGAGCCAGAGAACGAGGCGAATAAGGATCATGATAAACGTAAACTGCCAGTGGTGCCGACCGCACCGCAGTTAATAGCGCCGGTGTTGCGATTGTGTAAAGGCGATAGAGCCCCCGTCCGAGCCCCGGAGACTGAATCTAGCGGGTGCGCACCCGGATCGGCAGGCATCCTTGGTTGGGCAAGATTTCGAGAGCGCTCCGGCACAGGGCGATCGCCGCTTCGCGCCCGCCGGGTGCGCACCGCATCAGCATCTGCCACGCCCGATCGGTTTCGGCGGTCGTGCGGAAAGACGCAAACTGGACCCGTCATTCGCGGCGGCCGGCCGGGGATCGTGTTCGAGCAGCATCTTGATCACGGTGGGCACACCGATGACCATGGTCGGCGCATGATCGCGCAACCAGTCGAAAAACTGCGACCGCGAGAACCGCGTGGCGAGCAGGATCGTCGCGCCGACGCGCAGGGCCGGGTTCAGGTATAGCATATGCGACGATGCCAGCTCAGCGATCGGAATTCGAGCATGCGGTCGGCCCCGGTCAGTTTCCACATGTCGATGGTCTGATTGGCGATCCAGTAATAATTGCCGAACCGGTGCATCACCCCCTTGGGCGCCGCCGACGTGCCCGAGGTAAAGCTGAGCACACAAAGATCATCCGGCCTGTGATCCACCATCGGTGCCCGGTTATCGTCGCTGTCGCCGTCGTCGAAGGCATTCAGCCCCTCGAACAGCCCACCATCCGTCGCCGCCAGGCAGGCCGGGTCGCAGGCGCCGAAACGGACCCAGCTTGCATCGGCACCGCCGTATTCGGAGATGTCGAGATCTTCCTGCCACAGCACGAGATCCGGCTTGATGCGCGCCAGCATCTCGCGCACGTGCGACGCGTTTACCTCGACATTGATGGTGTAGAACGCCACGCCATAGCGTTGGATGGCGTAATACAGCACTGGCATTTGTCGGTCAGGACGGCCACGCGCCCGCCGGCCCCGATGCCCCCTGTCCGCCAGATAGCGCGCGAGGCGGTTCGACAGCCGCCACAACCCGCCAAACGTGATGTCGCGGCACCCGCCGCCGGGCGCGGCCTCGTCGATGCTGACAATGAACGGCGTGTCGCCCCGCTCTGCGGCATGATCCCGCAGTTGCGCCGCTACCGACTGGTAGCGGCTTTCGTCGGGGGCAGAGCGGATGTTAAGCGGGTCCATGCGGTATTCTAGGACGTCGCCGGACCGGCGGGGAAGGGGGGCGGGGATGCCTGAGACCACACATTGTCACCCTCGGCCTTGAGCGGAGGGTCCACACCCCGGCAAACATGGATCCTCGGCCCGAGGCCGAGGATGACGGGAAGGTAAGGAGGATGACGTCTCTACCCCTTGTGCTAAACTCTCCCGACCGAACCGATGGAGCACCGCAATGACCTATGAAGGACCCGCAATCGATTTGTCCGACCGCGTCGACGACCGGGCGGAAGCTGATCATGAATTCCGCCTCCACCGGTCGATTTTCGAAGACCCGGATATCTACGATGCCGAGATGGAATTCTGCTTCGAAAGGCTGTGGAATTTCCTGTGTCATGAAAGCCAGGTGCCGAACCCGGGGGATTATTACGCGACCCATATCGGTAATCAGCCGGTCTTTGTCCATCGCCAGGAAGACGGCTCGGTAAAGGCGTTTATCAATGCGTGCTCGCATCGCGGCGCGATTATCACGCCGTTCAAGCAGGGCAATGCCAAGACCATCACCTGCCGGTTCCACGGGTGGAGCTATAAATGCTCCGGCGAATGCATCGGCATCAAGAACGAGGAAGGCGGCTACGGCGCGGAGTTCGACCGGACCCAGTACAACCTCACCGAAATCGCCATGACCGGCGATTATCGCGGCTTTATCTTCGGCGCGCTGACCGACGCGGTGCCGTCGCTCGACGATCACCTGGGCGAGGCGAAGTTCTTCATCGACCTGTTCGCCAACCAGTCGCCCGACGGGCTGGAGATGGTCAAGGGATCGCAGACCTATGTGTGCGACCATGATTGGAAGGTCCAGGCCGATAACGTGACCGACGGCTATCACGTGTCCACGGTGCACCGCAATTTCATGCACACCATCATGCAGCGCGAGGCCCGCGAAGGCGCCGACGGGCTGTTGAAAACCGAGGTCGGGCGCATCAAGGGCGGCGTGCAGAACGGCATGTACTATCTCGGGAACGGCCATATGTGCATCTGGGCCGACCGGTCGTCGCCCGAAGGCGCGCCGCTGGCGCCCGCGACCGATTATATCAACGCCAATTTCGACGAGGTGAAGGCGCACTGGATGCTGCGCCGCGGCCGCAACATCATCGTGTTCCCCAACCTGGTGCTCAACGATCTGGCCTCCACCCATCTGCGCACCCACCGCCCGCTCGGGCCCGGCAAGTGCGAGGTCACCATTTGGTGCATCGCGCCGAAGGGTGAGCCGGACGAGGCGCGGTTCGCGCGGCTCCGCAAGTTCGAGGATTTCTTCCTCGTCTCTGGCCTGTCGACCTCGGACGACGTGGTGTCGCTCGACACCGCGCAGGAGGGCTTTCACGGCAGCGAAGCGGGGTGGAACAATTACGACCGCGGCCTGTCGACCATGAAAGCCGGGCCCGACGAAGAAGCCAAAACGGCCGGTATCAACCCCGAGCTCCACTGCGCGAGCTGGGACTATGAAGCCGCCTTCGTCGGCTGGTACCGCCACTGGCGCAGGCTGGTCGAAGACGGCACGCGCAATGCGGATAAGCCCGGGGTGGCGGCGGAATAAGGCCTTTCGGCGCGCCCAAAACCGAAAGTAGCAAAACAACCCCATGCACCCGAAAGGTCGGAATGGGTTCCGCGTCGCGGAATACGCGGACCCGTGCGGGCGGGCAGGCGCGCTGTCGCGTAGTGCGGGTATGAAATCAGGCGCGCTGTCGCGTAGTGCGGGTATGAAATTGCTCTGTGGGCACAAAACTCCCCTATCGGCGCGCCACCGGAATGACGCCCCGCCGGCCCGGTCCTGACGGGTAAAGTTGGTTCCGCGCAGGGTACCACGCAAAAGAACAAAAAGCGGACATCTGGGGTGAAAATTATTTGGTTTTTGACCCGTCGCGGACCTACCCAGTTGCCCGCAACTCGACAAACCGGCCCCGCTTCGCAACAATCCTCTGAAAAATCGGGGCGCAGCAGAGGGAGCGGGGGATGGACGCGGAAACATTCGATTATATCGTCATCGGCGCGGGCTCGGCCGGGGCCGTGCTGGCCAACCGGCTGAGCGCCCATGAAAAGACCCGTGTGCTGCTGCTCGAAGCAGGCGGTAGGACCCATCCGTGGTCGCGCTTTCCGATCTCCTACGCGCTGTTTCTCGAACGCGCTGGTGTCAACTGGCTCTATCAGTCTGAGCCCGACCCGGGTGCGGCCGGGCGCAGCGTGCCGGTACCGCGTGGCAAAATGCTCGGCGGGTCCAGCGCCATCAACGGCCTCGTCTTCGTGCGCGGCCAGTCGCAGGATTACGACCACTGGGCGCAGCTCGGCAATCGCGGGTGGAGCTATAGCGACGTGCTGCCTATCTTCCGCGACATGGAAAGCTATGACGGCGGCGACGACGAATTCCGCGGCCGCAACGGGCCGCTGACTGTCACCGACACGCCCGAACGCGGACGGCTATACGACAGCCTGATCGCCGCGGCGGGCGCCCACGGCATCGACCCGGCCGCCGACTATAATGGCGCGGTGCAGGACGGCATCACCATGAGCCAGACGACCATCCACAAGGGCCGCCGGATGAGCACGGCACGGTGCTATCTCGACCCGGTCCGGCGGCGGGCCAATCTGGTGATCCGCGCGAACGCGCTGGCGCGCGCGCTGACCTTCGACGGCAAAAAATGCACGGGCGTGCGCTACAGCGTGAACGGCACCGAACATGTCGCGCGCGCTGGCCGCGAGGTGATCGTGTCTGCGGGGTCGATCAACTCGCCGCAACTGCTCGAACTGTCGGGCATCGGCAGCCCGGAGATACTTGAAGACCAGGGGGTCGAGGTGGTCCACGCGTTGGCCGGCGTCGGCGAAAACCTGCGCGATCACTACGCGCCGCGGTTCAAATGGTCGGTGCCGCGCAAACACGGGCTGACCTATAACGTCCACGGGCGCGGTCTCCGGCTGATCGGCCAGGCGCTGAAATATGCGGTCTCCGGCACCGGACTGATCGGGCTGTCCTCGGGGCCGATCCGCGCCTTCGTGCGGACGCGCGACGGGCTCGACGCGCCCAACGCGATGATCATGTGGCTGCCCTTCCTGATCGGCGAACAGATGACCTCGCTCGAAAAAGAATCGGGCGTCAGCGCCGCCGCCCATGCGCTGCGCCCCGAAAGCACGGGCAGCGTTCATATCGCGTCGAACGACGGGGCCGCCGCGCCCGCGATCCGGTTCAATTTCCTGTCCGCCGAGTTCGATCGCGAGGTCACGCTGGAGGTGACGAAGCTTGCGCGCGCCATCATGGACGCGCCGGCGCTTACCGATATCGTCGACGGCGCGCTGGAGCCCGGCCCTGATGTGGTCACTGACGACGAGATCCTGGACTGGGCCAGCCGCGCCGGCGCGACCTGCTTTCACCCGGTCGGTACCTGCAAGATGGGCAGCGACCCCAAGGCGGTGGTCGACGAACGGCTGCGGGTCCACGGGCTGACGGGCCTCCGCGTCGCCGACGCCTCGATCATGCCGACGCTGACATCCGGCAACACCAACGCGCCGTCGATCATGATCGGCGAAAAAGCGGCCCGGATGGTGCTGGAGGATGCGGGGTAGGGGTGAGGCTCTCCCCAAATTTACCCGTCATCCCCGCGCCGGCCGGAATCTGCCAAGGGGCAGAGGCGTCCCTGAGATCCCCGCCTGCGCGGGGATGACGGTAGAGAGATTCCAGTAACCGGATACTGCCTCGCGCGCCGTCATTTCCACGGAAAAGGAAGCGGTGCAGGCGCGCGACGACCGGAATTCATCGGCGCTTGGACAACCGGGCGCCTAACGATTAGCTATGTGGTCGATATTAATCTAATAAATGCGCCGATGCGGTATGATCCGCGCCCTACCGTGTGGATTCGCCCCTAGCCTAACCGAAAAGCGCGGCCCAACCCCTTCGGCGCTGTTCCCGCGGATTGCGCGTCCCTTCCTTCCTTGACCAGAAGCACTCGATGAATCTCAGAAACTGGCAGCAACACTTCATCGACGAATTTCCGTCGATTATAAAACAACACCGTCGGTTTATCGTCAAAGCGCCGACCGGTGCTGGTAAGACGGTGCTTGCCAGCGAGATCGTCGAAAGGTTCTTCAAGGGCAAGAAGATCATCGTGCTGTGCCACCGTCTGGTGCTGTTGGAGCAGCTTGAAAAGGCGCTCGGCGAAAAGCATACGGTCCGCAAGCTCGCGGTATCCGATACCGGGCCCGCGTTCGAGGGTTACGATATTCTGCTGTCGACCAGCATGCGGGCGAAGGATGTGCTGACCGATGCCATTCCCCAAGCCGATCTCATCATCGTCGACGAGGCCCATCGCGTCTCGCCCAACGGCACGGGCTACAAGCGGATCATCGACGATTTCAGGGAACACGGCAAAGCAACCGCATTATTCATCGGGCTCACGGCCTCGCCCGAGCGGCGGACCGCCGATCAGCGCGACCAGCTCAATCTTGCGTTCGATGCGATTATCGATTGCGCGAATATCGAAGACCTGATCGAAGAGGGCGTCCTGGTGCAGCCGGTCTACCGGCCCCATTTCGTGCACGATCTGGATTTGGGCAGCATCGATATCACCTCCGGCGATTTTCCGGTCGCGAAACTGGCGCCGGCGATCATCAAATCGTCGATGATCGATTACGCGATCTGGAGCTATAACGAAGAGCGAGCGAAATTTTCGACCAAGCCGGTCTCCGCCTGGTTCTGCGCCGATATCAGCGTCGCCGAAGCGGCGCTGCGCACCATCCAGAAATTCGGCATCGAAGCGGCCATCGTCACCGCCAAGACGCCCATCAAAAAGCGCATGGATCTGCTGGCGCGCCACGAAAGTGGCGAGATCGAGGCGATGGTATCCGTCGGCGTGCTCGCCGAGGGGTGGGACAATCCCCATTGCAACATCATCGTGCATCTGCGGCCGACATTGTCTAAAGTGCTGTGGGGCCAGTCGGTCGGCCGCGGGCTGCGCTCGGCGCCGGGCAAGGACAAATGTATCGTCATCGATGTCAGCTCCAACTGGAGCACGTTCGGCCCCGTCGAGAAGCTGGAATGGTCGCTGTGGAGCCACCGGCGCTCCTACATGCAGTACATGAACCGCTTCAACTGGATCGGCCAGCAGCAGGACGGCGAGGGCGGCAGCGATACCTATCTGCTGTGTAAGAACGAATTGCCCAACAAAACCCGCTGTTCGCACATCTACCGGAAGAACGCCTTCGAGAGCGATACCTGCCCGATCTGCGGCACCTATGCGGCCAGCGATATCTACAAGGAACAGAAGCTCGACAACACGCTGAACGAAAACGGGCTGCACCGGCTGTTCTTCGAGCGCGTGCCCGAGGTGTATAGCGAGATGAACCTGTCGGTGTGGAACAGCCTCGGCGGGACGGCTTGGAAATCGGCGACCGGCAAGGAGCAGGTGTTTCT
>Ga0315331_10004329_pt1 | contig 10710 bp, 11 predicted proteins | sample M160m34915metaG_FD_203456 | JGI IMG/M metagenome (GOLD analysis project Ga0315331, IMG submission 203456) | Ammonia-oxidizing marine archaeal communities from Monterey Bay, California, United States - M1 60m 34915 | ecosystem: Environmental > Aquatic > Marine > Intertidal zone | place: USA... | reverse complement strand
TGAATTAGGAGAAAAATTTCTAAGTCTAGACGCGAAAAGAAATATTGCCTTCGAGGTTGCGAGAACTTATAATCGTCGCCCAGATTGGAAAGAAATTAAAATTAATATTCAGGGAACGGATATAGACTCTATCCCAGTACCTGATGCTGATAATTCTGTTAAGATTGAAAAATGTATTCTGGAATTAAAAAATCCTATTCCTTTGACGCCAGAATTTTGGTTAAAAAAAAAAGTAAATAAAAAAACCGGTAAGCTACTGAATTATACACAAACACAAAAGGCCTCAATGAAGAAGAAACCGTACTACAAAAGTAGCTGTAAATCTTCAAGATTTATTACTGTTACAATTTATCCAGATAAATCATTTATTGAAAATCTAGATTCGGCTACTATATCATACTTATCTAAATCTGGTCTTGAAGCAGCATCATTATTCGACAATACTAATAACGAATATAGAAAAGAGTGGTTGCTTAAAAATATTAAGGGAGTGTATTGTAAACACGCTGCTATTCATGTTAAGGACGTTGTTAAGTATGCTACGCAGATCCAACCTATTATTAAAAAATATGGTCTAGAAGTTATACAGGAAGGGAATACGGGAGTGAAGAAATCGAACCAGAACATAATGAATTTGTTGTGTTGTCTTCAGCTAGAAAGAGAAGAAAGGTCTCAGCAGCTAAAATTTGAACAGGAAAGAAAATCAGGAGATAAAATTTTATATCCTTATAAGGAAAACGTTACTAATATAATTAGCATAGAATATCGTAAATTTAGAACCAATGAAGATGGTACCGTAGATTTTAAATCAGAAATTCCTATGACTGATGAAGAAAGAAAAAAAAAGAATGAAAATTTTAATGTTAATAAAGACAAAGATATGATTGTTGAGAAAAATATGAATAAAGAAATAGTACTGTCTATTAATAAATCAATAAAGATGAACATGATTGCCTTGTTTGAAAAAGCTGATCCTCTAGGTTTTCAGGAATATAAGAACGAGAAAGAAAAGAAAAAAGAGGAGGCAAAGAAAAAACGGAAAGCGAAAAAACAGGCGCGTTTAGCTATTGAAGAGTCTAGTGAAGATTCTGGTCAAGATTCTAATGGTGATTCTAGCGGTGATTCTAGTGGAGAGAACGACAGTAGCCCTAGCACAGAGTCACAACAACAAGTAGATTCTAATGTAATTACTCCACCGGTGTCTCAACCCGAACAGGCATCATCTGATAATTCTGAAGGAGTAACAGAAACTAAAGAAAATGAACATGAGGAAGAACAGCAAGTAAATATTCGACTAACAGTAAATGAGGTTAATAATGATGCTGATGATTCTACCGAACAGCAGGGAGAAACTGAAACGTCTTCAATTGAAGCTTTTGATTCGGCGTCATATGAACCGGACCATATTCCTAGATCAGCAACTATACGCAGAACTGGACTACCTCTGGAGGCTGCGTTGGCTCATCTAAATTATCTAGAGAATGAAGATTTTAATAAAGAGCAAAGTGTTTTAGCCATTGTAGGAGACCCGTCTAATGGTATTACAGGATTGAAAACTATGACTAAGAAACTTCTTGAAAAGATATTAACTGAAGATAATTATAACCTTATGTTAGGTATGAGTTTTATGACAGAAAATGTATATGATGTTAGTCATTGGGTTTGTGATCTTAGAAAATTACTAAATAAGAGACATAATGGAACAGAACATGAGGTTAAAACTGGTGTTGATATTCATAGTTTGGTAGTAGCACTACAAAATTGGGGAGATAATAACCAAGAAAATCAATTGGAAGAAGAAGCTTAATTAAAATATATCTTAAAAAATTTTTTTATGGTATATGTAAATGGATCGATGCTTCAAACATCCCAAGACTGTCTGTATGGATTATCAGACCCACGCTAAATTCTCCCTACAAATGGCTTACATTTTTGCTGTTGGTTCGCTTAAAGCAGTAGTTCACGCTATATTGCCTGATTTTTATGTTTCTTCTACAAGTAACTTGGTTAAAGAAGTTCAACAACATTTACAAGATGCTGGATGCAGAGACGATGAGAAAATTGAATAAAATATTAATATTTTAGGAATATACTATAAACTATTAATATGGGTAAGTCAAGTAATCGTTCGAACGGTAAACGCGCCAAAGGCAAAAACAAGAAGAAAGAAACATTTAAAAAATATGGTAAGAATACCTCTCGTGGTATGCGTATTAAACAAGCAGAAATGGAGAAGAAGGCTGAAAAACGCAAAAACGAAGGCGACCATTATTTCGTGAAAGGACAAATGGAACATTCAAAAACTAAGGGAAAAGGCTCTGGTGCTGTTAGTAGATCTATTTGTAAAATTACGTGTCGTAATAAAACCCACGGTGGTAAATGAATTTTAAAAATACTTAAATAAAAAAATTTATATTTTTTTATAATGGGACATCCAACACGCATTGATGAACGTGATTTCGAAAATATGAATCCTACAGTAATTAAGATTACCTTTGCTATTGCTCTAGCAGCTCCACTCGTATTTTTTGCTTTAAAGTTGATTCATCAGTAAATATATACAATCTAAACTTATTATTAGACTGGTTTTGTCTATCATGACGACTTGTAAATCTATTTACCATCTTCAACTCTGGTAAATAAACCATGTATTGATACAACAAATCATTTCTTACTATTTTATCAAATATAAATCCTTCATATGTTTTGTTGAGAATGCTCTTATCATCACTACATATCTTTAATATAGCACAATCATTTTGAACCTTACGCACACTTCTCATAGTCATATTAATATATTCTATTGAATGGGTGCTAGTCCAATACTCATAGAATTCGTTACCTTTTTCACTCATTTTATGAAGTCCCAATTTATCCTGTAATATCATAATATTAAGTAAATCTACTAGCCTTCTAATAGGACTTGTAATATGGACGTAAGATTCGAGTTCTAACATATCGTGATCTCCCATTGTCTTACAATATTTTCCACCCAAACTATTCCAATGTTTTAAGAATTTTTTTATTTCTGGTGAAATATGGTCTGGCGGCTTAAAACTATCACTAAATTTAGCACTCCTGAATATTCCAACATTTAATTCATTTAGTTTTATTGCCGAAATATAGTTATATGTAATCATCAAATAAGCTATCACATCATGACTACTATCAATACTATCCACATACCTTTTCTTCCTATTCATTCTATAAATCAAATCCTTCATAATTGTATACTGTAAACACTCTTCTTGCTCTTTTGTATCATATCTATGATTCTTTTTAACTTTTATTAAACAATTTTTAAATTCTGAACTTTCAATTTCAGAATCTGCCACTATTAAATTCAAACATAGCGCAAACCGCAAATCATGTTCTGTAAGACTACATAGAGCGTCAGATAATACAGTTGGTAACATAGGTCTTTTTCTATCTGGTAGATAAATAGTAGAAATTCTACTAGAGAAGGAATCCCACAAATCAAGTGCATCCATCCAGAAGGATACGTTAGATATGTAAATTCCAACTCTATACCTATTATCACCCAAAACTTCTATATCAAAAGCATCGTCAAAATCACGACTTGTTGTCGGATCAATACTAATTATATTTCTCTCTCTATAATCTTCCAAATCGTGAGTTTTAATTATATCTTCAATATATTCCTCTTCTGTTTTCAATTTGAGTGATTTCATTGCTTTCTTAGTAATATTTTGTATAGAAGCATACAAACTCTTGCAATATAATTGATACTCATAAAAGTTATCTAGTTCTGTTACATCACCCAAATTATTCACTAATATCGCTACTGGATGTTTACCAGTCCATTCCTTATATTTAAAGACAACATACTTATTTTTTATATTTTTATTAAACCCCAACCTTACACTATATGCTACTAGGAAGATTGGCAATCTTTTATCATCCGGAATACATTTGTAATAATATTTCTTATTCCTCTTACCATATGTTTTATTTCCTTCCAAAACTAGAACACCTGGTATTACTTCCATAGAACGCGCAGACGAATGCAGTAATTCAAAACTACCCATATCATATCTGAAAATATCTTGATTCATTAATTTTGTTTGAATTGGATTTAATCCCTTAGGCATGGCTACAGTTTTTAATGAATACGCATCTACTACATCATACACGGAAGCATTCCTATCTGATATACGTATCTTATACGTCTTTGGCATGTTTAATTACTTATGTTACTATTTTTCTAATATATTTTTACTTCAATTTTACACCCATCCATTTTCTGTTAACATATTCAAATAAGTTATATCAAATTCTTTTTCAGATTCTTCTTGTAATTGCTTTAAATAATTCATATGTTGATGATAACTTACAGTAAAACTTGTAAAAGATTCCTGTCTCAAATACGGATAACAATCAATTGTTATCACATTATCCATTAAACTCTGAAAAATTTTACAAACATTTCTTATTCTTATAAAATCCTTTTCTTTAAAACTTAAAAATGTAAAAATATATACAACTACATCTTCTGGCACGTTATTAAACATAATGTTATATTAATACAATATTATGTTTATTTTTTAACTATCTTTCTTTTCTTCATTTTCTTGTTTTGTTTCTTCTTTCTTTTCTACTTTCTTTTCTACTTTTAAAGCAACATCCCTCTTAATATTTTGACCTTGCAATAAACTTAAAACCAATTCTGGTGCGATTGCTAGTGAATTCATAAAAGTTCTATATTTGAAAGTACATATACTTGATATTTTTTCAAAATTTATAGAATAAAACCAATATGCCGGTATGTAAATAATATCACCTTTATTTAATGTTACATCCAATACTTTAATTTTACTAAAATCAGCCTTATATTCTTGCTGAATGTTCCAAATATCTAATGGAGAAGAAAATTCAAAATTATCATAATCCTTCTTTACATATAAATATTTTTTACTATGAGGAGGTATCAACTTAATTTTTACTTGACCTGAAGTTACATAATAATAATTTCTATAGTTTAAATTATATCTTAATGGTGTCTTACTTCCTACACTTCCACTCATAAAATCATAACTACATTTACTTACCAATGGAGGACGTAAAAAACCATCATTATATTTATATGTCTTTACTACGGCTGTTTCATTTAAGAATTCCTCATTATTTTCTGTAATAAACTTGCTATTCTTATCATTTCTAAATATATTTAATCCTTCACTTAGTAGAAAAGGTAGATATAGTTCACTACTATCATCCTTATTACTTAAATCTCTTAAATTGATATCAAAAGCACTATAATTATCGTCTAATACATTTAAATTTACATCATTTATCATATTTTCATTATGAAATTCAAAAATTACAGGTTGTCTAAGATCACATATTTCCTCCAGTTTTTCCTTTGAAGGTTGTTCTATGGTATAAACTTCCAAATCATTACCACATTTCAAATGATAAGTTATATGCAAATATAAAAATAATACTACACAAAAAATAAAAACAAAAATAAAATATTGAGCCAACATTATTATAAGTATTTAAGAAAGGATATTTATATTTTTTCCGTAATAAATATATATATAATGTCGGAGCACGAAATATTAAAAATCAATGATTTTCAAATTGTTCTAAATAAAAATAGAAAATCAAAAACCACAATGGTAGAAGCATATATAAGTAATGGATTTATCCATGAAAATAAAGAAAATGCTGGAATTACACATTTACTAGAACATGTTATCACTGAAAGTTGGAAAAAGTGTGGAACTAAAGGATGTACCAATTATTGGAAGAAAAAAGGAGTATTAACAAATGCTTCTACAGGACAAACTAATACACAATATTATATGCACGGTTTATCTGAATATACTGATGAAATGGTAGATTATATCACTAGTATTTGCACTTTTCCAATTATTTCAACTAGTAGAAGTAAAAAAGAAAAAAAAGCAGTTCATAATGAATTACTCATGCATCAAACTTATCCTGCCAATCCCTTATATAATTTAATGAATAGTATGTTATTTAGACAAGATGGCCTAATAGTTCAAGATGATACCAAATTACAAATAAAAAATTTAAAAAATATTACAGTAGATCACCTTAAAACTTGGTTTCATAGATTTTATGGCGCCGGAAATATTGTTTTTGTTATTTCTGGAGATTTTTCCAAAAGCTCAATTCTACCTATTTTAAAAAAAAGACTATTAAAAGCTCCTCCTATTAGAATTATACCTAAATATAGTGATATTTTTACCGTCGGCAATGATATTAAATTTCTAAAAAATAATAATATTGAAAATACCACTATTATGTTTGCATTTCACAGTCAATTATATCAAAAAGATATGGAAATATTTTATATTGATTTCTTTAAGGAATTTATCGGTAGTGGAATTACGTCTCTTATAATGGAAGAATTAAGAGAAAAAAAACAACTTATTTATAATGTTGGATTAGATAACTATACAACACCATACGGAACTTATATTACTATTGAAATTTCGTGTAAAAATAAAGATATTGAAGAAGTCATTAAAGGTGCTCTTAAAATTTTAAAAAAATTAGTAATGGGAAAATTTAAGAATGAATACTTAAATTATGTAAAACAAGCCTATATGGTAGAACATTATGAAACTTGTCTTAATAATAGCTATTTATCTGGTTTTTTCGGAGAACAATATATTAATCAAATTTATAATTTCGAACAAAAACCTGTAATATTGTCATTCGATAAAGTTGCTGAATCCATATTAGCTCTTACTAAAATTAATTTCGTTTTATTCATTAAAAAATTGTTAATATTTTCTAATATGAAAATTGCGTATCAAGGTAAGAGGGAAGTTAGAAATCTTCCACAACTGGTGCTAAGAAGAATCTAACAAAATTCTGTGTTTCACTATCTTCATCATCGTCATCAACTACATCATCCATATCATATTGAATCTTCATAGGTAAGTTTTTACTCATATGAAGTTTTACTACACTATTAATTCTACTAAAACTTGTAAATGTTTTCAAATAACTCATTCTATATTCTACAGTCATATCAGCATCTTCTTCAACAGCATACATTAGTATATCATCCTCCTTAATTAATGCTGTCATAGAACCCAAATTACCCTTTCCTGTAAATTTTACTTCCTCTCCAGTACAATTTACTTCTAACTTATCTCCAAATATACTCATCTCATCTACCAGTTGGTAAAACTCTTGACTTTCTATTTCTAAATCCGCCGTATAATCAGCATCTGGAATTTCCATTAATTGACTTTCCAAATCAAATAGAGGAATTTTAAATTCCTTCAACATACACTTTTCTCCTTCACGTGGAATCAAAGATATTGTTAAATCATCTTTTTTTATATCATGTTCCAATGTAATCGTTTGATTATTATTTAAACAATGTAATACTTTAGATATCAACTCACAATTTATTCCCAAAACCACTTCCTCATCAACCTCATAGCTTGTAAACCAATCATTCTTTAATACCAACTCAAACAATGCTGCTTGACTACCGTCCATACCCTGTGCGTATAATCGTTCCTCATTGATAAATATTTCAATATCTTGGCTAAAATGTTTTAGATGCTTGAGAATGTTCCCAAACTGACTTACTTTCTTGCGATTTTCAAGTGTGATCTTCATAGTTGTTTAATAATATAAAATAATTTGTTTATATTATTTTCAATTTTCATTACTTATATCCTTCTCAACTATCATTAAATTCACATTTTTTTTCTTGTCTTGTTTTTCATCTTCTACTTTTGATAAAATCTCTTCGGTTACTTCTGCTATTACCTCTTCATTTGTATCTTCTTTTTTTATTACTGGTTTTGCCTTTACTGCTACTATAGTTGCTTTTGGGAGTTCTTCTAATTTTACTTCTTCTAATTTTTCAGCTTTTAGTTCTAGTTCTTTCTTAACTGTTGTAGTGTCTAAATCTATAATTTTCATATTTACATCTTTTATTATCTTATTTAAAGTCTCCAGTGTTTTTCTGTAATCCGCTGTTAATAAATTAATTCTGTCTTCTTGATTTCTTACATATTGTTCCATATTTTCCATATTTTTTGAATACATATTTTCTAAATCATTTAATCTTTTCTCTAAACTTTCATATACTTTATTTGTTTTTGTTGAAATATTGTTTGAATTCTCTAATCTTCTTAATCTTCTATGAATCATCTCTATATTATTATCACTTATTTTTACTCCTTCTGTCGGTTCCATTCTATTTGTTGAACTAACTTTATTTACTAAATTATCTAAACTATTATTTTGAGTTACTGTAGTTTGTGCTTGATTTATATTTAAACTTTGCCCGCTTAATCTTCCTCCAAACATCATTCCTGCTAATAACGGACCTCTAGCTGGTATTGGTTGTGGAACACACGCCGCCCCAGAACCCGGTTTTTTTTTATCTGCTCCTTTTAAACGTCTGTCAAATCTACTCATTTATATTATTTTAATTCTATTTTTTTAAACACTTATACACGCATATCCATTTTTAGTACTTTATGAAATTTATAATTATTTACTTCAAAATCTTCAAATTTATAATCATCTATATTTTTTCGTTTTTCTTTTATCTCTAAATCAGGAAATTCATACGGTTCATTTTTTAATTGTATTTTCAATGGTTCAATATGATCGTCATATATATGAGCGTTTCCTATAAAATGAACGAATTCTCCTGCTTCCAAATCACAATGTCTGGCTAATAAATGAGTAAGGAAACTATAAGACGCTATATTAAAAGGAACTCCTAATCCTATATCTCCACTACGCTGATATAATGTACAACTTAATTTGTTGTTTACTAAATGGTATTGAGACAATACATGACACGGAGGTAATGCCATCTCGTCTAACTGTTCTGGATTCCAGGCACTCATTATCATGCGGCGCGATGACTCTCCTGTTTCTTTCGATTTATTAATTTCATTAATTATATTTTGTAATTGATCTATTCCATTTCCTCTATAATCTTTTAAACACCCTAATTCTTTACTGTAGGGGGCATTCCAAAATCTCCACTGATGCCCGTAAACTGGTCCCAAATCATTCTCCTTTAGATAATTTAAACCACGAGAATCTAGAAATTTACGAGTACCATTACCATTCCAAATTTTTACATTCTGTTCTTTTAATAAATTATTATTTGTATCTCCATTAATAAACCATAATAATTCCTTTAGGCATACTCTCCAAGCTAATTTTTTAGTTGTTAGCAGTGGTATTTTTTGATTTTTTAATGAAAATCTCAACATACCTCCAACCTTTGTATATGTTGTTCCATTTCGACCTACTTCTTTTGCACCAGTTTTTATTATACTACGAACTAAATTTAAATATCCTAATTCTCCAATCATTTATTAATTATTAATCATTTATTTTTAATTTCTTTTTATAAATCATATGGAAGACGTTGATAATTCATCCAAAAATACCAAACCTGGATTTATAAATCATGTATTTAATTTTGATACAGAAACTAAGAACGATTTACTCAACATAGGTCAATATTTACTACTAGCACTAGTTCCTATGGCTTTATATAATCATTTAGTAGATTCACTTATTCCTGAGCCTGATGAAAGCAAAGGTAATTTAGAACTTTTAGGTGAAGTTGTAGGACAATTAGTTCTCGTTCTAGCTGGTCTTTTCTTAATTCATAGGCTTATTACTTATGTTCCTACCTACAGTGGTAGAGCTCATGGAAGTATGAATTTATTTAGCATTATACTTATATTTATTGTCTTAGCTTATGAATCTCATACCAAGGTTGGTGAAAAAATGAAAATTCTTATTGAAAGACTTGCTGAACTATGGGAAGGTAAAAAAGATGCTGATAAAAAGAAAAAGAAAGACCCTTCTGTGGTTAAAGTTACACAGCCTATATCACGTGCTGGTATGCCAACACAACACGTTGCATCCCGTGCTGATTACTTAAACTCTCCCAATGCTATGAACTCTCCTACTCAAATGCTTCCACCTGCTGCTACTCAAGAAATCCCTCAAACTAATAGCGGTGCTTCTAATAATATATACAATAGTGGTGGTTTTAATGGACTTGTTGATGCTAACAGCCCTGTTATGTCTCAAGAACCTATGGCTGCTAACGCTGCTTTAGGTGGTTTCTCCAGTTGGTAAATTAATATATTATCTATTTAAAATTGATTTAGATAATATAAACAATTATAACTATAATGAAAATGCAAAAACCATTTATCAAATGGGTAGGAGGAAAACATAAACTACTTACTCATATAATTAATAAAATACCAAAACAGTTTAATTCATATCATGATATATTTTTAGGAGGAGGCAGTGTATTATTAGCTATTCTTACATTACAAGCTAATAATAAAATAACAATTAATGGAACCATTAATGCTTATGACCTTAATGAACGCCTAATAAATACATTTAAACAAATTAAAAATAATCCAAAATTATTAATTTTACTAACTAAAAATTTAGTAAAACAGTATGAGCAGATAAAAATTAATACACATAAACAAAAGGGTGCCCCAGAGTTTAATAAAGAAAATTATACTGAAACTAGAGAACACTTCTATTATTGGATTTGTCATAAATTTAATACTACTGAATACAATACAACTCTTAATGCCGCTTATTTCATTTTCCTCAATAAAACTGGATTTAGAGGGATGTTTAGAGAAAATAGTGATGGTGGATTTAATATTCCATTTGGATTAA
>Ga0315331_10004325_pt1 | contig 10717 bp, 10 predicted proteins | sample M160m34915metaG_FD_203456 | JGI IMG/M metagenome (GOLD analysis project Ga0315331, IMG submission 203456) | Ammonia-oxidizing marine archaeal communities from Monterey Bay, California, United States - M1 60m 34915 | ecosystem: Environmental > Aquatic > Marine > Intertidal zone | place: USA... | reverse complement strand
AGGCGTTGATCTTAGTGGTATGAAGACTGCTGCTACAACAGATGCGCAAAAGGCCCTAGGGGCTCTAGCTGGCGCTGCCGGAAGAACGGGTAACCTTGGAGGATCGAGACAAGCTCTTAATCAAGCAGGGCTAACAGACGATCTAGCTGCTAAATTTGCGGGTATAGACCTTCAAAAGCAACAACAAGATATGGCTATGAAACAAGCAGCTTTAGGGGCTCAAGGTACTGGTGCTGGAATGCTAGGCCAGGTTGGGGCCGCAGGGCAACAACAAGCACAAGCTGAAGCTGACGCACAATACCAGGGTTTATCAAGACTTGGTGGCATGTTTGGCGTTTTACCTAAATCATCCACTACTACTCAAAGCGGAGGAAAGTAATGTTGATAGATAATAAAATGAATCCTTTTGGCAGAATGGATGGAGGGCCTGCAGCAGATAAAGCTCCAGTTGGTATTTTAAATGTTGAAACCCCGGCTGCCCCTGTAATTCAAGAAGACCCTAGCATAGTTGACCAGGGTATTGGCATGGCTAAAGATAAAGCTTTGGATGTTGCTATGAATAAGGGAACAGAGATGGCAACATCAGCTGCTACTAAAGCTGCGGCTGGCAAAGGGGGAGCTGCTGCTGGCGGAGCTGCTGCTGGTGGAGCTGCTGGAACTGGATTAATGGCTGCCGCTGCGCCTATGGCCGCGCCACTTATAATAGGTGGGTTATTAGCTACAAAATTATTTAAATAAGGAGTCACTATGGCAAATGGAAGACAACGTAAAAGAGATGTCTTGCTAGCAAAGAAAGCTGCAGAACAGGCTGCTAAAAATGGCCTAGCGGGATTAACCCCTGAAGGTCTTACATCTATAGTTTCAAATGACTCTAATGATTTAGACAATGTTAGCTACTCAACTACGGATGGCGCTACGGTTAGTATTAAAAATAACCGAGTTAAAGATAGTTCACCTAGCGTTAATGTTTTAGGTGGAAGAAAAGGATATAAGCCTGGAAACCAATCTATGGCTGACGAGGCTCTTTTAAGCTCTGATGGCCCTGCTTCTAGATCAAGTAGAGGATTTAATTTTGATGACGAATTATTAATTGGAGGAGGCCCAAATGTTAGGGGGTCCGCTCGTCCACAGGCTAAAGCATTAACTGACTTTATTGGCGAGGATTTATCGCCTGCAAACAATAACAACCAATTTTACACTGTTGACATTGATTCAGCAGATGACCTTGCTTTACAGCAAGATGCTAGCGTTATTAGTGAAACTCTTAATGACAATGGTACAGTAACTTATGAGGTAAAGCCTAGCAATTTAGGCAATCCAGAAGTAACTACTTCTTCATTAACTGAAAATCAAGCTCAACCAGGGCTATATGATAATATTGTTCCTGGGTTTGAAAGGGCTTTAACGCCAACGCAAGATAACACTACTGTTAACCAAGCAATTATGCACAACCCTTCAAATGAAGAAAGGGCTGCTGCAGGATTAACTTTAGAAGAGCAGCTAAAAGAGCAAGAGCTTTTAAGGCAGCTAGAACAGGAAACCCGTGACTCAAATGCTAATATAGAGGGCTCTACTACCATTGATGGGCAGGGGTCGCTACAAAATCAATCTGTCGGTATGATGGAAAATAACTTAGGCTTAAGAAGTATGGAAGGTGACGTTCCTGGGTACGGAGAAGTTGAATCTACTGGGCGCAAAGGCTATATGCCTGGCGATGGTGGTGACGCTAGCTCTGAGCTTGGAGGCCGCAAAGGCTATATGCCTGGTCAAATACAAAGTGGCGGTTCGACAAGGGGCAGCCGCAAAGGGTACAAGCCTGGAAATGATAATGATGGAGTAGATCGAAACGCATTATATGAAGCGCCTGGCTATGGGCCAGAAGCGGAGTTAATTGACGAAATGGATGGTTACGGCGAAGCCTCACCTTCCCCTTCTACTACTATGACAACTCCAAATATTCACGAAAACGAACCTGGAACTACTTCACCAGAGGTTATAGCTGAAGAAGCTAAAAATGCTGAAAATGAAGTTACAGCTGCAACAGCGGGTAATCCCCATTTAGACGGGATAGCTGCAGATGCTAAGACTGAAGTTGAAAAAGTAAAAGAAGAAGTTGAAAACGGCACGACTAGCGTTGATGAGGCTAAAGACAAAATAAAGAACTCTTTAGGCCAACTTGGCGAGTTACTAGGCATTGATGGCAAAGATTTAGTTAGGGGCTTATTTAGATACGCTGGCGCAAGAATATTTGGCATGAGTGGTAACGAAGCTGGGCGATTTGCTTACGAAGGTTTTATGGCTGACGAAGTTGCTGAGGCTAAAGTCGAGGTGGCTAAACTTGAAAACATGGGATTAGGTGCTAATGCTACTGCTAATCAAAAAAACCTCAAGGCTTACAATGATTATATAAATAATGTAGATACTCGAGTTGCAAGTGGTGAATTAACCGAAGAGGAAGGCGAAAAAGAAAAGTTAACGGCTAACCAAATCTTTGGTGTAGACAAGCAACAAAAGGTTAGAAACTATAATATAGTGGGTAGAAGGCCCGATGGTACCGAAGACGTTGTAAAAGCTATGTCTGACTCGCGAGGAAATCAGTTGGTACTTGAGGATATGCCTGATGGAACAAAGCAATGGATTCCAATAGAGGAAAGTAATCTTACTGATATACAGGAAACTACTAAATCTAAAAGCCAAGCTTTTGAAAGAGGCGTAGCTGATCCTAGAAATAATATAGCTATTGATAATGCTACTTACGTTTCATCTGGAGGCGTTCCGACATTTAGTCATAAAAATGAAAGTGAAAGGAAGAGTTATCAATTAGCTAAACGTGCTGTTGATAATTACCCAATTGTTGATGCTATGATGAAAGATCCTGAAATGCGTAAACACATTACAAGTGCTATGGGAGGTTTACAAACATATGCCGCTGGTAACGCTAACGCTAGAATTACTGCAGCTTCAATTAACTTAGCTATTGGTGACTCTATACCCCAAAAATATAGATCTGCTACACAAGCATGGCTGCAAGCTTTGCTACGTGCTGACACAGGTGCTGCTTATTCGGAAACAGAAATCATGGACTACATTGCTACTAATATCCCTCAAGTTGGAGATAAAGATGACACAGTTGCATTTAAATTAGCACAAATGAAATCTACAACTGAAACTATGGCTGCTAACGCGGGTCAAGGCGCTAAATACTTACTTGGAAGATTAGATGGCTCAATAGAGCCGCCGGAGTCTGTTAAAAGATTACAAGCTGCAGGCTTAGGACCAGAAAAAGAGTCTGACGATGGATCAGGTAGAAGCGATGAGTTACAAGCAGCTTTAGACCAATATTAATAAGGAGTCAATATGGCCGAATATAGTATAAAAGAGTTAGAGCAAAAATTTATGAATGCTCATAACGCTGGTGATACAAGAGCAGCAAAACTTCTTAAAAATATGATTGTTAGCCAAGAATCTGGAAAAACTCCTAAGCTTAAATCTTGGGAGTTACCAAATGGGGGTTTAAGATTTGACAAGTTGTCAGAAAATGAAAGCTACATATCTGATCTTAAAAAAGTGCATAAGCATCTTAGGGGTGAAGAATGGACCGGGAATGATGAAGATTTAATTGAAGATTCTTTTGAATATTGGAACAGCACATTAAATAATGAGCTTTCATTAGCCGGAACCACCAAAGATATATTTGGTATGGACGACGATACAAAAAGTGCAATGAATAATGTGTTTAACACTTATAACAATACTAATATAACTGGAGAGGGCTCTAGGCCTTTACTTGAGCAAGCTAAAGATGCTGCTTCATTACTATGGGCCCCATCAACATATTTTGGTGGTAGATTTATTGCTGGTGGCGCAATGCGCATGGGGGCTCAGCAGGGTATTAAAAAATTATTATCGGGTACAGCCGCTAGATCAGGACTTGTAGCCGGTGGAATTGTTGGCGCTCATGATGCTGGTATCCAATTAGGTGTTGAGGGGCAGCTAGACGAAGATAAGGAATTTGATTGGAAACGTGCTGCGCTTTCTACAGGTATGGGATTAGGCTTAGGTGCCGCAGCTCCTGTAGCTATAAAGGGCGCGGGTAAATTAATTTCAGGAACAGGAAAAGCTGTTACTGGCACTGCTGAAGCTATTGCTAGCCCAATACAAACTGCGCGAGCAATTAAAGGAGCAGCTATTAAAACTGGCGGCGGGGGTGAAGCTGCTAGAGAAGGAGTAGCTCGAGAGGCAAAAGAGCAACTTGATGCTGCGGTAGGAACCGGTGGTAAAGAAGAAGCTGCTGGAAGTTTGAATGAATCTCTTAACGAAGTTATAGCAGCCGGTAAAACTAAATTTACTAATCAATATGATGAGCTAGGCGAAATAGATGTTTCTGGAATACAAGTTCAAAAATTAGTTAACCAACTTCACAATAAGTCTGGTGTTTCTAAAATTGGTAATTTAGATTCTACTATTGAAGCTATGATTGGTGGGGAATTAACTCCTACTCAAGCTTTGCGTAAAGTTCGTTCTACCTTAGGCAAAGAGTCTAATAGAGCCGCTAGAGGAGTTGGCCCTAATATCAGCTCAGACCAAATACTAAATAACTTTTATAAACAGTCTAGAAGCTTGTTTACTAGCGCCGCTAAAAAAGCAGGTAAAGGGGCTCAAGCCAAAAAGTTAGATAAAGACTACTCGGACTTTTTAAAAATTAGAGGCGACAGGACAATCATTAATGCTACTAAAGATACTTCAGCTGCAACTAGGAAGTTAGTTAATACTATATCTAGTAAAGACCCTCATAAAGTTGATGAGTTTATTAAGCAAATGAATGATTTGGGCAGATTGTCTGGCGACTCTACTTTTGGAAGAATACAAAAAGAAAATCTTCAAAAAGCTTTGCATGAACATTTATTTACAGGCCAAAACTCTGCTGCGCTTAAAAGATTTTTAGGGGATAAAAGTGGAGTTAAAGTCCTACAAAAAGTTTATGGCGATGTTATGGATAAGCAAGCATGGCAAGGTTACGCGGATATTTTAGAAAACGCAGCGGATCATGGGGGCCTAGGGGTCCTTATGACAAGAATTTTAGCTGGTGGCGCGGGCGCAGTTACCGGTGGCCCTTTTGGCGCCGTTGGTGGTTATGTAGCAATTAATGCGCTTATGAAATCTAAAGCGTTTCAAAAACAAGCTATGAAAGTTTTTTCAAATAACCCTAAGAAAAAGAAGCAAGGCTTAGGGGCTATAGCTAAATTTATGGAAGCTAAAGGAATAGACGGGCCTACGCGTAAAAAGATACAAGATTTGCTTGTTGGGTCAGCCGCTATTGGTGGCTCAGTTTACGCTGCTAAAGATAGCACTGATGTAAGTTATAAAGATTCTGCAGAAATGGTTAAGCAAAGCTTAAAAAACTTTGATCCGAGTATTTCGCAATACTTTGAATAATAGGAGACTATATGAGCGTTTTAAGTTCAGTTGTTGCTTCAATAAATAAAGCAATAATTAAAGCTACTACAGCCGGGGATACAAAGGCAGTTAATAAGCTTACAAAGTTAGCAGATAAGCCTGACGCTGTTACTAATAGAATACAGCAAATTCAAGCTAAGCAAGCTGATTATGATGAAAGTGTTGATACTTATATTCATCAAACAAATGCCCAAGGGGATATTAATGAAGGAAACTTTAGATATCGCGCAGGATCAACTCCTGCAGCTGAAGGCAGGGGAGAAGGCATATTTACTAGTCCCACTAGCTACGCTGACCAAAACGTAGCATATGGAGCCCGTGAGCTAGGAGTTGTAACCGCAAGGGCTGACGCATCTAAATTAGGACAGGGCCAAACCAGATTAGCTATGGATGGCCCAGATGTACCTGAAACTTTTATTCCTGAGGCGCAAGTACAAGAAATTTTTGAAATCAAACCTGCTACTATGCAATTAACTGAAATGGGCAATAAGACAGTTACTTCTATAGCAAAAGCTACTGAAAACTTTAAGTCGTCTGTTTCTGATATGCGTAAAAGCAATGACATCAAAAAATTATTTGAAAGTGAAGATATGTCCGATGAAAAAATAGTCGGGATGTTTATTGACTCACTAAGAGTTATTGACGAAAACGCTGCTGGGCAAGCTAGAAAAGTTGCTGGACATGAAAAAGTTTATGAAAGAGTATCTTTGCAAGACTTATACGATAAAGTAGGGCGTAAGATAGAAGCCCGTATGACTATAGGCACTAAAAATAGGTGGTCTCCACAAAAACGTAGAGAAGCCGGGGCTACTATGCTAAACTACACCCGAGGTAATTTAGGAGAGTTTATTGAAGAAGCTACAGTTAAAACCAAAATTGGTAAAGGGTTAGAAGTTAAAGACGAATTATTATTAACTACTAATAAAGGCTTTAAAGATTGGGCACGTTCTGGTGGAAGAACATTAATGAATGCTCTTGAAGGCCCTAGAGAAGCTAGAAATCCATCTATTGATTTCCATGGTGACTGGGTTATGAATGAAGCTGGCGAAATAGTTGGATTTCCAAGAGGGTCTACTAAGGCAGAGTTCTTTTCTGGAGGAACCAAAGTTCAATTATCAGAATCTAACTTTCCCTCAGTTATTAAATCCTTAAATATTTTAGGCAAGCAGCAGCTTGGTATGGATAAAGATTTCTTTGCGTTAACTAAAACACTTGGCAAAAAGGGAATTTTAAAAGAACGCCCTGGTCCATTAGCTGAGCATAAAGAGTCATTAAATATGCACAGATTAACTGACACAGAGCAAGATGAATTAACTGAAGCGTACGATAAATTGGGGGAAATGCTTAAAGAGGCATTTCCTAATAAGCCTGCTACAGGAAAGCAGTTTATCGAATTAAAAGAATCGACATTTTCAAGCCGCGCAAAAGCATTAGATTCTATTGCTAAAGAAACTAAAACTAGGGGAGATCAGTACAAATCTAAACAAAGCTTTACTAGAAGACTAGACGAAGAGTTGGAAAAAAGATTTGCTAATGACCCTGAAGCTAAAGTTTATATGCAACATAATGTTGATACGCGAGGGCGCACTTCGCCTATAGACCCTTCCGGAGCTTCTTTAAACTCTGGTGGTGCAATTAGGCATGGTTTTACAGGGGCTAAAAAGCCAATAGTATACGGGGATGAAGGCTTTAACCAAATTGTTGATGATTTAGTTTTATTTGACGATAAAGCGGGATTGAGTAAAATACAAGGCACTGGATTAGATAGACATTCGCATTGGCTAAAAAATAAAGATACTTACCTTAAGCAAGGTCAAGAAGCTTTAGACAATGTAAATAATCCTGATTGGAATCCAAAATGGATGAACCGAAAAGATGCGGGGCCTTATTTAAGAGGAGTTATGGAAGTAGCTCGGATTAAGAAAGCGCATGATAATGGTGTTCCTTATGAGTCTAATATGATGATTGAGGTTGACGCGCCTTCTTCAGGTTCTCAGCATATTGGCGCACAATACGGTGATGAAAATATATTAAAGTTAACAAGTGTCCTTACTGACCCCGTTGACCGTACAGGATTGACTGCTGCAGAAATAAGAATGCTAAGTGAAGGTGTCCCAGATGACGCTATTGCTAAAGACTTATACACAGATGTTGGAGTTAAATACAAAAAGTATATGGAGTCTAGCTACGAAGAGCTAGCCCAAACCGATCCTGAAAAAGCTCGTTTGTTTAAAGAAATTTCAGACGAATTTTTAGGTGGGGACAGAGGGATTGTTAAACCTATTGTTATGAAAGTTCCTTATGGAGCAGGAAACGATACTCTTAAAATTGATTTAAACACGCAATTAGATGGCAGAAAAAAGTTAGCAATTTTAGAACGTGGTGTTGATCCCGACGAATTAATGGAATTTCATTGGGATAAGGGTATGGCTAAGGCTTTAAATGAAGGTCTTGCTACTCAATATCAATTTAAAGAATTTAATTCTGTTATAGGTAAGATTTTTAATACTGCTAAAAATAGAAAGCCTTTGCTAGTTGAAGGCCCCTCTGGTGATATAACTGACTTAACAAGATATGTTATGGGAAGCGAAAGAACTTTTAGGTCCACTATTGGCCCTGAAGGTGTTCCCGATTTAGCGGCAGCAAAAGATGCTAAATGGAGAGGGCAAGAAGTAACTGTATACAATCAAGTCCCTAAATCTGATATATCCCCTGAAGCCATTAAAAAGATTGCAACAGATGCAAAAATGGTGACTCAGGGAATGGCGCCTAATGTAACACATATGATGGACGCGGGATTTTTGCATAAATTGGTTCAAGCTGCGGATGCCGCAGGTATTGAAGTTAGAGTTGTGCATGACGCATTCTTTGTTCATCCAAATGATGTTAAGGCGGTCAAACAATTATCAGGAAAAGTATTTCAAGATCTCCACGCTAATTACAATATTAGAGAAAAGATGGTTGAAGGCTTAGCTAAAGCTACTGGTATGTCCACGGAAAGTATACTAGCTAAAATTGAAGCTAAGGGTTTAACTATGGAAACTAAGTTTGATATTGGAGCACAACCTGTAGAAAGATTTACTAACGTTGTTCGAGGAGGATAACTATGTACAAAGATTACAATGTAATGTCTGCTCAAGGAATGACAGATGCTGAATTGTTAAAAGCTAACGGAGGACCTGAAAAATTTGCGGGTACTCCCAAAGTTAACACATTTATGGTTAATAAAGTTTATCACGATAATCTTAAAGCTGGAATGTCTAAAGCTGAAGCAAATGTAAGAAAGATTGAAGCTCAAAAGTTAGTAAAAGCCACGAAAGATTGGCGAGGTTACTAAAACAAAAAATAAAGCTACATTTTGGATATAACGTCCAATTTGTAGCTTTATTTTTGCTTTTTAAGGAAAAGCTGATCTCCAGGATCCCCGTATAGAGCACTTTTAAATGCTTGGCTTATGTTTGTTTAGCTTTATTTTTAACTACTTTAAAACAAGTAATATGGAGCAATGGGCAAAAATAAAGGGCCATAACCAGGTTTTAACCCGACTATAGCCCATATTTACTTATTCAACTAGTCCTTTTTTGACAGTAAGCTCTTTTGCTAGAGTATCACTTGATAATGCCCCAACTAACTTTCGCGGCTCTTTGCCACTAATTTCAATTACTGTTGTAGGTATTGACTTTACTCCGTAAGCTACTGCTATTTCAGAGCCCTCTGGAGATTCAATATTATATTTTTCTACTTTCCAATCTCCTGTAAGCCTATTTGTTACCTTATCAAATATAGGGCCATAGTTTTTACAAGGCCCACACCAATCCGCATGAAATTTTATTACTTTATGCATTCTCTTTTCTCCGAACTATGAAACGCTGAAATTCTTAAAGACTTAATTAGCCCTAAAATTGTAATTTCTAACTCCTCTTTCATTTCATCACTGTAGTTAATACTTTCGTATAAATTAACTGCGGTGCTAAGTGCCTCTGCTATTTCCATAACTGGGTATTTATCACATTGCATTATTTTTTCTCCTCAGAGCCAACAATTGCCGGCTTTTTATTTTTATCTTCTTTTGGTTGTTTAGTTTCAAGTAAAAACTGGATAAGGTTCCTATGAACATCATCACTCATTGGTACCTCATCTATTTCTACTATAGAAGTATTTAAAAATGGTGAATCCACATCCACCAGTTGAATTGTTACTTTTGCTATTGTAGCCATTATTTATCTCCTATTACTTGTGTTATTGTGTTTTCAGTATACCACCTGAATTTATTTTTAGTTGCCCATTCACCGTGGGTTAGCTTTGTGCCATCTTTACGAACTTTTGCATGAGGCATTGGAGTTTTATGATTATAAAATAAAAATAGCAACTCTTTACCTTTTGGCAAAGAGCCCCTAATCCACACATATTTTCTAGCTTCTGCGCTGTCCATAAATCTACCTTTAGCTTCTATAATTAAATTACCTTTGCCAAAGTCCGGGGTGTAAGTATGGTCAATTGTGTAAGAAATTTTATCTGGGTGGTGCTCCCAATCTTTTAGTAACCCTTCCCCTAACTCCTCTTCCCATTTAGAATCAGCATTTCTTATTGAAGCTTTCCATTTATTATTTGGTCTATAACCCATTACTTCATTCTCCCATTATTAGGGCCATTCGTAAATGGCTTAACCCTAACTCCATCTATAACATTTTTAGTTTTACTTCCACAAGCTGTGCAAGGGCTAGGTTTGTTATAATCCGCTAAAGCCCTATGCTCATCCTCTTCAAGCCCACAAACTGTGCATTTATTTCTATATACCATCTAACTCTCCTATTTTAGCAATATACTCTTCTTTGCTAAGACGCACTTCTTTGTATTTTAGCCTTTCTAGCTCTTCTTTTAAATCTTCTATTTCTTTTTTCAAAGATCTATTTATTTCTAAAGCTAAGCTTAAGGCGTTTTGATTGTTGTTAGGATTGCTCATTGCGCCTCCTCTGCCCAACCCCAAGAATCACCTGACATTCCTGCCGCGTTGTAATCTGTAACAGTCCCTTCAAAAAAGTTTTTAAAGCTGTCACCACCAATAATCCATTCTACCCAAGGTAATGGGTTCTCTTTAACCTTAAAATTAGGTTTTAGCCCTAATTGTATAAGCCTCCTATCCGCAATGTACCTAATATAGCTTTTAACTTCTTTAGCCGTCAGTCCTTCAACTGGGCCAAGGCCAAATGCTAAATCAACTACTTTGTCTTCCAATGCAACAGCAACTCTAACCATTTCG
>Ga0315331_10004322_pt1 | contig 10722 bp, 11 predicted proteins | sample M160m34915metaG_FD_203456 | JGI IMG/M metagenome (GOLD analysis project Ga0315331, IMG submission 203456) | Ammonia-oxidizing marine archaeal communities from Monterey Bay, California, United States - M1 60m 34915 | ecosystem: Environmental > Aquatic > Marine > Intertidal zone | place: USA... | reverse complement strand
CATAATCTGTCTGGGGACCACCACAGGTTTCGCGCACCGGCTCCCCCCGCAATGCTTTGAAGAAATCCTCGGCAAGCAGGAGCGTACCCTGGCCATCAAAGGCCGCATGGTGCGTTCGTATCACCACCCGAGGCACAGCACCATGCACCAGCACCACTTCGGCAACCGGACCGGTTTTTGGGGATAAGAGCGCCCGTAGAAACGGCGCATTCGCGCCACTCCTTCCGTCCCAACCCCCTCCATCAACCACCCGCAACAAAGGCGGCTGGTCCCCTTCTTCCCACACCAGCGAAGAAAGGCGGCCCGCAAGGCGCATCCGGGCACCCGGATAGTTACAAGACACTTCATGAAGCGCACGCTGCCAGCCATGGGCCGCCTCTGCCAAAGGCAAGACGCCCTCCCCTTCAATCACCATCTGATTGCAGAATGGCGGTGTAAGGCCTTCAGCTGCCAGCCAAATACGCTCAACTCCCGAGACGCTGCGGATGAGACGGCTCACCCTTCTACTTCACCCCGGGTTGCACATACTTGCTGTTCACACACAATACTGCCTGTGGCCGGGCATCCATAATTACACTGGGAGCGTTGATGGTCCAGATAGTCATTGATCAATGATTCGATGGCATCCGCCTCGGACTCGTGCACCACAATATCGCAGCCAAAGGGGCAGATACTACCCACGTTCACGCAGTCCTCTGCAACCATACAGTGGTTTGCATTTTCAATCGCCTCTCGCACCGCCTCCGCATTTGGGCCACACGCCCCCAACACACAGACCAAAATCCCGACACAGATGCTTCGCATTCACCACTCCTCGTATTCCTTTCCCACACAGTCTAGCATAGAAAGCATCTAGCACTCGCGGGCAAACCACAGCGGCGGGAGCGGCTCTTTATTTCTTCTTTTTCCTCGGCAAACGATATTGATAGCCCAGGCCCACAATATGCTCCAGAGGGTTCTCCGGATCAGCCAGGGGCAGGTGTATCCTGTAAAACACATCTACGACATGCTTTTTGTCGGGCTTAAATGCTACTCCCAGCGTCATTCGAAGCTTCTTCAATAGTTCTTCCTGGCGCTCGGCGAGCCGGGTGAACAACTCCGTCGAAAATCCAGGCGTAACCATCGTATTGGTATCTACTTTCAGGCCCACCCGATTCCGCAGGGTGTGTTTCAGATTTAGCGCACCTTTTTTCCAGGCAAAAGAGTCCTGAAAACGCAATCGATAGGACAACCCGACCGGTCCTAGTTCGCCACTGGCCTGCCCCTGCACATGCACGCGCTGAGTGGGTCCCAATGCATTCGTCTCCCCCGTGCGCATAGAAAACCGATACCCGCCCCCGACAGCAAGCCACTTCGTGGCCTTGTAGCTCACCCCTACATCCGTATTGATCTTGTCTACCCGAGAGAGATTCTGATCGAGGCGAAGTTGCTGTTCAAACATCAGCTTCACACGCTTCGTGGGCCGAACACGTACTCCCGCCGACGTCCACAATTGTGCGTCACTGGCAGCCAGGGTGGGCGTGGAGAACGCTACCGTCGCTGCGATGAAGAATCCTTGTAGAAATTTATACACTTGCAACCTCAATGTTCTTTGAAAAATATGGTGAGCTGGGCGGTCGAACGCAACAGATCCACCTGATCCACCCGGACCTTGTTTACAGTCAATCCCGTGCGCACCAGTAAATCATCTTTCAGGGCCTGTTTATCCTCGCTACGAACGAGTTCCATGTTGTCATAGACGATGGTCTGCGTTTGGTCTCGCCGAAAGAACGGCAGGTATTCAAGAAATACGGTTACGCCTGAAATACTTCCGTTCACGAGTAACAACTCGGCCAGACTCACCTTCTTGTTCACCACCGCATTCAGAATGGCAATCCCAATGACCACGAAAAGATAGGTGAGATCACGGGTGCGAATCGCCTCTGTCCGATACCGGAGTATCCCAAATACCGCGAACAGACCCAAGGCAAACCCCAGTTCAATGGGCACCTTGCGCAGCAAAAAACACAACGTAAACGTGATAATATTGAACATGAAATAGGTAAAAACGTACTCTGTCTTTCCATACCGCCGAACGTACACCCCCAGCACCACGATGCAGGTGAAGAACAAATCCAACATCAGGCGAGAGGCCAGCTTTGCGAAGTCAGCCGAGTCTATAAATTCCGGATATAAACCGAGTATTTCAGTCATCTTGTTGTATTCCTTATGGCGTGCATCACCGGCATAAAGCGATTCAATGAAAGGGTTGGGAGCAAAAGAACTCCTGCGGTACAATATTTGCTGATCGACTGTGGGCGGATCCCAGCCCTTCGAAACGCGACCATTATCGGAGACCGCGGACGATATCGGTCCTGTTTCACTTCCGCGATCACCAGCTTGTCCAACGCATCGTTTCCGCCGGCACCCCGAAAGGTAAGGTCTACATCAAAGGTCGCCCTTTCCATCGTGCCAAGACCCACAAGAGTGATCCGACCGAAATCAGTGCGCAGCGAAGGCATCAAGGTGCGGGGTTCAACTGGATTATGCATCTTCAAAAAAACGTACTCTTCCGCCCCCAACCCCTCTTGACCAAAAGAAAGCAGGTGCCGCGCTTTCACAGTCCGGTTCGCGTTGGTTTTTTTCTTTACTTCCAAATAGGTCAGCTGCCGATCTGTGTAATGGCGAATGCGGATTTTGAAGCGAGGCCTACGCCCTCGATGATGTTCGATGAGTGACCAGTAGCGCTCCGTATCGAAATACAAGGTGCGATATTGGGCAACAGGTGCCCCCTCCGCGCGCACCAGCGCATATTCACTTTTCAGCGTGCCCAGGATCCTTTGTAGTGTTCCCAGGCGAAGAATAAACTTCGTATCCACTCTCCGAAGAAGGGCACGCCTGGCCAACAATTCGGGGGAAGCGTTGGGTATCGCCAGCGACTCCAAAAAGTCTCGGGCCCGCCCCATCGTGATTCCTGCAGACGCCGCCATTCAGCAACCCTCGTCAGACAGTTCGACAAAAACAATGGGTCCGTATGGGTGCATTATCTGCAACAACGCAAAAATAGAAAACAAAAACACCTGCCAAACAATGAAACGCTTACCGAATACGCAAACACTGGTACTGACTCCCCAGGAACCCAAAGAGTTTACCCGAAGACAGCAAAGAAGGTTTTTTTCCGCACATGCTCGAAACCTCCAGTATCCACCCAAAATGTCTTGGGAACAGACTCATTCCAGCCTAGGCGCTCCACCCCATATTACAAGCGGACACCCCCAGAAAGCGTTCGCAGCTTCCTGTACAAATGCCAGGCGTGCTTCCAGGCAATGAGCGTGTACCATCTATTAAAGCACTTTGTTCTTTGCTGATTTTCTCTTTTCAGGCTTCACCCCACGAGGGGCAAATGCATTGTTTCGGAACAACAAAGACTGCAGGGGTCACCCATCAATGGATCATCAAATTCTGACAAATCGTCAGGATTCCTTCATAATACCCACTAAGAAATGGAGAGCGGACCATGGATTCTTGCATACGAATCGCATCTATTCCCTTACTTGGCCTGTTAATCGCCTGCACCAAAGGCGGAGATCTGCTCGCAGAGGAGGACAACTTTGACCCCGCTCATATCGTTCAAGTCGCGATAGAGATGAATTCTGCGGATTGGGATCAACTGCGCAATCAATCGCGGAGTTTCTTCAGCGAATTTTCCGGAGATTGTCGCCAGGAACCGTTTCAGCACCCTTACTCCACGTTTTCCGCCGCCATCACGATTGACGGGGAATCGCTGCCGAATATCGGGATCCGCAAGAAAGGCTTTATTGGCTCCCAAAGCGTAGAAAAGCCTGGTTTGAAAATCAATCTGGATGAATATGAGGAAGGCGTTGAATTATTCGGGACGGATAATGTCACACTCAACAACTCGGTTCAGGACCCCTCCCTGATCCGACAGTGTTTGTCGTATTCCAGATATGCCGCGGCGGGTCTTCCTGCGCCAAGGTGCAATTTCGCCCGCGTTTCCATGAATGGCGATGATTTGGGGATCTATGTGCATATCGAACCCATCAAGCGCTCCATGCTGCGCAGAAATTTTGGAAATGACGATGGAGATCTCTATGAAGGGACGCTCTCGGATTTCCAGACAGACTGGCTGCCCACCTTCGAACCCAAGACCGACGACACCGATCCCTCCCTATCCCGAATCAAGAGCCTCACAGACGCCCTGGCCAACGGACCCAAAGGCATCGAAGCCATTGAACCGCATCTGGATGTAGAACAAACGCTCTCGTTTCTGGCTCTTGAGAACATCACCGCCCAATGGGATGGATACGCGGCCAACCAAAACAACTTCTATGTGTACAGAGATCCCTCCACGGATCGGTTCGTCTTTTTGCCCTGGGGCGCAGATGGAACCCTGCATCCAGAGGCCATTGAAGCGCCCCCGTTCAACGCCTCTGCCCTGGCAAAACACATTCTGGAAGACGAAGAACTGGCAGGCCGACTCCAGGAGCGTATCGAGCAATTGTTCGACACCATCTGGCCAGAGGCTGAACTTCTCGCCGAAGTGGACCGTATGGAAGCATTACTGGCCACAGAAATCGACATGGCTCCCCATCAAGAGGGCATCGAGGGCGTCCGGGGATTCATCGAAAAAAGACGAGATGCCCTGATTCCACAGCTACCGGGCACGCCCCCATCCGAGCTGGACGGGGGCGCCTGCATGGTGGAGGTAGGCCAGTTGGAAGCTGAGTTCGAGACCACCTGGGGTTCGCTGGGCAGCGAAGAACTCTTTGAGAGCGGAAGCGTCGATCTCAGCGTTACCTGGGAAGATGAGAATATTCCCTTTGTCTACACTGGAGCCGTTTCCGGAATCAATGAGGAGGGAGTGCCCATGCTTGTTTTGGGTGGCATCATCAGCGAACGGGAGGGTTCTGTACTCATCCCGTACGTCACCTTCGATCCGAAGAGCATTGAACCAGGAGTCCCCGTCCCCATTGATTTTCAAGGCTACACAGGTGGTGCCGTGTTGTACACCGACAATAATCTCGGTGGAGAGCTGATCCAGGCTGGCTTCATGACCGATGGCGAAATTCTCTTTGACACCTTCGAAAACTCGGGAGGAGGAACCGTAAAAGGTATGGTAGACACCAGTATATACGCTTGGGAGGCCTGGTAATACGGAGCAGAATCGAAGCTTTTATCGGTGCGCAAGCCAGTCTTTGGCGGCCCGCGTCGATACGCCCAGCTGCTCAAACCCGGGAAACACCAAATCCTCCATAGCTGCTTGAAACAGCGCCCAGCGGGAAGCCCGAGGCACAGCCCCCAGTCCCAGGGCCGACTCCGCCGGGTCGACCAGCATCGAACTTTCAAACAACTCGTCCTCCACCGCGTTTTGCAACAAGCCGGGCAATAGCGGCTCAAGACCTGAGACGTCCTCTTTCTGCGCACTCCAGGCCAAATACCCCCACCCCAATCGCGCGTGACCCACCTCATCCTTGAGAATGGTCTGAATCGTTCGATGCGCAAGGGGATGCGTGGCGTTCTTCAGCATCTCCCCCAACACAGCAGCGCTCACGGTCTCATTGATGCAGCACATACCAACAACCTGCAACAGCAGTGATTGTCCCAGGTTCAAACCAGGGAGTCCGGAGGGCACATGGGGGATCTCCGGACGAGGAATTGTGCCACCGAGTTCCTTCACCATCCCCAAACACAACTCCACATGATGAGATTCTTCACCTTGGGCCTCTTTGGCCAGAGACACCAAGGCTTCAGGTGCTCCCGTGGTTTTTAGATCGCGGGCGATCTGGGCAAACCGGCCGCTAGCCTGCGCCTCTGCGCGCGCGCGATAGGCCCAAACTCCGGCTGCATGCCTGACCGAATCAGGAAGGTTCTTCGCCATCCCAATTCCCACAGCAGAGATTACAACAGTCGCCCTTCGTCCAACAGCACACATCCGAGGCAGGATAGCACTCTGCCCACTCCCCTATGCCCGTAATACTGTAATCCTCGGCAAGACACTCTTCGGGACACGCGTCTTCGGAGGTATCCGTATCCTCTCCGCCGTCCGTATCCTCTCCCCCGTCCGTATCCTCTCCAATGTCCGTATCTTCCACGAGGTCAGTGTCCTGATTCCCCTCGGAACCCTCCTTGGGTGCCTCATCTCCGCAGGCTGCCAGCACTCCGGCCAACAACACTCCGTCGAGAACCAGTGCGCGGAACATATGGTTTACTTGCCGTTTCATCCTGCCTCCTATTGTACCCGGAACTAATGAAGACTCAGACAACAAAATACGGAAGCAGTATTTTTGTCACAATACTGTATTGGTAATCCTTATATTTGTTCACATCCGCAGGAAGAGGGGCTTACTCAAGTCTGACGATGACGTTTTTTCCGCCAAGGGAACCAAAGCACAGGCAGTGCAAACAGGAGCCATCCCTGATTCTTCTTTTTTCCAACGCACCCACGGTGAGGTTCGATGACCTCTCCCGTATCTCCTGAATCACCCGTATCTCCCGTATCCGCTGGCTCTGCCCGTTTCAGGCGTTCAGCCAACGTCTCCCACAGTGGATCACAGAACTGGGTCGAATGGGTCTCTGCCTCGCATGTGGGCGGTGAACCCAGTTGGTCATAGGAAAACGCCCCTTCAAAATCCACGCCATTTGTGGAGGTCATCATTCCAAAGTTGTTGAATAATGGACGAGAGGCGGCATACAAAACCCCTCCCTGCTCCCGCACCTGGTAGCTAAGAGGACTCCCCTCAATCACAGACATGGTGGTTCCATCAAACCGGCCAATTCCCTTACCCCAAAGAGAAGCCACCAGTCCATCCGCCTCCGTTTGCGCACCGGACATCAACTTCGTATCCGACGAATAGACCCGACGAGGCCCTCCATCATCCAGGAGCCACAGGTCGTCTTCCAGGGTCTGAGTCACCCGAAACCACACGCCATCCGGATGAATATCGAGTACCAACACATCGGGGGGAGACGCCTTGTCACTGGTGTCTATCGACCACTCCTCCCAGGTTTCTCCGTGATCCCGCGACCGATAGACGAAGGCCTCCTTTCCACCAGAATCCACAGATGTCGCCCATACAACCCCCTGTTTTGCCAACACCGAGCGAAACAAGCGGTCGGAGGCTCCCAGCGGAGTCGCTGAAAAGGTCAAGCCAGCATCTGTAGAAAGAAACACGCCGTTTTCTGCAGATTCCTCTGGATGATTCACCACCAAAAAAACCGTATCCGGCGCCGCTGGATCGATGGAAAGTTCCTGCACCACACGTCCAGTCAGGCCCTGTACCGCGTTCCAATCACAGTGATCGGTGCTGCGATACAACGTCTCCCCCTCCTCTCTGCCCTCGCCACTACGCGCCACCGCAGCCAGGGTAAAGCCGGAGGCACTGCGTATATAGCGCGGCGTAAGCAAGGACTCCGGGCCGGTCACTGCTTCATGACACACCCAGGAATAGTCTTCTCCGTTCTCAGCCCACAACCAACCGATGGAAGATTCAAGACCTGCGCTGCCAAAGTCTGCCTGTGGAGGATGAACATCCAGGCTCTCAATCATATCTCCCGCATGACCCCACGCGACGGAGGGAAGTGAGAGCAGCCCCAACAATACCAAGCGCATCAAACACTCCCATCCCGCCAAAAGCGGCTACTCTTCTTCTGTCTCTTCAAAGGCGGCCGGATTCGGCGAGATCCGAAGCACACGGGAATCCTTTCCGTCGGCAACATACAAGAATCCATCCGGTCCCACATGCAACCCTTGTAGCGCGCCCTCTTTCACATCCAAATCCAGGTAATCCACAAGTTCACCGTCGGTGGTATAGGCAGAGATCCGCCCCAATTTGTTGTCGGCCACCAGCAAGTGGTCTTCATACCAAACCAATCCGGAAGGAACCTCCACGCCCTCAGACACCACGGTGGTAATCTGCGCGTCGTCCATCAAGTTATGCACGGGGTATGGTTTTTCGTCCACCTGCGGCAGACGCGCTCCCATTGTACCCGAAGTGGTATCCAGTACCGCAATACGCCCGTTACCAGAGTCGGAAATGTAGAGCATGTTATTGTCTCGGTCGAGTACCATACCGCTATGCACATTGGTCACGCTTTTTACTTCGCCCGATGCATACCGCAAGATCTCTCCATCGTTATGGTCATCCCAGCCCACGCCATGGTCTTCCTTGAAGTCCTGCAAGCTCACCGCGTCATGGTATCCGTCAAAGACCCAATATGCATTCCCATGACTCCACTCAATCCCGGTCGATAGCGGGCTATCATGAAGCATATCGAGATGGGATCCCAAATCTACAAACATGTCCCACTTATCGGAAAGATATTCCACCGCTTCCGGATTTGATGTGCCAAACACCTCGAGATCTGAACTCCAAAGTGCTGGACCCATGAAGTAATTCGGGTCCCCCCATCCATTGTAGGTATTGCTAGACTCCTGGGACGTCCCGAAAAGCCCAGGATCTCCAAAGGAAATGGCAGAAACTTCATCCATAAAGTGCAGTGCATAGGGATCAATAATCTTTTCACTGGACGGCTCGCTGGACGTCGCTCCGTGCACAATCACCACCGAATCATCAGTCGCGTTCACGATCCAGAGTTCTCCGTCTGCCTCAGGATTAAACGCCATATCCATCACGCGGTTCAGACCATCTCCGTCATCGGCAAGAATTTCCACGTTCACCGAGTCCTGAGAATGCGTTTCATGACCCAGAATACCCAAACCGGGGAGCGGTTCAGGCTCCACATCCGCTGCCCCATTACAGGCCGTCAAGCCTCCAGCCAACACTACACCAACCAGCCCAATACGCATATCAAACTCCTCCCTATGACTGTCTATATGTCACGGAAAATCAAAACGTTCACAGGGACTTTGTAAAAACACACTCCTTTGACACCCGTTCACACATTAATTCCCGACAATCGAAATCGGAACTAACCACCGATGATCTCCCTACGGTATAACAACGCACAACCCGTGTTAAGGCGTCCAATGGACCTCAAGTTTGCTCAACAATACGAACGCAGATACCGCACGCACTGGTGGTTTCGCGCACGAGAGTCTTTACTCAAGAATGCGCTTAAAAATATTCATTTTGCAACATCCCCGGCGATCCTGGACGTGGGGTGCGGCAACGGCCTGGGTTTTGAAATGCTCGATCCCATTGGAGACGCAGAAGGGGTCGAGGGAGACAGCAACATCGTATCGCCCGACGGACCGAATGCCTCAAGAATTTTTGTGGGCGACTTTGTATCCGACTACACACCAGACAAGCGGTTTGATCTCATTACGATGTTCGACGTACTGGAGCACTTCGAAAATCGTGCCGCAGTGCTCGAAAAGATCCGCACACTGCTTAACCCCGGTGGCCGCTTGCTACTCTCGGTCCCCGCCCTACCCTGGGTGTGGACCCATCACGACGACCTGAATCACCACTACATCCGATATACAAAACAGAGCCTTCGCAACGAGCTTCTCTCGGAAGGCTTCTCCGAAACCAGTCTTGAGTACCACTTCACCTGGCTGGTGCCAGTAAAATTTCTATTCCGCATGAAAGAGAGAATAATGACCAGCTCCTCCGACAGTATGGAGGTTCCAGCCCCCTGGTTCAACAAGACCCTGTACACCCTCGCCCGACTGGAGCAACAATTCTTCACATTAAAGGCACCCGCGCCAGTGGGAACCTCAATCGTCGGCATTTTTGAGACTGGACAATGAGATGACCGATCACCCCTCTATTTCCGTAGCCATTCCACTGTACAATGAAGAAACGGTAATCCCGGAGCTATTGAGACGCCTTTCCGCCGTGCTCGATGAAATGCCCGGCGGACCCCATGAAATTGTGTTTACCGACGACGGCAGCAAAGATACAACGCTTGCTCTGCTGGAACAGGCCTCTCGCACAAACGACCGCATTCGGGTCATTTCACTGGCACGAAATTTCGGACACCAGCAAGCCCTTAGCGCAGCCCTGGATCATGTCAGCGGAGACGTGACCATTATGATGGATGGCGATCTTCAAGATGAGCCGGAGTCCATTGGAGAACTCATAAATACCTATAAACAAGGGTTTGACGTGGTGTACGCCGTCCGCACCCAGCGGAAAGAAGGCTTCATTCTACGCACCGCCTATACCCTTTTTTATCGGATTATGAATGCGCTCTCGGATATTCATATGCCATTGGACAGCGGAGATTTTGCCCTGGTATCGCGGGCCGTCGTCGAACAAATGCGCACCATGCCAGAACGACACCGATATCTCCGCGGACTGCGCGCGTGGGTCGGATTCCGACAAACCGGAATTCGCGTAGAGCGCCAGGCCAGGGCCGGCGGTGTCTCCAAATACAGCTGGACAGGCTTGATCCGGCTGGCCCTGGATGGGGTTTTTTCCTTTTCCGTCTTACCTATACGGATAGCCACACTATTGGGATTGCTGGCCGTCGCATTCAGTTTGGCCTACGGCGGCTACGCAGCATTCGTCCGGGTATTCCTGTCCAACCACGTCCCCGGATTCACAACCCTGTATTTGATGATCATGCTTACCTTCGGCGTCAACCTCTTTGTTCTCGGAATTCTGGGAGAATACATTGGCAGGATCTACAACGAGGTAAAAGGACGCCCTATCTATGTAATTCGAAAGGTCATTGGCGCACCGAAGCCATCCGACACCCAGGAGTGAACGCACTCATCGCAAGTCCGGTTTTCGAATATACAGATCAAAACCATAA